>Ga0302309_10001824_pt1 | contig 18647 bp, 17 predicted proteins | sample III_Palsa_N1_1_FD_200453 | JGI IMG/M metagenome (GOLD analysis project Ga0302309, IMG submission 200453) | Peat permafrost microbial communities from Stordalen Mire near Abisko, Sweden - III_Palsa_N1_1 | ecosystem: Environmental > Terrestrial > Soil > Palsa > Peat permafrost | place: Sweden... | reverse complement strand
ATGGCCGTACTGGAAACGGCCTGGCGTGAAGCGATACGCCCGCTGGAGCGGGAGCACACTACACCTTACATATGGGAGCGGCCGGAGCGGTTTCGCATTGGCAATGTAGCCATGGGCAGCGGAGCTGATTATTCGATGACCCATCGGTTTACGATCGATTACGCGGAGGATTATCATTTTATCCGTGCCGTGTTCGACGAATTGTATCCTTCCGATCCGTTATTCGGTTTTGGCGACATTCTCGGCCTGTTGGCAAGGCGCCCTGATATCTATGCTATGAATGCTGGTTTCGCGGGTGTTAACTGGTACCGGCATCACCTGGATGAATTGACAACGGTCGGTGCGGGCCAGACGCGGACGGAGGCAGGTGGCGGGGCACGGGCGGTGACGGCGGACACAAAATACACTTATGACAAATAAACAATCGGCGGAGTTGCAATCGACCGCCTTACGGGTAAGAGAACATATTATCCGCCTGTCGGCAGGTGGGGGGTGTTTTATCGGCGCCTCACTTTCCTGCGTAGAAATAATGGTCTATCTGTATACCCATGTGATCCGCCGGAATGCGGATGAGCCGAACGATCCGCAGCGGGATTATCTTTTCTTATCCAAGGGGCATGATGTGCCGGCGTTGTATGGCACTTTTGTCGAGATGGGCTGGCTGGAAGCGGACCGGCTTTCGAATCATCTGTCTACGCAGGACAGTATTTACTGGCATCCTAACCGGCATATCGCCGGGGTTGAGTTTCATTCAGGATCGCTGGGACATCTTCCGGCGGTAGCGGCGGGCGTTGCGCTGGACTGCAAACTGCGCGGCGGCCAAAACAGGGTGGTCGTGATCACGGGTGACGGCGAACTAAATGAGGGCAGCGTATGGGAGACATTGCTGGTGGCGAATGCGTATGGGCTGGATAATTTAACGCTGGTGGTGGACAGAAATCAGTTCCAGGCTAATATTCGTACCGAAGAGTTGGTGCCGCTGGAGCCGCTGACTGATAAGTTTCGGGCATTTGGTTGTGAGGTCAGGCGGATCGATGGGCATGACTACGGGCAGTTAGAAGAGGCGTTTGGTGAGGCGATGCGGCCGGCGAACGGCGACGGAGTGATCCATGGTAGCGGTGGCAAGGTAAAGGTCATCATAGCAGATACCGTGCGGGGAAAAGGGCTACCGAGTATCGAGGCCAGGGCTGACCGTTGGTTTTGTGCTTTTAGCGGGGATGAGGTGCTGCAGTTGCTGGAAGAGCTGCATGGGAATAAAGAGGCTGCCATTGAATCGGAAACATTAGTTGTGCGATAACAAAGTTCGCATTTTGCGAACTTTTCCTAACGTGATAATATGACTTACGAAGAGCTTTTGACAGAGACGGCGCTAAAGGATGAACGCATCATTGTGATGACGGCCGAGAACAGGGCGTTGGTGCGAAATATTCCGACCGTATTGGGGGCGCGGTTTGTGGATACGGGTATCACCGAGCAAACGATGGTAGGCATGGCGGCGGGACTGGCATTGCGGGGACGGATCCCCATTGTGCATGCGCTGGCGCCTTTTCTGACCATGCGGGCCTTTGAATTTATCCGGACGGATGCCGGCATTGCCGGGCTGCCGGTTAAGTTGAGCGGGTATATTCCAGGCTTTCTTTCCGATGGGAATGGTCCTACGCACCAGGCCATCGAGGACGTTGCGATCATGCGGGGTATTCCCGGCATGGAAGTATACAGCCCGGCGGACGAAGATGACGCGGTGAAGATGCTGCCTTCCATTTGGGCGGCCCCAGTCCCGGCCTATGTCCGTATCAACCATAAGAAAGGAACGTTTGTACACGCTGCCTATCAACCGGGCAAGGCCGAGGTAGTGGCGGAGGGGAAGGACCTGACGCTGCTGGTATATGGCTTCCTGTTCGACAATGCACGGCAGGCTATGGCCCTGCTGGAAAAAGAAGGTCTTTCTGTCGGGCTGGTAAACATGCGGTCGCTGAAGCCGGTGGATGAAGAGGCGATCGTGCGTGCAGCGCAGGGTTCCGGCCTGCTGGTGACCATCGAAGATCATCTGCAGACGGGCGGCTTATATTCCATTGTTGCGGAGGTATTGCTGCGGCACAGGATGGGAGCGACGGAAGTACTTCCGCTGGCATTGAACGAACGCTGGTTCCGTCCCGGACTACTGAGCCAAGTGCTGGAGACGGAAGGGTTTACGCCTGCGGCCATCACATCGCGGATCATGCGGCACCTGCAATTTGCGGGCGGCGTAGGGGAGCCCAGCGGGGCGAGGATTATTTGATATAAACTCACATCTATATGTCCAATAAGGTTGCATTCAACGACAATTATCCGGTCATCACAGAGTCTGAACGGCTCTACGAGCGGGCTTTGCCCATCATGACACCGGTAACACAAACCCTCGCCAAGGGACCGGGCCAGTATGTCAAAGGCGTTGCGCCCATGTACCTGAAGAGAGGAAAAGGCTCTCATGTATGGGATGTGGACGGCAACGAATACCTGGATTACAATATGGGGATCGGTCCCTTAAGCCTGGGCTATGCATATCCGAGAGTCGATGAAGCCATTATCGCTCAGCTGAAGGACGGCATCACTTTTTCGATGATGCATGAATTGGAGGTGGAACTGGCTGAACTGGTCCACCGGGTGATCCCCAATGCCGAATCTATCCGGATCAGCAAGACCGGCGCGGATGTGACCAGCGCCGCCGTGCGGGTCGCCAGAGCCTATACCGGGCGGACTAAAGTACTGTGTTGCGGTTACCATGGCTGGCATGACTGGTATATTGCCGTCACCAGCCGCAACGCCGGGATCCCTGCTGCTATAAAGGAGCTGAGCGCTACATTCGAATACAATGATATCGCCTCCGTGAAAGATGCGCTGGATGAGGATACTGCCTGTGTAATCCTTGAGCCTTTTGTCTTTGAGGCGCCGAAGGACAATTTTCTTCAGGAACTGAAAGCACTATGTGCTGCCAACGGTACGCTGTTGATCTTCGATGAGATGTGGACGGGTTTTCGTATCGCGGTGGGTGGTGCGCAGGAATATTTCGGGGTGACGCCGGACCTGGCGTGCTATTCCAAGGCTTTTGCCAACGGGATGCCCATCTCGCTGCTGACGGGCCGGCGGGATGTGATGGAGCTGTTCGAGAAAGAGGTGTTTTTCTTCACTACGTTTGGGGGCGAAGCCCTGTCTCTGGCAGCAGCTGTGGCGACCATTCATGAAATGATCGAAAAAAATGTGCCGGCTTACCTCGCAGAAAAAGGCAAACGGCTGAAGGATGGCTACAATACGCTGGCGACGGAGTTGGGTATTTCCGGTTATACGCGGTGCACGGGTTATGACTGCCGTTCGCTGGTCAGCTTTGATGCGACGGCGGGCAATCCTCTCGAACTAAAATCATACGTACAGCAGGAGATGATCAAAAGAGGCATCCTGTGGTCAGGGTTCCACAACATGAGCCTAAGTCATACTGATAGCGATGTGGATTATACCCTGGCTGCGTATCGCGAGGTGCTGGGGCTGCTGGCGTCAGCGGTATCGGCGGGAGATGTAGCGGCGAGGTTGAAGGGGGCGCCGGTAGAGGCGGTGTTCCGTAAAGTTAGCCAGTTTAATATGAAACCTGTATTGAAGGCATGAGCATGGATTTATTTTCATTAGCGGATAAGGTGGCTGTGGTTACCGGCGCCTGCGGGCTGTTGGGTACGCAGCATTGCGAAGCGCTGGCGGATGCGGGGGCCAGGGTGGTGGTGGCCGATCTTGATGAAGAGGCTGCCCTTCGCGTGGCCGACGGGCTCGGGGAAGGGCATCTGGCCATCCGGCTGGACGTAACCGACAAAGAGTCCTTGCAGGCCGCCCGGCAGCGGATATGGGCGACATATGGTCGCATCGATGTGCTGGTCAACAATGCCGCTATCAACGATATGTTCGAAAACCCCCTGCTGGCGGCGGAGCAATCCCGATTCGAGCTGTATCCATTGGAGATGTGGGACCGCTCGTGGAAGGTAAATGTCAGTGGCGTCTTTTTATGTTCGCAGGTTTTGGGGGGCGTCATGGCAGAGCAGGGAGGGGGCAGCATCATCAATATCGCCTCCACCTATGGTGTAGTGGCTCCCGACCAGACTATCTACCGGGATGCGGAAGGCCGGCAAACATTCTATAAATCTCCGGCGTACCCGGTGACAAAATCGGCGGTGATAGGCCTCACCAAATTCCTGGCCTCGTATTGGGGCCATAGGAAGGTAAGGGTCAATTCGCTGTCACCCGGAGGGGTAGAAAACGGGCAGGATGTTTTTTTCAGGCAGAATTATTCCAACAAGACTTTATTGGGGCGGATGGCGGCGCCTTCGGATTATAAGGGGGCGATAGTCTTTCTGGCGAGCGAGGCCTCGGCCTATATGACCGGAGCGAACCTTATCGTCGATGGGGGATGGACGGCTATATGACAACTGGTGCGGCAATCAAACGAACGAGCATTATTCCTCATACACTAAAATTGACATCTATGAACACGACCATTCAGGAACAAACAAACGTCATCGGCGCGAAGACCCGGAAGGCTTTTCGTGTCAGCCCGGGAAGGAGTATCGGAGCCGGTCATCCGGTGTACATTATTGCCGAGATCGGGATCAACCATAATGGGTCTCTTGAGGTTGCCAAAAAGCTGATCGACGAGGCGGTACAGGCCGGTTGTGATGCCGTCAAATTTCAGAAGCGGACGCCGGAGCTTTGCACCCCCAAGGATCAATGGCACCTGGAACGCGACACCCCCTGGGGCCGGATGACGTATATCAATTACCGGAAGATGATCGAAATGGGTTATGAAGAATATGCAGCCATCGATGCATACTGCCGCGAAAAAGGCATCGACTGGTTCGTCAGCTGCTGGGATGAAGAGTCTGTCGATTTCATGGAGCAGTTCAATCCGGGGGTCTATAAATTCGCCAGCGCTTCGCTGACTGATCACGCTTTGATTAAAAAAGTGCAGAATGCCGACAAGCCCTACATTTTATCTACGGGCATGTCGACGATGGATGAAATCCTTGCGGCTGTGGGTAAATTCGGCACTGATCAGCTGATGATCGCGCACTCTACGTCTGCCTATCCCTGTCCGCCGCAGGAGCTCAACCTGCGGATGATCGAGACGCTGGGAGACCTTTTCCCGGAAACGCCCATCGGATATTCCGGTCATGAAACCGGGCTGGCGACGACAGTGGCTGCGGTGGCTATGGGCGCCTCTTTCGTGGAAAGACATTTTACACTGGACAGGGCCATGTGGGGTTCCGATCATGCGGCCAGCGTCGAGCCACAGGGTATGCAGAAGCTGGTGAGGGATATCCGGGATGTGGAGCAATCTATGGGCGACGGGATCAAGCGGGTATATGACAGTGAGCTGGGTGCGATGCGGAGATTGAGACGGGCCCGTTCTGCGGAGGCGACGGTATGATGCAAACGATCGTCTATTATACCACCGGCATCCTGGTATTGAGCGTATTCATCTTCATCTGGCTGGAGCGGAAATTTCCCTATACCAAAGGGATGCCGATCTTCCGTGATGGTTTTTGGGTGGACCTGGTATGGTATACCTTTATGCAGAGCTATTTCCTGAAGATCTTCATCTTCGACTATATCATCATGCCGCTGGACCGGACCTGGCATTTGTCCTCGCTGCACCTGGTCAGTGCGTGGCCGGTGGCGCTACAGGTGCTGTTCTTCCTGGTGATACACGATTTTTATATCTATTGGTTTCACAGGGCGCAGCATCATTCCAAGCTGTTATGGCGGACGCATGAGGCTCATCATTCCAACAAGGAGGTAGACTGGCTGGCGGGCACGCGTTCGCATTCGCTGGAGATCCTGATCAACCAGACGGTGGAATTCGCTCCGATCGTTTTGTTAGGGGCCAATCCGATTGTCGTTCCGATCAAGGCGCTGATTGATGCCGTGTGGGGGATGTACATCCATTCCAATATCGATGTCCGGTCCGGCAAGCTGCAGTATTTTATCAATGGGCCGGAGATGCATCAGTGGCATCACTCCAATGACAGGGCCGTGTTCTATGCCAATTATTCCACTAAATTCGCCATATGGGACTGGCTGTTCGGAACGGCCTTTCTGCCCGGGTATAGAAAGCCGGATGAGTTTGGCCTCCCGTATGACTATCCCCGGGATTATTTTCTACAGCATTTCTTTGCGGTCAAAAGGGTGGATGAGAAGAAGCTGGCGGCGAAGTATCCTTTGTTCAGGGCGTATCACTTTTCCCGGCAGGGGATCACGGAGTGGATGAAGAGAAGGTGGCAGGGCACGAAATCTATAGTAGAGAATTAAATTCATTGTCATGGCGTGGGTGTATCTGATCATCGCGGCTGTCTTCGAGATAGCGTGGACGTTCTCCTTACGGTTTATGAATGTGAAGAAGCTGAGGACGCTTCACTGGAAAGCTTTTTTCGTCCAGGCGGGGAACTGGGGGGTGATCTGGCCGTTTGTGGGCTATATCGTTTTTGGGCTGGCGAATATTTATTGTATTTCCATTGCCATGAAAGAGATCCCGGCCAGTACGGCCCTGGCGGTATGGATGGGGACGGCGCTGGTGGGGGTCAAATTGGTGGAGATCTTTTTTCTGAAGGGAACTTACGATTTTTATCAATTTCTTTATATCGGGTTGATCCTTGTCGGGATCGTGGGGTTGAAGCGGCATCCGTGATGGGTGCGAACCGTACACCCGACTGTATTGAAACCGAACGGTCCGGGAACAGGGATACACATAATTGATTGATAGTTAAATAGAAAGCAAAATGGCATCATCTTGGCCGGTAAAGAGGAAAACCTCCCCACGTGTTTATCAACTATCTCAAAACCGCCTTCCGCAATCTGCTGAAAAATAAGGGCTTTACCGCCCTTAATGGATTGGGTCTCACTCTGGGCATTGCTACCTGCCTGCTGATCGTCTTCTATGTGATGGACGAGTTGAGCTATGACAAGTATAATGAAAATGCGAGCCGCATCTACCGGATCAATAATATGATCAAGTTCGGCGGCAACGAGAATACTTACGCTGGCTCGCCTGCGCAGGCCGGCCCCACCCTGAGAAAAGATTTCCCGGAGATTGAGCAGGAGGTACGGCTCATAAAATCCGATGGTATCCAGGTGAAGAAAGGCAGCCAGTATATCCAGGAAAACCATGCCGTCTACGCGGATTCCACCCTTTTTGCGGTGTTTACCCTGCCCATGATCGATGGCAATCCGGCCACTGCTTTGAGGGATCCCCATTCCGTGGTGATTACGGAACAGACAGCCAAAAAATACTTTAACCGGGCCGACGTGGTTGGACAAACACTCCTGATCGATGATACCGATGCCTACAAGGTCACGGGTGTTATCAGGGACATACCTGCCGAATCCCATTTCAAATTCGATTTTTTCTTCTCGATGTCCACTCTGTCCGACAGCCGGGAAGATTCCTGGCTGGCTAATAATTTCACTACCTATCTCCTGTTGAGGAAGGGCACCGATCCTGCCAGACTAGACGCTAAATTCCCCGGATTCATCCGCAAACATATGGGGCCGCAGCTGCAGGATGTGCTGCACTTAACAGTCGACGCCTTCGAGCAAAGCGGCAACTATTACCGGTTCGGTCTCTTTCCGCTGACGAGTATCCATCTCCGGTCCAATAGCATTGATGACCTGGCCGCAAACGGTAACATAGACTATGTATACATTTTCTCAGCCATCGCGTTGTTCATCCTGTTGATTGCCTGTATTAATTTCATGAACCTGTCCACTGCCCGGTCAGCTAACCGTGCCCGGGAGGTCGGCATCCGAAAAGTGCTGGGCTCGCCGCGGAAATACCTGGTTGCCCAATTCCTGACGGAATCCGTCATTGTCACGATGGCCGGCGCCGTCCTGGCTGTATTCCTGGCCTGGGCCCTTCTGCCTGTGTTCAATACGCTGTCTGGTAAAGAGTTGGCAGTTAACCCCCATCTCTTCGGCCAGATGTTGCCCATCTTGCTGGCTTTTGTCCTGATCATCGGCTGCCTGGCCGGCTCTTATCCCGCCTTATTTCTTTCGGGCTTTCAACCGATCGATGTGCTAAAGGGAAAATTATCGACCGGCTTTAAAGGCGGGCGTTTGCGCAGCGTCCTGGTGGTGTTCCAATTTGCCATCTCCCTGTTCCTGATCACCAGCACTCTCGTGGTTTACCGGCAGATCAAATACATCCAATCCAGGGATATCGGGTATAATCGGGACCACGTGCTGATCGTACACAATACGGAGACGCTGGGCGGCCAGTCCGCCGCCTTCAAAGAGGAGATCAAACAACTGGCCGGAGTGGACAATGCCACCCTTACCAGCGCATTGCCGACGTCGGGGTTTGGCAACTATACGGCCCTTTTCGAAGATCGGGCCCTCGACCAGAAACGGGCCGTCCACTCACAGCGGTGGAGTGTCGATGAAGACTACCTGAGCACGCTGGGCATCCGGCTCAAGACGGGAAGGAATTTCTCCCGGCAGATGCCGACAGATTCCAATGCGGTCATTATCAACGAGGCCGCTGCAAAGCAGCTGACGTATGCTGACCCGTTGAACCAGCAGGTGTACGCTCCGGGTGATAATATGCTCAAGAAGATCATTACCTATCATATCATCGGGGTGATTAAAGATTTCAACTTCCAGTCCCTCCGGCAAAATGTAACACCGCTGATGCTGCAACTGCAGCCAGATCCGGGTGCACTCAGCATCCGCATCCGTGCAGGCGCCGACGTTCCGGTTATATTGGCGCAGGTAAGGGATAAATGGAAAGGTCTTTCGCCTAACCGGGGGTTTGCCTATTCTTTTATGCAAGAAGATTTCGACGGCCTTTATCGCTCGGAGCAAAGGATCGGTCAAATATTTCTCGCTTTTAGTACGTTGGCCATCCTTATTGCCTGTCTGGGGCTGTTCGGGCTGGTGGCTTATGCCGCCGAGCAGCGGACGAGGGAGATCGGCATCCGGAAAGTGCTGGGGGCGCGGATTTCCACCATCGTGAGTATGCTGTCCAGGGATTTTATCAGACTGGTGGTGCTGTCGATCCTTATTGCCAGCCCGCTGGCGTGGCTGGCCATGCACAAATGGCTGCAGGGCTTTGCCTACCGGATCGACATCTCCTTATGGATATTTATTATGGCTGGGCTGATCGCATTGCTGATTGCTGTTGTGACTGTATCTATCCAGACGCTCAGGGCTGCAACGGCTAATCCGGTGAAGAGTTTGAAGACGGACTGACGCATTTGGGCAGCGCCTTTACTTCGTGTACAAAAAATGCGCTCCCCCCAGGGCATAGCAGGGTATTCCCGCAGGACAAGGCTTGAAGGACAATTCCAGCTGTGCTGAACCCATCACCGCATAATTGCAACTAAGCGTATCTTTCTCGCCGGAATTAATAGTAACAAAAGAAATTATAGGACCACCCGAACCGGAGGATAAAGAATAATTCAGCGTATCCGGGGCAGACAGCGGTTCCAAAAAAAAGGTCGCACCACTCACGATTACCGTGCTTGCACTTACAAAATTCAATGCAGAGGCTCCAGCCGTCGGACTCGCCTCTACATAAGCCCCTGAGAGTCTGGCTGAACCGGCCGATTTATGGCAGGATACAGAAACCACTGCAAAAAAGACCGACATGGCGGCTGGGAAATATTTCATGACTTTGGGCTTATCCAAGGCTGACAAAAAAAGCCACCTGATCGTTGCGTGGGTGTCCTCTCCCGGGGACGAAGACGATGAAAGGTCAGCGATACTACAAAGATGAGGGCAAAGTTGGGGTAAAATTCAAGCACAGAGGAAACACTTAGCTTTTTTTGGAATAAACATCCCAATCTGGGACGTATTTATATGAGGGTTATTTTTCAAATTATTGATAATCAAATTATTGTGAACTGGTATGCCAATTGTTTTCTTATAAGCGTTCACGAAACATGATGTAAAATTAATCTTGTACCCAAATACTGAATCATGACAACCGCAACAACTACCGCCCAAGAATTAGAGATGAATGTTTTGAAGAGCAAGATTTTGGAATTACAGAGTGCCTTATTTTATACGGAGAGTATATCGCTGGTGAAACTTCCGACCCATGTGATTTCTGATGTTGAGGTGGATGTTGAAGGACGGATATGGTTTGTGGTTCCCCGCCCGGCTCAGCACATTGATGCTTTCGAAAAAGAAATGCCTGCCAAGTTGGATTTCTTCCGCAAGGGTAAAGATTTCTTTGTGAAGGTCAGGGGGACTGCGGTCCTGTTGACTGATGCCGATAAGATCAACAGTTATGAATCTTTGTCTGCCGACATGCGGAAAAAGATGAGCGATAACGGATCGATGGGGATCATGGTGAAGATTGAGCATACTGATCTTGTTGATAATTCTCCCAAGTCGGCCCAGAGCTGGCTGCAGAGCAGCAGGTCGCATTTGTCGAGCTGGTTTTTCTAGACAGGTCAGTGATGACGATAAATTAGTAGTTTACTGCGCGTGTTACATATAGGAAGCTGAGGCCACGAACTTGTTCGTGGTTTTCAGTTTTTGGGAGGTGCCCGAGCCTTTGGCGAAGGGTACGACCGAGGAAGAACGAGGGACGAAGTTCTGACGAAGGTTTGAACGAAGTGGGGGCGATGGGTGAGGCTGGGGGGACGAGAGGATCGCGGCGGGGACAGTGCGGGTTGGAAAGGGCTGAAAAAAAAGAAGGTCCACTGTAGAAACAGCTGACCTCTAACGATTGCTTGCCATATGAAAATTCTTAATCTTCGGACTCTATATTATCGAGACTTTGATATTGATCTGTTTGATGACACAAATATACTGCGCATTTATACCCGCACGAAGACAACTTAAAGGGATTCCTATCATCTCAAAGCGATAAAAAATTTTAAAAACCCTTGCTGGTAGAGGATTTGATGGGAAATTTTACATGAAGCCCAAGCCCGGAATTGCCCATTATTTACTTTAAAATTAAGGGGTGGAAGGGGATAAAAGAGCGTATGTCAAGGCGGCTGCGGTGAGGGCAGCGGCCAGCGTATTGAGGAAATTTACGGCATTGTTAGACAGTTGTCCTTTGCGCTCGCAGACGGCGCCCAGCAGGGAATCGACGAGGTTTCCCAGCGTTCCTGACCCGATGAGAATGAAGAATATCCGGGTGTCCCAGCCATGTCCAAGGGCGTAAACGGCGGCAATGACGGCTGATGCCGTGATACCGATCAGCCATCCTTCCCGGCTGACGACGCCATCCAGTCCTTTTTCATCCGGTTGCCAGGTAAGGATATGATAGTAGCGGCGACCATATACCATCCCCAGTTCCGAGGACAGGGTGTCTGCTGCAGCCGCGGCCAGGCTGGCGGCCATCATGATCTGCAAAAGATGTTCATAGTAGGGGAATACCAGTACGGCGAGTCCTGTGATGGCTGCTACGCCGCCATTGGCGATCACCTGTCCGGCAATACGGGTCGGCTGATGGATGGCATGCCCTTTGATCAGCATTTTTTCTTTTTTCTTCCAGGAAGTAGCTGCTGTCCCCAGGATGAAAAAGGAGGTGAGCATGGCTAGTCCCGTATAGCCGCCTCCTTTATAGACCAGCCAGCCAAGGACTGCGCCTGTCAGAGCGGCCGGTAGGGTCAGCTTTTTCCGGCCGATGCTGAAGATAATGCCGGCCAGCAGGACCAGCAAGACGATAAGGTCGGGAGGTATCATGAGTGAAAATAATTAACTTAGTTGAAACTTACTATTATGGCGCTAGATGCGGATGCCATCGTTGTCGGCGGCGGTCTTGCCGGTCTGGTGGCGGCAGGCGAGCTGGCCATCGCGGGCAGGCGGGTGATCCTGGTCGATCAGGAACCGGAGCAGAGTCTTGGCGGTCAGGCCTTCTGGTCATTGGGCGGCCTATTCCTGGTGGATTCACCTTTGCAGCGGCGGATGGGGGTCAAAGACAGCCATGCATTGGCGCTGAAGGATTGGATGGATGCGGCGGGCTTCGACCGGCCGGAAGATCATTGGCCGCGTCAGTGGGCCGAAGCGTATGTCGATTTTGCTGCGGGCGAGAAATATTCCTGGCTGCGGGGGCTGGGCATCCGGTTTTTTCCGGTGGTAGGCTGGGCCGAGCGGGGGAGAAATTCAGTACCACGATTTCATGTTACGTGGGGCACGGGCCCAGGGGTATTAGCGCCATTTTTATTCCGGCTCGATGAGGCGGTGAAACGCGGTACTACCACGTTAAAATTCCGGCACCGGGTTACAGCATTGATCGTCTCCGGCGGAGCCGTCACAGGAGTAAGGGGGGAAATCCTGGCACCCAGTGATGTAAAAAGGGGAGAGCGGAGTACCGATGCGGCTATCGGGGATTTCAGCCTGACAGCGCAGATAGTCATTGTGACATCCGGCGGTATCGGCGCCAATCACGACCTGGTGCGCGCAAACTGGCCTCAGCGTCTGGGGCCGCCGCCCCCGACAATGTTATGCGGGGTGCCGGCGCATGTGGATGGCCGAATGCTGGACGTTGCCCGGCAGGCAGGGGCCCATATCATCAACCCGGACAGGATGTGGCATTATACCGAAGGTATTACCAACTGGAACCCGATCTGGGAAAATCATGGGATCCGCATTATTCCCGGTCCTTCTTCCCTGTGGTTTGATGCGAAGGGCGGCAGGTTGCCACCACCTTTATTTCCGGGTTTCGATACGCTGGCCACAATGGAGCATCTTCTGCATAACGGTGGAGGTTACTCGTGGTTTATTCTGAATCAGAAGATTATTCGAAAAGAATATGCTTTGTCGGGGTCTGAACAGAACCCCGACCTCACCAATAAGGACTGGAGGATGTTGTTAGGCCGGGTGGTTGGCCGCGGCGCGCCCGGGCCGGTGGAAGCCTTCAAGGAGCATGGGGTGGATTTTGTCGTCAGGGATAATCTGAAAGACCTGGTAGACGGGATGAATGCGCTGACTCCCGGATCACGCTTGTCTTTTGACGTGCTGCGCGACGAGATCATGGCGAGGGATGCGCGGGTGGGAGAAAAGGGCGGCAGCCAGGATATGCAGGTCAATGCGATTCGTCAAGCCAGGAATTACCTGGGAGATAAACTGATCCGGACAGCACCTTTACATAAGATACTGGATCCGGCAGCGGGACCGCTGATAGCCGTCAGGCTGCATATTCTTACCCGTAAGACGCTGGGCGGACTGGAAACAAATCTGACAGCGCAGGTATTGAATGCTGGTGGAGAGGAGATTCCGGGGCTGTATGCGGCGGGAGAGGTGGCTGGTTTTGGCGGCGGCGGGATGCATGGATACAGAGCGTTGGAGGGGTCTTTCCTCGGCGGATGTCTCTACTCCGGCAGGGTGGCGGGCAGGGCATTCAATTCCTGATCTCCGGCGAGTGTATATGTTCGGGCCTTACCCCCATTCCTACCAGCCGGGCGGGTATCCGGCGTAAGAAGGGGTAGCGCTCTGCCCAGCGCATGAACAGCGGTACTCCGGTTTTTTCCGATGTCTTTCTGCGGTGGTGAATGCCTTGCTGGATACGCACCTGAAGGGCCTGGATGACGCGTGTCGGAAAGGTCCGGCGGATCTGCAGTCTGGCGAGGACGGTCAATGGTACATCGGCCTGATCGCGTAAGGGCTGCCACAGGAAATTGGCAGCGGCCACGGCATCCTGAATGGCCAGGTTAATGCCGACGCCTCCGACGGGAGACATCGCATGGGCAGCATCTCCGATACAGATCAGGCCTTCCCGGTACCAGGTGTGGAGATGGTCAATTTTAACGCTTAATAATTGGATATCGGCCCAGTCCGTCAGTTCCAGCAGCCGGTCTTTCAGGAAAGGAGATGTTTCCGCCAGGTCTGTACGGAATTTGTTGAGCCCTTCTTCTTTGATCTTATCGTAACCATCTTTATCGATGACATATCCGCACTGCCAGTAGGTGGACCGGTCCAGCAAGATGAGTATCCTGCCATTCGAAAAATTACCGAGGATCTGACCAGGGTCGTCAGCGTGCCGGGACAGGCGGAACCACAGTACATCTATGGGGGCGCCCGTTTCGATGACAGTAAGGCCGGCCGCCCCGCGGACAGTCGACTGGCGGCCGTCGGTGCCGATGACCAGTTTGGCGTACACTTTTAACGGCCCATCGGGCGTTGTGGCTGTCACGCCGGTGATCTTATCCTGGTTCGTCAGCAGGCCGGTGACATTGGCCTGCCGGATCAGCGAGAAGGGGCGGTATCGTGCAGCCTGTCCGGCGATAAAATTCAGGAAGTCCCATTGAGGCATGAGACCTATTACCGGCCGGGCCACCTTGAGGTGAGAAAAATCCGCGAGGTGGACCTCATGTCCGTTGAAAATGGCCGACAGTGACGATACTTCCTGGTGCGGCACCCGGAGGAAATCTTCCAAAAGACCGAGCTCATGCATGAGTTGGAAGGTAGAGGGGTGGATAGTATCTCCTCTGAAATCGCGGTAGAAATCCTTGTGTTTTTCCAGTACGATGACGTCGATGCCTGCTCTGGCCAGAAGAAATCCTGTCATCATGCCGGCTGGTCCGCCGCCCACGATGCAACAGGTAGTATGCAGTTCTCTACCGTCCATGTCATATAAAGGTACAATAAGCGTACCGGTTGCAAAATGCGGGTATTACAGCTGACCTGCTTCGTATCTGTCGATGGCTTCCCCTACTTCCATGCTTAAGGCGGTCTCCTTGCTACTGTCGCAATGGACCCATATTCCATTCACCTTCTTTATCCGGACATCGGGTAAGATAGATCTTTCCTTTTGTGATTGTGCCCGGAAGTTTTTCACGACATAGTAGGGTTCGGAGTGGTGTACTTCGATTTCGGCGGTGAGCGGGATGGTAAAATTCGAGTGATCCAACCTGAAGTTAAATGCTATGCTATAGTTTCTGTTTATCATACAGCGCTGTTTAATCGCTTGTAAAGATGTTTACAAGTAGCATACCACGCTGCAGGATATTTTATAATAAAAGCTTAAGCCCCGCTGTTATAGCGGGATACAAGGAGGATTATAGTGGTTTGGGGTGTGGAATAAGATCCACAGTCTGTGTGACAGAATCAATGAATGTCAGCGATGATCAACCGCAGCGCGCCAGTGAAATAAGGCTGGGACCGAAGGTGGCCGAATTTTTTATCCCAAATCCCGGAATGTAATTCTGTTGCCAGGCGTTCAACTGTTGCCTCCTGTTGTTCTTCAGACAGGAAGCCCCAGGCTGATTGGGCCTTTCTCACTTCTTTGTTGAGGAATGCTTCCGGTCGGCCGTAAAACGCCTCCTGAAAGCCGTCTACGCAATCCAGGGGGATGGGTATTGGCTGTACCTCGCAATGTCCACCCAGTATTTCAGTGATCCAGTCGATGGGGGGATAGCGGCGTTTTTCCATGGCCACCACTTCGGGGAAATAGCCGGCGTTCCAGAAGGTGTGGAGGGCATCTCCATCGAAGGTCATGATGAGGACACGTTGTCTGCTGACCCGCCGCATTTCCAGCAGCCCTTTTTCTATGCCTGTCCAGTGATGGATGGTAACCATTGCCATGGAGGCGTCGATCGCCTTGTCATCCAGGGGAAGGCTTTCGGCCGTGCCGATCAGGGCGGGGGAGAGGTGAGCCGGTCGTTGCGCGCGCATGACAGCCGAAGGCTCAAGGGCAAGGACATATCGGTCCGTCGGCTCATACGAGCCTGCACCTGCGCCAACGTTCAGTACCGTCCTGGCATTACCGAGGGCAGTGTGAACATGGGCAGCGATATGCGGATCGGTGCGTCTGTGTCCCGCGTACCGGTTGCCTTTTTTATCGTAGTCGTAATCGTAGATAAAAGGTTGCGTGGTCATTTTGGGTATTTTATTTGACGACAGCGATGGCCATCCCATCGAATTTTTTGAGCCCTATGGAAGGGATGATCGTAGCCATCACCCTGGGGTCCGATGCCAGTATCTTATTCAGCCGTTGCACTCCTTTGACGGCTTCGTCGGTAGCATTTTCATCGAGTATATGTCCTTCGCGGATGACATTGTCGAAGATCAGCAGTGTTCCCGGGCGGGATAATTGCAATGCCCATTGGAAATATTCGGGATAAGGCGGTTTGTCGGCGTCTATGAAGATCATATCAAAGGGTTCGGGTGATCCTTGCTGCAGTGCCGGAAGGAGGTCAAGGGCCCTGCCGGTGCGGAGGTCAACTACGTCATCCAGTCCGGCGGCTTTGATATTGGTTGCGGCCAGTGCGGCATGAACGGGGTTGAACTCCATAGTGATCAGCCGTCCAGGGGAGCGGAGACTCCTGGCCAGCCATAGAGTGCTATAGCCGCCGAATGTCCCGATTTCGAGTATCCGGTTGGCCCTGACCAGCCGGGCCATCAGCTGAAGAAAGAATCCCTGGTTGGATGTGATGCTGGCGTCGGGGATGCCGGCTGCAGCAATCGATGCGGTGGTGTTGTTCAGTGCGTCGTCTTCGGTGACGAACAGATCGTTAATGTAGTGATCGACTGCCAGGAAGGGGTAGTTGCCGGACAGGAGGGGATCGTAGTCCGCAGGGGGAAGCGTCTTGTTCATGGCGACTGTTTTTTTGTAAAAATAGGCTGGCCGATTCATAAGTTTTCATTTATATTAGTTATTGAAATCATTACTATTATTTATGAATATAACTTTGCATCAGCTAAAGGTGTTTGCGGTGATCGTGGGCAGGAAGAGCGTTACCAAGGCAGCGGAGGAATTGAATATGACGCAGCCTGCTGTTTCGATCCAACTGAAGAAGCTGCAAGAACAATTCGATATCCCGCTGACTGAAGTGATCGGCCGGAAGATATATATTACCGATTTTGGACAGGAGTTGTACCGCATCGTACAGAAGGTATTGGATGAGATGGATACGATACGATATAAGGCGCTTGATTTCAAAGGTATCCTTTCGGGAAAGCTGAGCGTGTCCGTGGTATCGACGGGAAAATACGTGCTGCCGTACTACCTGAGCGGTTTTCTGAAAGGCAATCCTGCTGTGGATTTGAGGGTGGATGTTACTAACAGGAGCAAGGTGATCAAAAGCCTGGAGGATAACGAGGTCGACTTCTCGCTGTTATCAGTGCTGCCTTCGCAGCTGCAGGTGACGGAGGAGGTATTGATGCCCAATAAATGGTACCTGGTAGCGCCAAGGGGTTATCCCATTGCGCCGCGGCAGTCCCTGGACAAGTCCGTTTTCAAGGACATTCCTTTGATCTTCCGGGAGGAGGGGTCGGGTACCCGGCATATCATGCAGCAGTATTTTAGCCAGGCAAATGTTATTCCCCAGTTAAGGTTGGAACTGGCTTCGGATGAGGCGGTCAAGCAGGCGGTCATAGCGGGACTGGGATTATCCATTCTGTCGATCCTGACGTTGAAGAATGAATTGAAGCAAAAGGAAGTGAAGATCGTACCCATCAAAGGGTTGCCGTTAAAGTCCAGCTGGCGGCTGGTCTGGTTGAAGCGGAAAAAGCCGTCTATGGTGGCGCAGGCCTTCCTGGATTATATCCGACAGGAAAAATCGGCTATATATAAGGCAAATTTCTCCTGGATTGAACAGTATTGAATAAACGGTATCTTTATCTAAAATCATCAGACTATCTCATGAAGACAATATGGATTAAATCGCTGTCGACGGGTATCATGGTCCTGTCACTATTTTTATCGGGGCAAGCTCAGAAGATCAACTGGCAGAACATGGATTTACAGAAGGATTCCGTGTTTGGCATCAGCACGGAAAAGGCATATACCGAACTTTTGGGGCATAAGAAGGCGCACCCTGTGTTGGTGGCGGTGATCGATGGCGGAGTAGACACGGCACATGAAGACCTTCGGCCGGTGTTATGGCATAATCCCAAGGAAATACCGGGAAATGGCATCGATGACGACAAGGACGGGTATGTGGATGACGTGTATGGATGGGATTATATTGGCGGAAAGAAGGGCGATGTGCATCAGGACAACCTGGAGGTGACGAGGTTGGTGCGGGAGCAGGGTCCGTTGTATGACAGCCTTGCCAAGGCAGACTCGATACCTGAAAAGTATAAGACCGGGTACCTGGCGTACGAGAAAATGAAGACAGACTATGAGCGTCAGATCAGCTTAGCGGAGCGGCCGGTGACGATCATCCGGCAATTCAGGGAAATATTGGACAGCGTTAAAGGGAAGATAGGCAAGGATTCCCCGTCGCTGGCGGATTTCGAGGCGTATGTTCCGTTGAGCAACCGGGAAAGGTGGGTGCGATCGGCTGTCGAGAAAGCCATGATGGATGGCACTTCGTATGCGCAGTTTGTAAGAGAGGGCATCGATGTGCCGTTCGATCACTATCGGGATCAGCTGGCTTACGATCTGAATGTCGACTTTGATCCGAGACCGATCGTCGGCGATGATTATAATAACGCCGAACAGCATGATTATGGCAATAATGATGTCGAGGGGCCGGATGCGGAGCATGGGACACATGTGTCGGGCATTATCGGGGCCGTACGGCATAATGGGCTGGGCATTGACGGTGTGGCGGACCATGTTGAGCTAATGGTGCTGCGGGTAGTACCTGACGGGGATGAGAGGGACAAGGATGTCGCCAATGGGATACGCTACGCGGTGGACCATGGGGCGAAGGTCATTAATATGAGTTTCG
>Ga0302309_10001817_pt1 | contig 18673 bp, 12 predicted proteins | sample III_Palsa_N1_1_FD_200453 | JGI IMG/M metagenome (GOLD analysis project Ga0302309, IMG submission 200453) | Peat permafrost microbial communities from Stordalen Mire near Abisko, Sweden - III_Palsa_N1_1 | ecosystem: Environmental > Terrestrial > Soil > Palsa > Peat permafrost | place: Sweden... | reverse complement strand
ATCCTTTCTCTACGGGTGGAGACCTCGTTGACTGATATTGCCTTACAGAAGGGCCATCCAAGAAGATTGTACTGTTCCACATCCGGATTGATGAGGCGACCCTCGTGATAGGGCAGGCTATCCTCCTTTAAGAGGGAAAGGTCAAACAAGTCCTTGAAGATGCCGTTTTCTTCCACCCCTAGGTCTCCTATCGCTTCTTCCCCGACAACCACTAATGACCCAAGGGCATAAGCAGGGTCGAAACAACCGGCGATACCCGCCTGAATAACCAAATCAGGGGAAGTCAGTGTAATGGCCCTTTGTAACTGGTAAGTGGCGGATACCAACCCTACCCCGGTTATAACGGGGTCCACCTGGATCCGGGGGTTGACAGGCATTTTATCCAGGCTTGCCCGGAGTTCAAAGGAAGTGGCTGCCGCCAGAAGGATTCGCATGGGTGCAAATATCGTCCTTTTGCTGGTCGCCGCGAGGCCCTTTTTGCCGAGGGAGGCCCCCGTTTGCGGATCTCCCGTTCTGTCGTACCTTTGCCAAAATTTTTCTTGGATCATGGTGTATTTGACCCGGGTGGAACATTTTAATGCGGCGCATAAGCTGTATAATCCCAGGTGGGGCAGGGAGCAGAACGAGGCCGTTTTCGGAAAGTGTGCCAATGAGAACTGGCATGGCCACAATTATGAGTTATACGTGACCATCAAGGGGGAAGTCGATCCGGATACGGGATTCCTCTTTGATGTAAAAAAGCTGAGTGAGTTGATCGGCACTTATGTACTCGAACTGGTAGACCATAAGAACCTGAATATGGATGTGGCGTTTATGGAAGGACAAATGTGCTCTACCGAGAACCTGGCAAAGGGGATATGGCAGCAATTGGCGCCTCATATCCCTGAAGTAGTCAAGCTGCATTGCATCAAGCTCTACGAAACGCCACGCATATATGTTGAGTATTTCGGAGAGCAGTAGGTCCGCCAACGGCTACTGTGGATAATTTAGCCATTGGCCGACCTACTGCTAAAGATGGCCCTTCGGGCAGCTCGCCTGTGGCGAGCTATTCTTGAACAGAATGCTTATGAAAAAAGTAGCCGTTTATCGCAGGGAACATTTCAACGCGGCACATCGCTTGCACAACCCGGCTTGGGATGAGGCGAAGAATGACCGCGTGTTTGGGAAATGCAATAACCCAAATTATCATGGCCATAATTACGAGGTCGTCGTAAAAATAACAGGTGTCCCCGATCCGGAAACGGGTTATGTAATCGATCTGAAAGTTTTATCAGATTTGGTAAATGAACAAGTAATCGAGCGTTTTGATCATAAGAACCTCAACCTGGATACGGTTGAATTCAAGGACCTGAACCCGACTGCGGAGAATATCGTTGTTGTCATTTACAATCTTTTAAGGCCACATATTTCCACGGAACATGACCTGGAGATCGTCCTTTATGAAACGGAGCGTAATTTTGTATCTTATCCCGCCTGAATATTAAAAATCACAAACGTCACTGATGGCCTATAAAAAAATCGAGCAGTACGATGATCATGTCACTGAAGGGTTAAAGGCAAGTTATATTGAATGCTTGGGTTTGTTGGGGGAAGACCCCCAAAGGGAAGGGCTTCAGAAAACGCCTGAACGCCTTGCCAAAGCCATGCAGTTCCTGACCCAGGGCTATGACCAGGATGCCAACCAAATCCTGGAATCTGCCAAATTCAGAGAGTCTGTCAGCGAAATGGTCATTGTAAAAGATATTGAACTCTACAGTTTATGTGAGCATCATATCCTGCCATTCTTTGGCAAAGCTCATATTGCCTATATTCCCAATGGCTACATTACAGGGCTCAGCAAGCTGGCCAGGGTGGTGGATGTATATGCCAGACGGCTGCAGGTTCAGGAACGACTGACCCACCAGATATTGAATTGCATCAAAGAAACCCTGAACCCCCTCGGAGTGGCTGTCGTTATAGAAGCCAAGCATCTTTGTATGATGATGCGGGGAGTGCAGAAACAAAATTCCGTGACGACAACCTCTGCTTTTTGGGGAGAATTTGAAAAAGCGGAAACCAGGAGTGAGTTTACCAAACTGATCTCCGCAGACCTTATCTGATGAATAATTCTTGGGTTGAACTGGTAAGAAAGGAAGCGCCTTTGGCCGAACGGCAAGGACGACTGACAGGACCGCAATTATCCCTCATCAGGGAGAAAGAGTGGTTCCGGCTGCTGATCCCCGCCTCCATAGGTGGAAAAGAATATGCACTGCCGGAGCTATTGAAAGTGATTGAATTGGCCTCCTGGGCAGACGGCAGTTTCGGATGGGAACTGGCATTATGTGGCGGGGCAGGCTTTTTTGCAGGATTTGTGGAAGAGTCTGTAGCAAAAGAGATCTTCGGCGATAAAGACGTATGTGCTGCAGGAACCGGTTTTCCAGCAGGGATGGCCAAGAAGGCGCCCGGAGGATATCTCGTTTCAGGGCATTGGCGCTACGCTAGCGGAGCTCCCGACGCCACCGTATATACCGCTAATTGCAAGGTTTTGGGAGAGGATACAGATTCGCCGAGCGAACCAAAATCTCCAGATGGAGCAAATCAGCCCCTTATCAGGGCCATGATCTTCCTCCCGGATCAGGTAGCACTCCAGGACGGTTGGCAAAGCCTGGGGTTGAAAGCTACAGCTAGCCAGGATATGGTGGTCACAGAAGCTTTTGTCCCCGACTCCCGCAGCTTCACCGTAGACCAACCCTTTCCCCATGCAGCAGGCCCTTTGTACAGATACCCCTTTTTACAGCAGGCAGAGGCGGTTCTATCTACTACATTGCTCGGCATGACCAGGCACTTTCTGGATCTTGTCCGGGAAAGCGTTATTCCCTTGTATAAAGGCGCATCGGCTGTCAAAATGAAGCAAATATTTGATGCGGCCTTCATTGACGTGGAAATGGCCCGGGATGAACTCTATGATGCTGCAGTTGCCTCCTGGCTGCCTTATACGGAAGGCCGTACTGCGTCTCCCGAACAATTGTCGTCGGTGGGTATGGCTGCTATAGAAGCTACCCGGAGCGCATTGCGTTCTGCAGACAGGCTGTATCCGTTCGGGGGGATGGAGATGATGCAGGTCAACACTGAAATCAACCGGGTGTGGAGAGATATCCATACCGCCAGCCAGCATATTTTATTATCTCCTCTTAAAAGAGAAGGTTAACTTATTTTTGTTGCATATGAAGCATGCGTATATTTTTCCCGGACAAGGATCGCAGTACCCCGGAATGGGAAAGGCCCTGTATGAGGAACATTCCCTTGGACGGGAACTGTTTGAACAGGCCAATGAGATAATGGGTTTCCGGATTTCGGATATCCTGTTCAGTGGCACTGAAGCCGATCTGAAGCAGACAAAGGTGACACAACCTGCCATATTCCTGCATTCTGTCATCCGGTTTTTCATCCTGGACTCGCCTATGCCGGACATGGTGGCCGGACATTCTTTGGGCGAATTTTCGGCGCTGGTCGCGGCAGGAGTGCTTACGTTTTCAGAGGCCCTCCGGTTGGTGTCTATTAGGGCGACGGCGATGCAAAAAGCTTGTGAATTGGAGCCTTCTACTATGGCAGCGGTATTGGCGCTGGACGATGCAAAGGTGGAAGAAATTTGTGCTGAAGTCACTAAAGAAACGGGGGAAATAGTAGTCCCGGCCAATTATAATTGCCCCGGTCAATTGGTGATCTCCGGATCTGTAAAAGGGATTGAAATAGCCTGCGAACGCCTCAAAGCCGCCGGCGCGAAAAGAGCGATGGTGCTACCTGTAGGAGGCGCTTTTCATTCCCCACTGATGAATTCGGCAAAAGAAGAACTGAAGTCCGCCATTGACGCAACTGTATTCAGGAATCCTACCTGCCCTGTTTACCAGAACGTGGTAGCTGCGGCGGTGACCGACCCCCACGCCATTAAGCAAAACCTGATAGACCAGTTAACAGGAGCTGTGCGTTGGACTCAGAGTGTCGAAGCCATGGTAAGGGATGGCGCCACTCATTTTACAGAAGTTGGTCCAGGAAAGGTTTTACAGGGATTGGTAGCTAAAATTTCAAAGGGAGTAACGACCGACGGGTTCCAATAGGGCCTGCGGTCAGCTATTAAGGATGCAATTGATCCATTCGGGCTCCAGTTTGGCTCCGTATTTTTTGTAGAATTGAATGGCTGGTTCATTCCAGTCCAGTACCTGCCATACCATGCCGGAGTATTTCTTTTCTTTCACTTCTTCGATCAGCCGGTCAAATAATAATTTACCAAGGCCCTTCCCCCGCATTTCATCCGTGACGATCAGGTCTTCCAGGTAGAGGCGCTGCCCTTTCCATGTGCTGTACCTGATATAGTAGAGAGCAAACCCCATCACCACTCCGTCATTCTCGGCAACAAATGCCCACCACACAGGATGTGGTCCAAAACCGCTTTCTTCAAAATGGGAGAATGTAACAGTGACGTCTTCGGGCGCCGCTTTTTCAAAATGAGCCAGTTCCCGGATTAATTCCATAAGCCTGGGGCAGTCTTCCCGTATAGCCTTTCTGATAGTCGTTCCCATATAATAATGATCAGCTTTTTAATGCCTGTTCTAAGTCGGCCAGAATATCCTGGACATTTTCAATTCCCACGCTCATGCGGATGAGGCCATCTGTAATTCCATATTTTTTCCGTTGCTCTGCAGGAACTCCGAAATGGGTCATGGAGGCGGGGTGGGATAGGAGCGAGTCACAGGTTCCCAGGGAAACCGTACGGGTGCACATTTTAAGTCGATCAATACAGGAAACACCCGCCTTCAGTCCACCGGTAAGCTCAAAGCTGAGCATTCCTCCGTGTCGTTTCATTTGACGAACGGCGATGGCGTGTTCGGAATGCGAATGAAGCCCGGTGAAGTTGACGGAGGCCACGCTGGGATGCGCTCCCAGGAAATGGGCCACCGATTCGGCATTATCGCAATGCCTGTCCATTCGCAACTCCAATGTTTTCAATCCATTGATGAGCAGGAATGCATCGAATGGATTGCTGTTTCCACCCAAAAGCTTATACATCTTTGCTACGGGTCCCCGCATAAGGGCAGTATCTCTCCCTAGCAGGATACCCCCTATGGACGTCCCATGTCCGTTCAGGAATTTTGTGGTTGAATGTACAATGAAGTCCGCCCCTAGCCGGAAGGGTTGTTGCAGGTAAGGTGTGGCAAAGGTGTTGTCACAGGCTACCAGGCAATCATACCGTTTTGCCAGCGCTGCCAGGGCGGCAATGTCCACGCATTGCATAGTAGGATTGGCCGGCGTTTCCAGGTACATCAGCTTAATGGATGGATTCGCCCGGAGTGCTTCTTCTGCCCGATTGAGGTCCCGTAAATCAGTGATGACCACTTCAATACCTAAACCCGGCAAGGTATTATCCATCAATTCCTGGGTCCCTCCGTACAGGGAATAATGAGAGAGTACTGTCTCTCCTTTCTTCAAAACGGAGAGCAAAAGGTTAGTAATGGCTGCCATGCCGGAGGAATGGAGGAAGCCTTTAACAGACAAGGGCTGGCCTGTTTCCGTATCGGTAAGGCCAAAAGCTTCCAGTGCGGCAATCTTTTCAACGGCCTCTGTAAAGGTCGGATTTCCCCAACGGCTATAAATATAGCCTTCTTCTTCTCCTTTGAAGCGTCGCATACCCTGTTCAGCGCTATCATATACATAGGTGCTGGTTGCATAGATGGGAACCAGGTGTGCGTAGGCGTCATTGGGTTTGTGGCCGCTATGTATGGCTGCGGAACCGAAACCGCTGATATGAAATGGTTGATCGGCCATAAGGATGTCGTTATATTTCCGGAGAATAAGCCCATTTAACCAACATGGACCCCCACGTAAAGCCACCGCCAAAGGCGGCAAGGACCAGGTTGTCTCCCTTTTTCAATTGATTTTCATAATCCCACAGGCAGAGCGGAATAGTGGCTGCCGTCGTATTCCCATAGCGCTGGATATTGATCATGACCTTGTCTTCGGAAAGCCCCATTCTGTGCGCGGTGGCATCAATGATCCGCTTATTGGCCTGATGTGGAACCAAAAATGAGACGTCTTTCTCCGTCAGGTGGTTCCTTTCCATGATGGTAAAGGCAGCATCCGCCATTTCGGTAACGGCAAATTTGAATACGGTTTTTCCTTCCTGGTAGGCATAGTGCATATTACTGGAAACTGTGGCAATGCTGGCAGGATTAAGAGAGCCGCCCCCTTTCATGTGCAGGTAGGGCGCCCCGCTGCCGTCGCTTTTGAGAAGGCTGTCGATCACTCCCAGGCCTTCTGTGTTGGGCTCCAATAATACGGCCGCCGCCCCATCACCGAATATGATACAAGTGGCGCGGTCGGAATAATCAATAATGGCGCTCATTTTATCTGCGCCCACGACGACCACTTTTTTATAGTGACCGCTTTCAATATACATCGCCCCCGTGCTGAGGGCATACAGGAAACCAGAACAAGCCGCGCTCAGGTCGAATCCCCAGGCGTTCTTTGCCCCTATTTTATTACAGACCAGATTGGCGGTGGCGGGAAAAACCATGTCAGGGGTGACGGTTGCAACGATCATGCACTCTATTTCTTCAGGGCTGATCCCCCTTTTTTTGCAGAGTTCCAGTACTGCCGGTACAATCATGTCAGAAGTGGCCTTTCCTTCACCTTTCAGAATCCTTCTTTCTTCAATGCCGGTCCTGGTCCGAATCCACTCATCCGATGTATCAACCATTTTTTCCAATTCTGCGTTCGTAAGCCTGTATTCAGGTACATATCCTCCTACTGCGGTAATCGCGGCGGTGATTTTTTGCATAGCCTCTTTTTATTCGGGTAACTTCTGTTATAAAACAGGAAGATCAAAAGTAAGGAGAAATGAACAATTGGGGGTATTTTTGATCCCAACAGGCCCCCCATATGATTGCATACCTTAAAGGAAATTTTACTGTAAAAACCCCTACAATGGTGGTGGTTGAAGTCCAGGGAGTAGGTTACGAAGTCAATATCAGTTTGCATACTTTCTCCAGGATCCAGTCATTGGAGCGCGGTACTTTGCTGACCTGCCTTCTTATCCGCGAAGATGCGCACATATTGTATGGATTTCATTCTCCTGAAGAAAAAGACCTTTTCATTCATTTAATCAGCGTTTCGGGCGTCGGAGCCGCCACTGCCCGCGTCATGCTGTCCTCTTTAATTCCGGCAGAGATTACCAGGGCCATCGTACAGGGGAATGAACTGGTACTGGAGCGCGTTAAAGGTATAGGAAAGAAGACTGCCCAACGGTTGGTGCTGGAACTGAAGGATAAGTTGGGTCGTCAAGGGACGAATTCCATTCCTGGGTCAGATATTCCTTTACCCCAACACAATACAGTTGGGGAAGACGCGTTAAATGCATTGTTAGCCCTGGGGATAGGACGTTCGGTTGCGGAGCAGGCGTTACGAAAAGTAACCAATGCGGACCCGGAAATCGCCGGGGTGGAACAATTGATCAAACGAGCGCTGCAGATTATGTAGAAACGGGCGTTGACCCACTGTTCCAGAACGAATCCAGGATCTAATTTTTTTGTGAAAAACAGCTTTGAGAATTTGACCCGTACACGACAACACCTTGCCGTGGCTTTGTTGCTTATCGCCTTTTGGTCTATCCTTCCCGGCGGGCAAGCCTGGGGAAGGGGTAGAGAGTGGACACAACCAGACACGACTGTACTGCCGGCTTCAAAGGATACGCTCCATTATCCTCTTGAAGATAGGAGAGGGGACCCTTTTTCGGTGTCCTATCTCAATGGGTTTAACCTTAAGGACCCCTCCAATATTAAAGATTCCATTGTCTACGATCCTAAACTCAACAGGTACTACATCTACGAAAAGATAGGGACTTCGTATTACAGGATACCGACTTCTTACACATTCGACGAAATTTTCCAGATTCAAAGCGACAGGGCGGAGAGGGAATATTTTCATGAAAGGGCCGATGCACTTAGTGCCCTTAACAGGAATGTGGATAACCCGGACCTGAGTGTCCGCCCCAGCTTTTTCAACCGCATATTCAGCACCACCGGTATCCCGAAAATCGATATCAAGCCCCAGGGGATGATTGACGTTACGGCTGGTTACCAGGGACAACGCGTGGATAACCCCACCTTGCCGGAACGAGCCCGGAGTAACGGAGGGTTTGATTTTAATATGAACGCCAATGTGAACGTAAATGCCAATATCGGGGACAAGCTGAAGCTTCCCATCATGTATAACACCCAATCTACCTTTGACTTTGAGAACCAGCTTAAGTTGGAATATGCGGGCACTACGGACGATATCATCAAGAAAATAGAGGCGGGTAATATCAACTTTACCACCAAAAGTACATTGATACCCAGTGTCCAATCTTTGTTCGGGATCAAAGCGCAACTGCAATTTGGTAAGTTATTTGTGACCGCGGCCCTGGCCAATCAGAGAGCAGCCAGTCAATCTGTCACTTTGCAGGGAGGGTCTGCTACCACTTCTTTTGATCTCAAGGCGGATGCATACGACGTTAACAGAGACTTCCTGCTGGCCCAATATTTTAAGAACAATTATAATAAGGTCATGTCCACCGCGCCGGTAATGACTTCACCCATCAATATTCTCAGGATGGAAGTGTGGGTTACCAACCGGCAGGGCGCCACCCTGAATAATCGTATTGTAGTGGGGTTAGCTGATCTGGGTGAAAACCAGCCGTACAGCCCCAATGTGCATTCCCTTACTAATTCCCCGCTGCCTTTTAATGGTTCCAACAGCCTTTATGCTTCAGTCACAGCAAGCCCCGCGTTCAGGGACGTGACGAGGGTGACTTCTCAATTGTTGGGGTTGGGTCTGAGCCAGGTCCAGGATTTCGAGCAGGTATACGCCCGAAAATTAGGGCCCAATGAGTACTACTTTAATCCGCAGGTAGGATTTATCTGCGTGAATACCCAGCTTCAGGCCAACGACGTACTGGCTGTGGCCTACCAGTATACCGTTAATGGAAAGGTATACCAGGTAGGTGAATTTTCTACAGACATCACTCCCGACACGTCTGCTGCCAACGCGGGGAACCAGCAGACCCTTTTTCTAAAGCTGTTGAAGGCGACCACTGCTAAACCTGCCCTGCCTATCTGGAACCTGATGATGAAGAACGTCTATTCCCTGGGAAGTGGAACGCTTCAGCAAACCGGATTCCTCCTGAATCTGTTATATGATGAACCCGGAGGCGGTGGAAAAACCTACGTGCCTTTCGGAGACGCCAGCAAAAAGGGAACACCCCTGTTGAGTCTTCTGAACCTGGACCGGTTGAACAGCAATAATGATCCCCAGCCTGACGGGGTCTTTGACTTTATTCCGAATTTTACGGTATTGCCGCAGTTCTCCAAGGTCATCTTCCCTGTCCTGCAGCCTTTCGGACGGGATCTGGCCGCAGCGATCTACCAGAATATTCCTGCTAATGCAAGGGATACATTGTTCTATACCTTATATGACTCTTTGCAGTGGGTAGCACAGCAATCCCCTCAATTGGACCGTTTTGAATTAAAGGGCTCCTTTAAGGGAACGTCTTCCAACAGCGTAAGCCTGGGCGCCTTTAATATTCCGCCCGGATCTGTGGTCGTTACCAGCGGAGGCACCGCCCTGAAAGAGAATGTAGATTATATTGTAGACTATAACCTGGGCCAGGTGAAGATCGTTAACCAGGCCATCCTCAATTCTGGCATCCCAGTCAATGTGCAATATGAAAATAACGGTACATATGGCCTGCAACAGCGAAACTTCATGGGGCTAAGGCTGGACTACCAGGCCATCAATAAGGCCAACAAACAACTGGCCCTGGGGGGGACTTTCGTGAAGCTCTCTGAAAGGCCTTATTATACTAAGGTCCAATATGGAGAAGACCCGATCGATAATGCCATGGTCGGGGTGGATGCCAATTATAAATCGGACTTTCCCAGGATGACCAAATGGCTGAATAGTCTCTATTCCACCACGGCGCCTTCTTCCATCGCCGCCCATGGTGAAGTGGCCCACCTGATGCCGGGGCACCCGGCCCAGATCGGCAAGGGTACCAGCGGGGCTGTCTATATTGATGATTTTGAAGCGTCGAGCAGCGGAGAAGACATGCGGTTCCCCTTCACCAGTTGGGCGGCGGCCAGTACTCCTTATGGAGCTACAGACTACCTGACAGGTGCCGTTCTCTTCCCGGAAGCTGCGCTGGAAGACAACCTGGACTATGGTAAAAACAGGGCCCGCCTTGCCTGGTATAATATTGAAACCACCCTGCAGGACCCTAATAGTCCCGATAATCCTTTGAAAGGTAATCTGAACGCCCTGTCCGACCCCAGGGTAAGGCCCTTGTCTTACCAGGAGTTGTTCCCGCAGCAGACGACAGATATAGGACAGAATCAGTTGGTGTCTTTTGACCTGGCGTATTATCCGACTTCAAGAGGGCAATATAACTATGACGACTTAACCGCGGATGTGGATAAGAATGGGAACCTGCTGAATCCTAAAACCAGATGGGGAGGGATCATGCGCTCCCTTGACCAGACGGATTTTCAGACGGGGAACATCCAATACATTGAATTCTGGATACAGGATCCCTTTATATTAAACCCCACCAGCACGGGTGGGCGCCTTTACTTTAACTTGGGGAACGTGAGTGAAGACATCCTCAAGGATGGGAAGCACTTCTTCGAAAACGGGTTGAGTACGCCGGTCAATCCGGCTCCTCAGGATACGTCTGTATTCGGAAACGTACCCCGTAATCCTATTCAGATCACTAATGCATTCAGCAATGATCCCTCGGAACGTCCCTATCAGGATATAGGATTGGACGGGATGAACGATACGGCCGAGCAACGGGTGAGGGGACCCTACCTGACACAGCTTGGCAGGATAGTAGGAGGGGCTCCCCTCGTGCAGGCTCAATCGGATCCTTCTTCGGATGATTACGTGCACTACCGCGATGCCCGTTATGATGCGACAAACGCAGGGATTCTGACCCGGTATAAATTATATAATAATACGGAAGGCAATTCCCCTATCGTCAGTTCCAACGCCACCTATTCATCAGCGGCTACGCTCTACCCCGATAATGAAGACCTGAACGGGGACAATACCATGAATACGGATGAAGAATATTTCCAGTATCATGTAGAGCTACATCCCCCGGGTGATCCGACCATGCAGATAGGAACCAACTTCATAGCGGACAGGAGGAACGTCACGGTGACGCTGTTGAATGGGCAGGCCCGGACGGAGGTATGGTATCAATTCAGGATTCCCGTCTCTTCTTATGAGGCAACGGTAGGCAGCCCCGATTTCAAGTCGATCCAGTTCATGCGTATGTACATGACCAATTTCCAGGACTCTTCTGTCCTGCGGTTTGCTGAACTGCAATTGATCCGTGACCAGTGGCGCGCCTTTGCTTATAAGGTGGACTCCAGCGGACAGTATGATACCATTCCTCCTAACAGTACCACCACATTCAATATCACGGCTGTCAACATAGAGCAGAATGACCAGCGTACCCCTATTCCCTATGTCATACCGCCGGGAGTCACCCGTCAACAGGTACTCAGTAGCAATAACGTAACCCTGCTTCAGAATGAACAGTCCATGAGTTTGCAGATATACAACCTGCAAAGCGGGGACAGCCGGGCTGTCTTTAAGACGACAAACCTTGATCTAAGACAATACCGGCGGATGCAAATGTTCATTCATGCCGAAGCAAAAGTGGGGACTCAGCTTTCGAACGGGCAAATTTTTGCGGTCGTGCGCATAGGGCAGGACTTTGTCAATAACTATTACCAGATTAAAATACCGCTCCAGATCACGCCTGCGGGATCTACGATAGATACGATCATCTGGCCTACCGCCAATAACCTGGACCTGCAATTGCAGGACCTGGTGCAATTAAAATTGCGGAGAAAGGGCCCTATAACCACCTTGTTCACGGAAGTCCTGCCTTCGGGGACCAGTTATTCAGTCATGGGGGTTCCAAACCTGGGGCAGGTCAGCGGGGTATTGATCGGAATCCAAAACGGCACGGGAATTTCCGCGCCGATCAGTACTGAAATTTGGGTGGATGAATTGCGCCTCAGTGAGCTGGATGAAAAAGGAGGGTATGCGGCCGTGGGTAGGGTGGACCTGCAAATGGGTGACCTGGGAACGGTGAGTGCGTCGGGTAGCCTGCAAACCGTTGGCTGGGGCACCATCGACCAAAACGTGGGAGAGCGCGCACTCGCCACTACTTCGCAGGTGGACGTGTCTTCCAACCTTGAATTGGGTAAGCTATTACCTAAAAAGGCGGCCGTGTCTGTGCCTTTCTATGGAGACTATTCCCAAACGGTCATTACACCGGAATATGATCCGTTTAACCAGGACGTTACTTTGAAACAGGAAACAGCAGGGTTTAATAAAAGGCAGAGGGACTCCGTCAAGAGTTATGCCGTGGAAGTGCAGTCCATCAGCACAGTGAATTTTACCAACGTACGTAAATTGAAGACCAACAGCAAGAAGCCAAAATTGCTGGATATTACTAATTTCAATGTCAGCTTCTCCTACACGGATAGCAAACACCATAGCCCTACGCTGGTGGAGGACGATATGAAAAAATGGTATGCGGGCCTGGGCTATACTTATAATGGACAAGCCAAGTTCTGGCAGCCTTTCAAGAAAATGAAGAAGAAGAGCCATTGGCTCGATATGATCAGGGACTTTAACCTGAACGACAGGCCTTCATTGCTTTTATTCAGGGAAGACGTGAACCGTCAGTTTGGCGCTCAGCGGTCGAGGGATGTCCTGGTGCCCGGCGTCACGGACTCCACCAATTACATCATACCGGAAACGTTTAATAAATACTTCAGTATTGCCAGGACATACGGCGTCGGATGGGACCTGAGTAAATCCTTTAATTTCCAGATACAGGCTTTGGATAGTGCCCGCGTAGACGAACCCGATGGTCGTATAGATACAAAACATAAGAGGGACAGTGTGGCTGGGAATTTCTTCAAGGGAGGACGCAACACGATGTACCGGCAAACGACGACGGCTACATACACCGTCCCCACACTTAAGTTACCCCTCATCGACTGGACCAATATTAGCGTGGGCTACAGTGCTACTTATCAATGGACGGCAGCCTCCCAGCTTCAGGAGGAATTGGGCCTGGACCTGGGGAATATCATTCAAAACACTTCCCAGCGGACAGGAAAGCTCACATTGGATATGACGAAGCTGTACCATAAACTTAAATTGTTTAAGCAGATAGACGCCATACCCCCTGTGCCTCCCCCCAATCAGAAGAAGGATACGTCTGCCTCGGCCAGGCTTAAGAAACCTCCGCCATCCCAACCCCCGGCCCCCGCGCTAACGGGTATCGCACAGGATAAGGTGGTCCAGTTTTTCAGCAGGATACTCACGGCGGTTAAAACGGTGGGGATCAATTATTCTGAAAACTATTCCACTTACCTGCCCGGATTCACGGACAGCGCCGTCGCCTTCGGACAGGATTTCAGGACAGGCGCACCCGGGGTTGGTTTTATGCTGGGCTCGCAACCTAATACCGCGTGGCTAGAAGGCGCCGCAAGGAAAGGCTGGCTGACCAGGGATACTTCCTTCAACCAGATGCTGACCCAAACCTTTGACCAGGAATTGCAGGCCAATGCCACCGTTTCGCCTATCAGGGACCTGACGATCGATTTAATCGTCAGCAAGTCTTTCCAGAAGAACTACTCCGAACTCTTCAAGGATACCTTGGGGGATGGAACGTTCAGTACCCTGAGCCCATATGCGAGCGGAGGATTCACGGTGTCCTATATTTCATTCAAGACGTTGTTCAAGCCCTTCAATCCTAATATCACTTCACAGACCTTCCTGAATTTTCAGAACTACCGTGCAAACCTTTCCCAACGGTTGGGAGAGATGAATCCGTATAGCCTGGGCTTTTTCCCTACCGGAGGATATTATAAGGGATACGGACAATATTCGCAGGACGTACTGGTCCCGGCCTTTATTGCGGCTTATTCCGGGGCAAATCCTAACAAGGTTGCCCTGATCGGTCAACAGAACAAGACGATCACCACCGACCCTTTTTCAGGCTATAAACCTTTACCCAACTGGCATATCACTTACGGCGGACTTACCCATATCCCGCTCATCTCTGATTTGTTTAAAAGCCTGATCCTGACACATGCTTATACCGGTACCCTCTCCATGAACGGATTTGGCAGCAACCTGACTTATTCGGATCCTGCCGGTTACGGATGGCCCGGTTTTATAGATACCATCTCGCATAGCTATGTGCCTTTCTTCTATGTGCCGAATACTACGATCACCGAGCAATTTGCGCCCCTGATCGGGATAGACGCGACGACGGTGAGCGGAATGAACGTCCGGTTCTCCTACCTGAAAGGGAGGACGGTATCCCTAAGCATGATCGATTACCAGGTAAGCGAAGTACATAATTCAGGATTTACCATAGGAGGAACCTGGCGCAAGAAGGGGATCGTGCTGCCTTTCAAGGTGCCCTTTACTTCAAAGGACACGCATAAGTTGGATAATGACATGACGTTTAAACTCGACCTGAGTATCCAGAATAATTCCACTTCCAACAGCATTATCGACCAAAACCTGACGACGCCTGTCGCGGGTAACAAGACCATCAAGATCGACCCATCCGTGGATTATGTTGTCAATAAAAGGATCAATGTCAGGCTTTATTTTGACCAGACAAGGGTAGTGCCCTATATTTCTTCTTCACCACCCACAAGCCTCACCCGAATGGGGTTTGAGTTCCGCGTTAGCCTTGCGCCTTAAATGTATATATCGAATTCGCCTGCTGCGTACAAGTCAGCACCAGGTCATTAATACATACGTGGGCTGGCAAAGTAGTCGTATAATATATAACGTCGGCGACTTCTTCCGCACTCAGGGCTTTGATGCCATTATATACTTGTTTTGCCGGTTCGGGATCCCCCTTGAAGCGGACGAGTGAAAATTCGGTTTCGGCGGCCCCCGGATTGATGGAAGTCACCTTGATATTGTGCCTCAAGAGATCGATGCGCATTGCCTGACTAAGGGCGCCCACGGCAAATTTTGTAGCACAATACACATTCCCTTTTTCATAGACTTCTTTGCCTGCGGTGGAACCTAGATTGATGATATGTCCTTGTTTCCTGGAAGTCATATACGGAAGGATGGCCTTGGAGACATATATCAAGCCTTTCACATTGGTGTCGATCATGGTTTCCCAGTCTTCCAGGGAGGCTTCATCAAAATAGTCCCTGCCCAGGGCCAGTCCTGCATTATTAATGAGTACATCTATAGCCTGCCAGTCGGAGGGAAGGCCGCCTATTTCCTTAAAAACACTATTCCTGTCCTGTATATCAAAGGTCAGGGTTAATACGCGGACTCCGTACCTGGATTCAAGATTACCCTTTAATGCTTCCAGCCTTTCCGAGCGGCGCCCGGTGGCAATTATATCGTAGCCGCCTGCTGCAAACTTAAACGCGCAGGCCTCTCCAAAACCGGAAGTCGCGCCTGTGATAAAAACGATCTTACTCATATATTGTCTGTTATCGGATTAGTACAACGGTCCCTTTTTTGCTGATGGTATTACCCAGGTAATCCACTCCCTTCACCATCCATACATAGGCCCCAGCGTCTGCATTCCTGCCGTTAAACCTTCCGTTCCATCCTTGCTCAGGATCGCTGCTGCCAAATACTTCCTGCCCCCAACGGTTATAAACCCTAAAGTATTCAAAATCGGCTATACCTACAGGGTAGGTCCTGAATAAATCGTTATGGCTGTCGTTGTTGGGTGTAAAGGCGCTGGGCACAAAAATGTCCGGTTTCGTCTTAAATACGGCTACGTGTACGGTGTCAAACCCGGAACACCCTTCTGCGGTACTCACTTTGACAATGTAAGTAATGCTATCTGATAGGATCGCAATGGGGTTGAAGATCGTTGGATTATTTAACCCGGTGGGCGGCGTCCATTGATAAAATACAGCCCCCGACGCCTGCAGTTGCAACGGCTGTCCCACCACTATAGCGGTATCGTCTGTCGCTTTTACTATTACAGGGGGTACGATCGTCAGCGTGATCGTATCATATACGGGCTTAGGGCAAAGACCATTACCGTACCCGGCTACGATATACCTGGTGGATGAAAGAGGGTCCGCATATACCGAAGGGGTATTATCGTCGTTCAGTGAATTAAATGGACTCCATATGAACCGAACGGCGTCTCCCCCCGTTACCCGTAAAAGGGCTGAATCTCCATAACAAATACTGGTGTCTGCTGAGACGGCCAAGGTTGGATAAGGCGCTACGTTGACCGTGACTTCTCCTGAAGCGGATATACAACTTCCCACGGCCGCAGTTACCCGGTATTGAATGGTATATAAGGGGTGTGCGACGGGACTGGCGCTCGCCGAATCATTCAGGAAGGTAGCCGGTGTCCACAGGTAGGTGATCCCATCGCTGACTGCCCTGAGCTGGGTGGAGTCGCCCGCACAAACGACGGTGTCATTGCTAACGGAAAGGCTCACGGCGTGGAGTACATTAATATATACGGAGTCCGTATTAGTACACCCCGGGGCAAAGGTCAGGGTTACATAATAAGTGGTAGGATTTTGAGGGTGGACCAGGGGGGAGTCTATATTTATGTTGCTGATATTGTAATCGGGCGTCCATGTAAAAGTGCCAAATCCCCTGGCTCCCAGTTGCAACGTATCCAGGTAACACATGATAGTGTCCCCTGTAACCTTTAACGGAGGCTTGGTGAACAGGGAAATGGAGTCGGTGACAGTGGCAGAACAACCTTTGCTGCTTTGTACATAAAGGTTCACAATATAGGCCCCGGTATCCGGGTATTGATACGAGGGGTTCCGAAGCAAAGAAGTATCCCCCAGATTGGAAGGGTCGCCAAAGTTCCAGCGCCAGGAATCGACGGACCCGTATTGGGCAGTGGTGGTGTCTTTGAACTGCACTGGCAGGCCCACACAACCGTAAACTGCCGTGAATCCCGGATGGAACCCGGGGTATACCCCCACTTGCATTTGGGCCGTATCTGTACACTCCTGGCCCTTATTGACGATCAGGGTAATGGTGTACAAACCGGTATCGGCATATTGGAAGGTAGGCCTTGCCATAACGGAGGTATCACTCACGCTGCCGGGTACCCCAAAGCTCCAGAAATAGTTATTGATAGTACTGGAGTTGGTCAGGTTACTAAAGGACACAGAAAGGCTGTCACAATTGAACTGGCTCGTCGGCAGGGTCGCGTCCGGGAAATCGCAGGTCGTCACTTTAAGAATAAAATCCTTGCGGTCTACATTGATGACTACTCCCCCCCGCCACTCATTTACGCAAACGGATATCACGTAGGAGCCCGCTGCCGGCGCTACTCCGGAGATAATACCGGTGGATGGATTCATACTGGCTCCCGACCCCAGTGGTGCGGTTCCGCTGAAACCTGTAGTGTACGATACCGGGTTATAATAAGGGGAGAAGGTGGAAGGGGAAGACGGTATGATATTGCTGGCATCCACTGCGTTTCCCCTGTTGAAAGCACTACAAAAAAAGTAAGACAGGGAATCCTTATCCGGGTCTATTGCACTGAAATTGAGGGTGAACTTTCGGTTTTGACAAACCAGTACGGTATCCGTCAGGCCAAATTGGGGACTTGAATTAACGCCGGAAGTTCCAAGTATATCGGTCCCGGGAATGGTGACGGTATAGGTAGCCCCTTCACCCGAATAGGGGGTGCCGGGTATCTGGGACTGTACAACATTTACGATAGTAGCAGCCCGGCAACAGGTTTGAAAGGAGGCGATATAGCCTCCGGCTATCACAGGCAGGTCTGTGGAAACGGAATAGGAAGCCACCTGGTAACATACCTGGGGTGGATTGATAATACAGGAAGAAATAGTATGGAGGGAAATGACCTGGAATTGAGAACTGTCTACGGCAAATGAGTTGACTAGCTGGGAATTGGCAATGTCGAAGACCGCGATGATCACATTGGCAGGCAGGGGAGCCACCGTTTGGCCGTTGACGGGCGCCGGATTGCACTCCCTGAAAAGGCGTAAGGTGATGGTATAATTGTTGGTTCCTGCTTTGCTGCCGGGCCCATTATAGGTATAATACATCTCTCCTCCCGCAATATGGGAAGCCATCACCGGCGGCGCACCTGCCAGCAAAAAGAGCAGTAAATATCCTATGGTCTTCACAACATTCATGATTTCCTGAAAGCGAATGCAAGGTATTCCAAAAGGGCGTCCGCGGTTTTCTCCGTTGACTCCCACATGCCCATATGGGCCGTTTGTTCCAGCAGGTAAACAAAGGTCAGCTCTGCCAGGGTAGTGAGCTGAAGGCTTTCATTCAAAGGTATGGCATTGTCCTGTTCCCCTATCATCAGCAATACTGGCACCTGGCTGGTGCTCAAAACGTTTCTTCTGTCCGGCCTCCGGAGCATGGCCTCGTAATACCGGATCAGGGATACTCCATTGAACTGCGCATTCCGTTGAATCAATCTACACATCTCGTCCCCATGGGCCGCCTTATACCGGTCACCAAATAAAAGGGGGATGGATTGCTTCAAAAATGCCTGGGCCCCGTTCTCCTGTATAAACGCTATCCCTCTCTTCCGTGCTTGCTGTTTTTCCGG
>Ga0302309_10001812_pt1 | contig 18743 bp, 19 predicted proteins | sample III_Palsa_N1_1_FD_200453 | JGI IMG/M metagenome (GOLD analysis project Ga0302309, IMG submission 200453) | Peat permafrost microbial communities from Stordalen Mire near Abisko, Sweden - III_Palsa_N1_1 | ecosystem: Environmental > Terrestrial > Soil > Palsa > Peat permafrost | place: Sweden... | reverse complement strand
TGTGGTGGTGGCAGCGATTCGCCGCCAGCTACGTCGACCACTTGCACTTGCTGCGGTAGCAGCCGGGTGCAGATGCGGAACCAATGCGGAAAGTCGCCATGCCGACCACGGATATTGTCGGGCGCGCGACCGGTACGGATGATCAGGACAGGTTTCATGCGGGGATATTCAAATACAAGATGGACGTCTTTACGGCGGGGTATCGTCAAACGCTTCAATCGGTGGCAGGACGGTGAGGATTTCCTGCACGGTGGTCAGTCCGGCGGCAACCTGGTCGGCGGCCGATATGCGCAACGGACGTAAACCCTCGGACAACGCTGCCTGACCGAAGTTGCCCAGATCAAGTTGCGCCGAAATCAACCCGCGCAGCCGCGGCGACACTTTCATCATTTCATAGATGCCCGTGCGGCCCAGGAAACCGGTGTTGCGACACTCCAGGCAACCCACGGGCTGGAACACTTTGTCCGGCACCGGTATCGACCAGCCGTGAGTGAGCACGGTCCACGCCTGTGGATCCTGTGTGGTTGCCTGCTTGCAATGTGGGCATAGCGTGCGCACCAATCGCTGCGCGACCACGCCGGTCAGGGTGGACTGGATCAGGTAGTGCGGCACGCCAAGATCGAGCAGGCGGGTAACCGCGCTGGGCGAATCGTTGGTGTGCAAGGTGGACAACACCAGATGGCCAGTGAGCGATGCCTGCACAGCCATCTGCGCAGTTTCCAGATCGCGGATTTCGCCGACCATGATGATGTCCGGATCCTGTCGCAGCAGCGTCCGCACGCCCGCCGCAAAATCCAGATCGATCGCTGCATGCACCTGCATCTGGTTGAATTCCGGCGAGACCATCTCGATCGGATCTTCCACCGTGCACACGTTGAGTTCCGGCGTGGCCAGATGTTTCAGGGTGGAATACAGCGTGGTGGTCTTGCCTGAGCCGGTGGGGCCGGTGACCAGCACGATGCCATGTGGGCGCTCCACCATGCTGCGCCAGAGGATGCCTTCATCGGGGGAAAAGCCGAGCTGCGCAAAATCCTTGACGACCAGGTCCGGGTCGAAGATACGCATTACCACTTTTTCGCCGAACGCCGTCGGCATATTGGAGATGCGCAGTTCGACCTCGCGGCCGGTAGCGGATCGTGTTTTGATGCGACCATCCTGCGGTCGTCGCTTTTCCGCTACGTCCATGCGCGCGAGGATCTTGATGCGTGCGGTGACTGCGGTCATAACGGGTGACGGCAGTTCGAATACCTTATGCATCCGGCCGTCGATGCGGAAACGGATCAGCCCGGTTTCGCGACGTGGCTCCAAGTGGATGTCCGACGCGCGCTGCTCGAACGCATACTGCAACAGCCAGTCGACGATATGCACGACGTGGCGGTCATCGGCGCCGACCTCACCGCTCTTGCCCAGCTCGACCAGTTGCTCGAAGTTGAGAATCGCCGCCGAACTGTCGCTGCCCTTCGCGTCCTGCGCCATCTGGATCGAGCGCTGGACGCCGTAAAATTCTTGCAGATAGCGGTTGATGTCGAGCGGGCTGGATACGACGCGATGCACATCACGCCGCAGCATCTGCGCCAGATCGACAGCCCATGCCGCATCGAACGGCTCGCAGGTGGCAAACGTCACCTCGCCCGCCGCTGCGGCGACCGGCAGGATCCGGTGACGCTGCGCGTACGCATGGCTCACCACCTGGGTCACCGAAGAAGCGTTTATCTTCATCGGATCGATTTTCAGGTATGGCAGACCCGCGTGACTGGCCAGCCATTCGGTCAACGCTTCGAGTTTCAGCGGTCGCCCTGGCTCGCGTTGATTTGCCAGCTTCGCATTCGCGATCAGCACCAGGGGATGTAGCTCTACCGTGCTGCGGCCGGAGCGTGCGCCCATGCGCACCTGTTTGGCGTCGTCGGCCAGCAGATAACCGTCGACCACCAGGGCGGCGAGCAGGTCATCCAATTCCAGCCGTCCACGGCGGCCTAACAGAGATGCGATTTGCGGTGATGCGGCCATCCGGATAAGTCCCCCGTAATGCTTTTGCCGGCCGGAGCCCAGTGGGAAAGCAAGCTGCGGCTATACTAACGCGCTTTACCCAAGGTCACGGAAAACCATGTCCGCGCGCACCTTCCAGGATGTGATCCAGACCCTCAACCGCTACTGGGCGGCGCAGGGTTGTGTCTTGTTGCAGCCCCTCGACACCGAGGTCGGCGCAGGCACCTTTCACCCCGCCACTTTTCTGCGCTCGCTCGGTCCGGAGCCATGGGCCGCTGCCTATGTGCAGCCGTCGCGTCGCCCCACCGACGGCCGCTACGGCGAGAACCCGAATCGCCTGCAGCATTACTACCAGTACCAGGTAGTGATGAAGCCGAACCCGGAAAACATCCTCGAGTTGTATATCGGCTCGCTGAAAGAACTCGGACTCGATCCGCTGGTGCACGACCTGCGCTTCGTCGAAGACAACTGGGAATCGCCGACGTTGGGTGCATGGGGTCTCGGTTGGGAAGTCTGGTTGAACGGCATGGAAGTCACTCAGTTCACCTATTTCCAGCAAGCCGGTGGTCTGGAATGTCGACCGGTGACGGGCGAGATTACTTATGGCCTCGAACGTCTCGCGATGTACCTGCAAAACGTGGACAACGTCTACGACCTGATCTGGACCACCGGTCCGCGTGGCACGGTGACTTACGGCGACGTGTTTCACCAAAACGAAGTGGAGCAGAGCACCTACAATTTCGAGCACGCGAACGTAACCGAGCTGCTGCGCTGGTTCGATGTGTGCGAAGCGACGGCGAACCAGTTGATCACCGCGAATTTGCCGCTGCCGGCCTACGAGCAGGTCATGAAAGCCAGCCATACATTCAACCTGCTGGATGCGCGTCGCGCGATCAGCGTCACCGAACGCCAGCGCTACATCCTGCGTGTGCGCACGTTGTCGCGCAGCGTTGCCGAAACCTATGTTGCACAGCGCGAGAAACTCGGCTTTCCCGGATTGAAGAACGCGCTGTCCGAAAGCGCTTCGTCGGAGAGCAGCACGGAGCACGCCCATGGTTGAGAACGCGAACGGCAACGGCAAGCCGCTGCTCATCGAAATCGGCACGGAAGAGTTGCCCATCCACGCTGTCGACGAACTCGCGAAAGCATTTTTCGACGCGATTGTCAGGGGCCTGGAAAGCCGGTCCTTCGGGGTCGGTGTGGTGCAACAAGGCAAGGGACGACGGGCTTTTTGTTCCCCTCGTCGACTTGCCGTGTATCTGCCGTGGGTGACCAGCGCGCAGCCCACACTGCATTCGGAATCCCTGGGACCCGCGATAACCGTGGGTCTGGATGCGAATGGTGACCCCACTCCGGCGCTGCTGGGTTTTGCCAGCAAGAACGGGGTAAAGGTCGTTGATCTCGAGCGTGTGCAGACGGATAAGGGCGAACGCTTCGTCAGTCGCACCACCCGGCCCGGCCAGCCACTTAGCATTTTGTTGCCGGAGATCGTCAACGAGGCGCTGAAATCCCTGCCGATCCCCAAGCCGATGCGCTGGAGTGATCACGATTACAGTTTCGTGCGCCCGGCCCACTGGCTGGTGATGTTGCATGGGTCGGAGATCGTCGACGGCGAGGCGCTGGGTCTGAAGAGTGGACGCAAGTCGCGCGGCCATCGCTTCATGCATCCGCAGCCGGTGCATCTGGCCGACGCCGACAGCTACCTCGATGCGATGCGGGCCTCCAAGGTGCTGGCCGATCCAGCCGAACGTCGCCAGCGCATCCGTGATGAGGTAGTCCGCGTCGCCAGCGAGACGGGCGGCGTGCCGCGACTGGACGATGCGTTGCTTGACGAGATCGCCAACCTCACCGAATGGCCTGCGGCGATTGCCTGCACCTTCGAACGGGAGTTTCTCGCGGTGCCACCGGAGGCGCTGGTCACCACGATGGAGACGAACCAGAAATTCGTGCCGGTATTCGACGCCGCCGGCAGGCTCACCGAGCATTTCATAGGTATCGCGAATATCGAAAGCAAGGATCCGGGCGAGATCCGCAAGGGTTACGAGCGGGTAATCCGTCCGCGCTTTGCCGACGCGAAATTTTTCTGGGACGCCGATCTGAAAACGCCGTTGGCCGGCTATCAGGAGCAGCTCAAGAGCGTCACCTACCAACAGGCGCTAGGCAGTTTGTGGGACAAGAGCGTTCGCGTGGCCGAACTGGCACGCATCATCGCCAATCGCGTTGGTGTCGACGCCGGTGCCGCAACGCGCGCAGCGAGCCTGAGCAAGTGCGATCTGCTGACCCGCATGGTCGGTGAATTCCCCGAGCTGCAGGGAGTGATGGGTCGCTATTACGCCAGCCATCACGGCGAGTCGTCAGACGTTGCGCAGGCGCTGGACAGTTATTACCAGCCGCGATTCGGCGGTGATGCGATCGCCGCTGGCAAGATCGGCCAGGTGCTGGCCGTGGCCGAACGGCTGGATACCCTGGCAGGCATCTTCGCCGTCGGCATGAAGCCGAGCGGCAACAAGGATCCGTTCGCATTGCGCCGGGCTGCGCTGGGTCTGGCGCGCACGTTGATCGAAGCCCGCATGGAGATCGACCTGCGCGGCAGTTTTGTCGAAGCGCTGGAGCTGCTGCCCGACACTGCGCTGGCCTCCGGTCTGAAGCCGGGCAAGGACGGCAAGCTCCCCGTGTTGGATGCCGGTCAGCGACGGGCAATCCTGGTCGATGAGCTGTACGACTTCGTGCTGGATCGCCTGCGCGGCTACTACGCCGATCAAGGTTTCGACAACACGCAGTTCGAAGCCGTGCTGGCGGTGCAACCCCGTAGCCTGGCGGATTTCGACCGGCGCCTGCGCGCGGTGGCCGAGTTCGGCCGCCGTCCTGAAGCTGCGACGCTGGCTGCGGCCAACAAACGGGTTGCCAATATCCTGCGCAAGCAGGCCGAGGAAGTCGGTGCGCCGCCCATCGGTAGCGTCGTCGATCCCGAGCACTTCGAGGCGGATGCCGAGCGCGACCTGGCCGATGCACTGGCGTCCGCGCGACGGGAAACCGCCGAATCGCTGGGCAACGGCGATTACGCCGCCGTGCTGGCCCGGCTGTCACAGTTGCAGGCGCCGGTGGACACGTTCTTCGAGAGCGTGCTGGTCAACGCCGACAACCCGGCCGTACGCGCCAACCGATTAGCTCTGCTCGGCCAGTTGAAGGCCCAGTTTAGCGCGATCGCCGATATCGCTTTGCTTTGATCGACGGCCCAAACGACAGCGGCAGCCCTGAGGCTGCCGCGGCGTGATCGGAATCGAATGAGTCAGGCGGTGTTCTGACGACTCTGGCGGATCCGCTCGGCCAGTCGATGATTGAATGTCACCATCGCGCGGGTGTCGACATTCAGACCGCCGGGGCCGAGCATTTCATAGAGGTCGGCCAGCATGTCGGTGTTGTCGGCGAGCGTCAGGTGGCTGTCGGCCAATTCAAGCTCGGACTGCAGGATCTTCATCGCGGTGTTAAGTCGCTGACCGTCCACACCATTGCCATGCATCGGCAGGGCGGCGTGCGCGGTTGCACCGAGCTTCGCGCGGTGCCGCACCGAAATAGCGTCGGCGCTGTGCTGATCGTCGCGGGGATTGCTGGCAGCGTCCGGCTGAATGGCGCCTTCGCCTGCTACCAGCCAGACCAGCGAAATGCCCAGGGTGCGCGCCAGAGTGACGCAACGCGCGCGGGATGGGTCGGTATTGCCGTCGCGCCAACTACGAACCACGCCCTCTGAGAAGCCGCACATGCGGGCGATTTCCGTAGCGCTTCCTACTCTTTGGATCAGCAATTTAATGCGATCTGAGAAGGTGCCAGCAGGCGCGGAATGGGCGGATTGATGCAGGTTCATGAGGGTGGCCGCGAGGGGAATGTAAGGGACGGATTACGTAAGATTATACGTAATACGGTTCAAGCCAGCGTTACTCTATTGCATTCGACGCTAATATATTGCGAAATTTGGTCTTTATCGCAGGTAGTTACATATCTTTACTCGTCGAAGGCCGACAGCTGCCAGCACCCTCAGATGACTCGGTAAGCCAGTCAAATCTGACGAGGCAACGCCGCCGCCTTCTTGGCAGCGCCATCAAAGATGCGCATGTCAGCAAACTCAAACATCAACGTCGTAGCGTAGTCTTTGGCAACGCGCTCGCCCGACCACGGTTGACTCGAGCACATCAAGGGGACGGGCATGAGTCAATTCGTACTGCTGGGCAAACGGCGTTTTGCGCCGTTCTTCTGGACCCAGGCGCTGGGCGCGTTCAACGACAACGCGTTCCGCAACGCGCTGGTGATGCTGGTGGCATTCCAGATGGGTCTGGACGACCACACGGTATCGCTCTACACGAACCTGGCGCCCGCCCTGTTCATCATCCCGTTCTTCCTGTTTTCAGCCACAGCGGGGCAGCTGGCCGAGAAGTACGAGAAGAGCCGGATCATCCGCTACGTCAAACTGTTCGAGATTGGCGCGATGGTGGTGGCGGCCATCGGGTTCTACACGCACCACACATCATTGCTGTTGCTCGTGCTGTTCCTGATGGGCATGCATTCGACGATGTTTGGACCGATCAAATACGCGATTCTGCCGCAAGCCCTGAAGCCGGCTGAGCTGGTGGGCGGCAACGGACTGATCGAAACCGGAACCCAGTTGGCGATCCTGATCGGCATGATCGCCGGTAGTGCCTTGATGCAAGTCGCTGGCATCGGCACGCTACTGGCGGGTGCACTGACCATCGCCGTGGCGGTAACCGGTTATCTCGCCAGCCGGGCTATTCCGGCTGCCCCGGCTACCGCGCCGGAGCTGAAATTCAACTGGAATCCGTTTAGCGAAACAGCGCGCGTGCTCGGCATCGTGCGGCAGGATCGGGCGGTGTTCAATGCCGTACTAGGCATTTCGTGGTTCTGGTTCTTCGGCACCGTGTTGGTCGCGCAGTTGCCGAGTTACACCAAATTGAACCTGGGTGGCGACGGCACCGTCAACATCCTCGCGTTGACGTTATTTTCCATCGGCACCGGCGTCGGCTCGCTGCTGTGCGAAAGAATGTCCGGACGGCGAGTGGAAGTCGGTCTGGTCCCCTTGGGCGCATTCGGGCTGACTGCCTTTGGCATCGACTTGTTCTTTGCCAGACCGGGTACGGCGCTGACGCACGGATTGAACTGGCTGGCGTTCCTGCAGTCGGGGGGTAGTTGGCGGATCGCGCTGGATCTGACCCTGATCGGCATGTTTGCCGGCTTCTACGTCGTACCGCTGTTTGCCTTCATCCAGAGCCGCACGCCACGTGATCGGCTGTCACGAGTGATCGCCGGCAACAATATCGTCAACGCGCTGCTGATTTGTTGCGCCGCCGGGTTTGGCCTGGGCCTGGGTGCGCTGGGTCTGGGTGCGCCGCAGATCTTCCTTGCCACGGCCGTGCTCAATGCGCTGGTGGCGCTGTACATCTTCACGCTGGTGCCCGAGTTCGTGATGCGTTTCATCACCTGGGTGCTGGTGAATACGTTGTATCGGGTGCGCGTCGATGGCGCGCAGAACATTCCCGAGGAAGGCCCGGTACTACTGGTATGCAACCACGTCAGCTTCATGGATCCGCTCCTGCTGATGGCGAACCTGCGGCGCCCCGTGCGCTTCGTGATGTATCACAAGATCTTCAACACACCGCTGCTGAGCTTTGTTTTTCGCACTGCCAAGGCGATTCCGATTGCCGGGTACAAGGAAGATCCACAGGTATTGCAGCAGGCTTACGACGCGGTGGACGAAGCACTGCAAGCAAGCGAAGTGGTGTGCATCTTTCCCGAAGGCAGCCTGACCCGCGATGGCGAAATCGCGCCGTTTAGACCGGGTGTGGAGAAGATTCTCGCGCGGCGACCGGTACCGGTCGTACCGATGGCGTTGCGTGGCCTGTGGGGCAGCGTGTGGAGCCGGCGCGATTCGATGCTGCATCGCGCGCGTCTTCCAAGACGTTTCCGTGCGCGCGTGGAACTGGTCGTCGATGTGCCGATTGCACTGGATCAGGCGAGTGCTGCGGCGCTGGAAGCGCGCGTGCGTCAGTTGCGCGGTGACTTGGCGTAGCGCACTGCTCTTACGGTCATTCGTTGACTGGCGTCTTACGCCAGCCAGCCGCCGAGAACGATCAGCGCCACCGCGCTCAGCCATGTCAGCAAGGCACGCAACAGCGCGCTACGCAGACGCACCAGCTCAGCTAGTGGATCGCTACGCTCTTCGGCGTAACCGTCGCCGGCTTCAATGTCGGTGAGGATGTCCGCCTGTGCCGCGGCGCCGAGAAAATCCGGCCCGGAGCTGTACCAGCTGTTGGTTGTCGATTGCTGGTGCGACCGACGCCAGGCACCGATAACGGCTTCCCAATGACCCACCACAGCGAGCGTGAAAACCATCAGCTGCGCTGGCAACCAGTCCAGCGCGTTGGCCAGGTAACGCGCCGAGGTGCGGCTTGCCGCATCCAGCCGCAACGAATCATCGCGACCCAACGTCTGCGCCAAGCGGTATAGCAACGCGCCGACCGGGCCGAGCAGAAAAAACCACAGCAGTACGGCAAAGCGCCGGCGCAGGGCGGCGTAGGCGATCGCTACGCCAAGGTCCGGCGCATTCCAGGCGATCGGATGGCCATCGTCCGCGAGTGCCTGCGCTGCAGCTTCACGACGAACCGCATCGGGAGCATGCAGGATCGCCTCCAGGTCACTTTCGAATTCGCGTGGACCGAAGCAGTAAAGCAGTACGGCCAGCGAGAACAGCATCTGCAGCAAGTCGCCCGCTGGCAGGCGACTAAGCAACCACGAAAGCAGCAGACATATCGCTAATGGCAGCAATAGCGCCAGTACCACGCGCCCTACCCCACTGGTATCCCCGAGCTGTGCCACCCAACGCCGGAAAAGGCGGTCGTTACGCCAGCGCGCCAGTTGTGGCATGACGTGCAGCAGGCCGAGGGCGATGAGGGCGGTAAGTAGGCGGATGGCCATGATACGGACTCGGGGGCGATATCCGCATTGTAAGCGAGTGTGCGATCTCGCAGACGAAGAAGGCTGCGAGTTCTTTGATGAGCCGGCTTCAGTCAGTCTCCGAATATCGCCCGATGGGACACCTCGTCAATCGTTGCATCGGCTGCCGTGTGTCCGAGATGCGGGCCGCAATCGTCCAGTTGAAGTGCGCGATCCATCAGCTGAGGCGTGCTGAACTGGTCGTGGCCATTCTCCATCTGCAGTTGCTTGTCGGTACAACGGATGTACTCGGTAACGCCATGCGCGGCTGTTTTGATGCTGGATCTGGCCTCAAGCCCGATGCCTCCGACTAAGGGTGTCGTGGTACCGGGTATGTGCTCGGTATTCGTTCGCCGTGCGTCCGACAAAGCCGTCTGAAAATCGCCGGGCTGATAGCTCCCACGGGCCTCGTTCGGCGGCAACGCAACCATCGAGGGTGACTTCGCTGCGGGCAAGCCGATGGCCGGCTGCCTGACGACGGCGGACTTCATCTTGGGCGAAGCCATCGTTGGAGATAGGGATGGTGTCTTCGTCGGCAGGCGTGCGCTGGCGGGAGCGGGCGAAAACGCGGGACCGTTCGGCAACGGATGAAAGGTGAGCCGCAGCACGACGTTCTCGTAGGGCGGCGACACCCCCTCAATTTGATGCCATGAGGGATGCAGCACCCTCATCAGAACCATGAGATGGCACGCGAACACGCTGGCGAAGATCGCTCCGCGACGCACTGCGTCACGCCAGCTCGATGCGCTGGAACGATGCACACTGCGCGAACGCAAGGATGCATGGAAGTCGGCATGTGAGGGATTGCCCCTGCGTGTCATCCACGATCCCACTGATGTGCAGGAGTTATGACACGCTGATCGACGTCAAGTTCGCCCAAGTGCAGCGGCGGTAGTGATGCTCAGAGAACCGTCAGCGCGCGCTGACGCCGGCAACCAGCTCACCGAGCTCCCATCCCGCGCGTTGGCGCAGCCAGTGCGCCAGCAACTGGTAGGACACCGATAGCGCTGTCGATGGCAGGAAGCTGCCATCGGCGAGTCCGTCAGCAATTTGCTGGGGCGTGAACCAGCGCGCGTCTTCCAGCTCGTGGTCACGCATGGTGATCTGGCGTGACACGGCCGTTGCGATAAACCCGACCATCAGTGACGCCGGCATCGGCCAGGGCTGCGACGAGTGGTAGTGGACTTCATCGACGATGACGCCAGCCTCCTCGGCCACTTCGCGGCGCACCGCATCTTCCAGTGACTCCCCCGGCTCGACGAAGCCGGCCAGCGTGGAATAGCGACCGGGTGGCCAACCCATCTGGCGACCCAGCAGGCACGCGCCATCGTGCTCGACCAGCATGATGACGGCCGCATCGGTTCGCGGAAAATGCAGACGACCGCAGTTTGGGTTGGTGCATTGTGCGCGATGACCGGCGGCGACCAGCTGCAATGCGGCGCCACAGCGTGCGCAATGCCGCGTCTCGCGCTGCCAATGCGACAAGCCCTTGGCGTAGGCAAACAGACCCGCTTCGTCCGCCGATAGCAACAGACCCGCCGCGCGCAGGCTCACGCGTCGTGCGTTGAGCGCCGTTTCCAGAGCGTCGATGCGACTGGCATCGTCCACGACCAGCATGAAGTGCGGACGTTGGTGAGCGATACCGAGCAGGCTTGCCGGGGTGTCGCCGAGCCATTGCTCGCGCTCGTGGGCGTCGAGCCAGCGCAAGACTTCGCTACCATCCCGCCGCACGAACGCCTCACCCGCCGCGTCCAGCAGCAGATAGCGCGCTTCGGGGGAGCGTGCCTGTTCGTCGATCCATGCCGATTCATCGCGCCGTTCGGCGCTGCGATCGAGGGTCAGGCTAAGACCAGCAAAGGTGTTTTGGTGCGGCAGCTTGGCCCTGTCCATGGAAGCGGCCTGCTCAGGCAGAGAACGACGAGCCGCAGCCGCAGGTGGTCTTGGCGTTTGGGTTGCTGATGACGAACTGCGAACCGCTGAGATTCTCGGCGTAATCGATCTGTGCGCCGGTCAGGTACTGCAGCGACAGCGGGTCGCATAGCAGCGTCACCCCTTCGCGCTCGATCGCCAGGTCGTCTTCAGCCTGGGCCTCATCGAACGTAAAGCCGTACTGAAAACCCGAACAACCGCCGCCCGTGATGTACACCCGCAGTTTCAGCGCCGGATTGCCCTCTTCGGCAATCAGCTCATGCACTTTGTGCGCGGCAGCCGCGGTGAACAGCAGTGGCGTGCCAGCGGTGCGGTAATCGGGAATGGCGACAAACGTTTCCATAGCTCTTCTAGATGGGGCCGTGACGGACAAGCGCAAGCATACCGCTTCAGGCCGGTACGGCCTCATCCAGTGAATCGCGGGCAGGCGCATCCGGCGCCGGCAGTTCGCGCCGTACTTCCTCGGCCTGACGGGAGATCCGGCCATTGACCTGGGCGCCAGCGGCCATTTCCAGCGTGTGATAGCGCAGATCGCCGTCGATACGGGCCTGTGGCGCCAGCTCCAGCCGGGCGCTGACGTGGACGTCGCCGGTCACATGACCGTTGATCACGGCGTGGGGCACGCGGATCTCCCCCTGCACCTGGCCGTGCTCGCTCAACGTGAACATCGAGTCCTCCCCTTCGGCCACGACGGTGCCCTCGATCCGGCCATCCAGGTGCAAGGCACCGCTGAACCGCAGGTCGCCGCGGATCACCGTGCCGCGGGCGATCAGGCTGGTCTCTTGGCTGCTGCTGGCGCGTTCGTTGCGTTTACGGTTGAGCATCGGGATCCCCCTGGGCTGGTGTAGTGATGTTGCCGCTGAGTGCATCGCCCCACGCGACGGCCCGCGTTACCGGCTCGTTACCTGCGGACTGAATGCTGACGCGCAATCGTGTCGGGCGGAAATCCGCCGGTAACACGATGGTGCCGTGCAACTGCTGAAAATACATGAAGCGGAACGGCAAGCCGTCCTTTTGCGCGGCATCGCCGAGCGCCGACCAATCCAGCTGTACCACCTTGTTGCCACGCAGCCCTTCTACGCTGACCAGCACATTGCCGGTTATTTCAGCGTCGTGCCGCGTGCTCTGGGTCAGGCTCAGGGTGAGGTTCCAGCCGCGCGAACCCGCGATCGGCTGCAGCTTCACCTCTTGCAGCTTCAAGCCCTGGTGCTGTGCATCGCCGCCGACCAGGCGCGAATAAAAGCCCAGGTCGGCACGCAGGCCGTTGAGCTCTTCTTCGCGCTGCGCCAGCGTGCCGCGCAACGACTGCGTGGCGACATCGTTGACCTGCGCAGCGCGCTGTAGGTTCACCACCTGTTGCTGCAGGTCGTCGATCTGCGCGCGTAACGTGCGCAACTGGCGCTGGTCCACGGCAGCCGGGGCGGTGTGCCGTGCGAGCAGGCCGACCACCAACCCCGTCAGCAGCAGGCTGCCCAGCCACGCCAGGGCGAACCAAAGCCGGCGTTGGCGCAACCCCATGTCATCCTGCTTGCGCACGACGAAGCGCGGCGGTGGTCGTGAAGCCATGCGGACCAATCCGGGGAAAACCCAAGATATAGCCCTGTGACGATCACAGCGTCAAGGAACGAGCGCACGCTTCAAGGGCGCGACGGCCACGACTGACGGTGCGACGCGGCTCAGCTCTGCATCTTGTTTTGTAGATAGCGTTCCGCGCCGATGTCCTTGACCAGGCTGAATTGGGTCTCCAGCCAGTCGATGTGTTCTTCCTCGTCATGCAGGATGTTCTTGAACAGATCCCGGCTGACGTAGTCGGCGATGCCTTCGCTGTGGGCGATGGCTGCGCGCAGATCGACCACGGCGGCCATCTCCAGGTCCAGGTCGCCCTGTAGGGCTTCCAGCGCGTTTTCGCCGATGCGCAGCTTGCCCAGATGCTGCAGATTGGGCAGGCCGTCGAGAAACAGGATGCGCTCGATCAGGTGATCGGCATGCTTCATTTCCTCGATCGATTCCTTGTACTCGTGCTCGGCCAGCTCCGTGTAACCCCAGTCCTTATACATGCGGTAATGCAGGAAATACTGGTTGATCGCGGTCAGCTCGTTGTAGAGCACCTTGTTGAGGAACTCGATGACTTTTGCGTCGCCTTTCATGATCGCTCTCCTGCAGCCCGACGGGCAGGGCGACACTATACAAATACCGCTCGCACGCTGACGAAATGGGAATGGCTTCGGTTTGGCGGTCGCCTAACCAGGGCCACGCGGGGCGTTGAGGCGCTGCGGTGAAAAGGGATTTAAAGCGCGAAGCGTCGCTCAGGCGGCGACGGTCGGCATCTGCATGAACAGGTGCTCGACAGCCCTGTCGAGCGTGGCGCGCGCTTCCTGTTCACAGCAACCGCAGCAGTCGGAACAACCGGTGCGCGCCTGCAATTCGGCAAAGGAATGCACGCCATCGGCCGCTACGCGGCGGATGTCATGATCGGTGACGGCATTGCACATGCATACGTACATGGTGCGTATGAGAACGCGAATGCGAATGATTGTCAACAATCAACCGGGAACGCGTTCAGCTTCCGCTTCAGGCTGCCTCGCGGCCATCCGGGCCCGTTGTATGGCCCTCGGCGGTATCCCGCGGCGGCAATGTGCCCAGTTCGACGCTGAACAAGCCTTCCACCAGCGGCGCGAAGTGGCGCAGAGCCCGCTCGTAGACCTGCCTCTTGAAATTCACGACGTGGGCGGCTGGGTACCAGAAATCCACCCAGCGCCAGATGTCGAACTCCGGCTTCTCGCAGGCGTCCAGCTTTAGCGACTGCTCGTCACCGACGAGCTTGAGCAGGAACCACACCTGCTTCTGACCGATGCAGGTAGGGCGCTGGTGGTGGCGCACATAACGGTTGGCCAGGCGGTAACGCAGCCAGCCGTGCGTGGCCGCAATCACTTCGACGTGCTGCGGAGCCAACCCGGTTTCCTCTTCCAGCTCACGGTACATCGCCTCCAGCGGCGTTTCGTCAGAGCGCATGCCGCCCTGTGGAAACTGCCAGCCATCGCGATTGATCCGGCGCGCCCAGAACAGCCGGCCGTCCGCATTCAGCAGCACGATGCCTACATTCGGGCGATAGCCATCAACGTCGATCATCCCGCCTCCTGGAGCCATTCGGGTGCTATGCACAAGGCAAAGTCACACCAATCCTTGCCCCCGATTCAACCACAGCGCGCAAAGCAGCCGCAAGCGTCAGACTTGAACGCAAGGGCCAGGACGACTACACTTCCGCGCCCCGCTCGTATCGTTCTGATCCGGCATGGCGGGTTTCCCAAAGGCTATGTAGCTCAGCTGGTTAGAGCACAGCACTCATAATGCTGGGGTCGGTGGTTCGAGTCCACCCATAGCCACCAGTCGCGTCGAAATCACTGACGCGACTCGCCTTCCGAGTCTTACCGCACCGTTCTGGCCTAGTGCTACAGCGAGTGCTACATCAAGTGCTACAGCGCAGAGGAAAAGTCTTCACCTCCCGTATCGTTGTTCCTCGTGACCTTCGGGGCCTTTTGGGTCGCGACGAGATCACGCGAAGTCTGCGGACAACCGACTCACGCGAAGCCAGTCGTAGGAACTTGCTTTGGGCGCCACACATCGGCACCCTTCTTGGTCACTTACGAAGGCACGGCCGTTGGATGAAGCAAGACGAATTGGAAGCATTGACGCAGAAGTACCTCGCTGCGTCCTTCGACGAGATTGAAGATCGCCTAGCCCTCGACTGGAACCCAGCTGGACTCGAGCTTTACTCTTCGCACCTCAATGAGCGCTGTCATGAGCTGTCGGGTGCCTTGGCTTCAGCCGATTTGTCTTCGGGTATTGAACTCGCTATCGAGATGGCCCCGCAGGCCGACGACGTCGCGCAGAGGAAGCTGGCGCGGCGGCTCATTGAAGCTCGACTGCAAGCAGCGATAGCTGAGCTTCGTGCGGTTGCCGGTGAACCACTGAGGCGCCCTGAGGTGGTGGTCCCAACGGTTCGCGCGATTGCGGTAGACCCGGCAGCGCTCGTAGGCATCCACAGGGTTCGCTATCCGCTTGCGCAAGTTCGAGATGCGTCGTTGGCGCTGGTGTGGATCTGTCACGTTGGCTGTCCGATCCTTGGCTGGAGGGCCTTTCGCCCCCCACAGGAGGAGAGTCTCTGGGGGTACATCATGAGTACCTAGAGGTGTCTTCAGGAGTCGTAAGGAGACCTTCAGGAGAAGCCATGGTTGTCTCCCTCATCGCTCCGTTTACATGGGTCTTACAGGTATCTACGAGGGTGTCTGGAGTCCCTTCAGTGAGGGGTATGCTCATACCCATCAACCTCCTCCCTATCTCACCCTCCACCTCGACCTTTCCAGGTGTACCGATCACCTCTTCGAAGGCCTGTTCCATGATGACCCTCGCAAACTCAACCTCCTCTGCACTGTTGGCGATGAGTACGCAGTCATGAATGGGGAGTGCCCGAATGCCAGCAGCCTTCAGGCGAAGGAGCACGCGAATGATGATCTCGCTCTCGGCATGCATGAAGCCCAGACCGCTGGCCGATGAGAGTAAGCGGATAGTCGGATTTCTTGAAGGTTATGCCCAGTTGCAAAGGGCCAAGCGGCCAACACTCAACGCGTTATCGATGGCCATGCTTGCAGGGGTGCAACCTAGCAAATCTTCACCAAACGTCCTTGAGGTAAACCCCGAATATTTTTCCACGGAGGTTCTCGGCACAGGACATTGGACGTCCGAAGACTGGGCTAGCGAGCGACCCTTAACTCTTAATCAGGCCAGTCCGACGCAGTCCTCGTCGGCGGCTGTCCTCGAAGTGGTGTATCGCTTGTTGCAGGACGGTAGGCGACGAACGCTGCAGGAAATCCTGTCTTTTCTAGACATACGTAGCATCCCTCTGAAGGGAGGTAATCCAGGCGCGCTCCTCAGCACGATCCTTAGTCGAGATTCTAGATTCGACGCGAATCGCCGTGAAGGCTGGGGACTTGTCGACAGATAGCAAAAAGAAAACCCGGCTCCGCTGGAACGGAACCGGGTTCGTTTTAACGCGCTTGATCGGGCGCCACCAGGGCGAAGGTTTGATCGCCACAGGAGGTTCTAGACAATGTTTGGCAAACACGCCGCCTCATCATAGGTAACAGAGGCGAGGGCTGGAAAAACTGTCCAGCCCTATCGTCCCATGCGAACCACCTTCCGTTCAACCCACCTGGCAGCCCCTAAGGCAGCTAACGGATGACGTTGAGCACGATACGGCGCAAATCTGCGCGTGGCCGTGATGCACCGATTCCACGAGATTGACGCCGAACTGAATCGGCGCAGTGTCTTGTGGCTCGGCTAGATCATGTGCGTCACGCGCGAGGACATTCTTTATGACTGATTGCCAAGTTACCTGTATTACCAAGTCCCATCCCCAAAGCTCGCATGAGCACATCACACACCTGGGGAATCCACCAACCTGGAAATGGCGCCGCGAGGACGTCATTGCAAGTATCGACGCCAAGACGAATACATTCTTCGTCATCGATCCGTTCAACGGTAAACGATCCAACGTTGCCGTGGTCCGACCGGATCGCGGGGCCGCCTATCTGAGGACGCACGCAGATGGCGACTGGAACGACAACCTGCTGTCTCTGAATCAGTGCCCCTTGTAACCGAAAGGATCGAAGGGTGCCCCGAACGCTGAGCTGTGGTCTCAAAGCGTTCTTGGCAATTCCTTCAATAGGCAGGGACGCCTTCCTTTCCAAACGCAGTCGGCCGAGGCTCGTCGAAGTGCTACGACGCGCGCTACACCTACTGCTACAATAATCTCATCCGCCTTGGCGGGAAGCCGCGGTAATGCTCGGTTCTGCGGTTGGATGGTGGCTATGCTTCACCTCCACCCATAGCCACCAATCGCGTCAAAATCACTGACGCGACTCGCCTTTCGAGTCTTACCGCACCGTTCTGGCCACGTGCTACAGCGAGTACTACCACTCAGAGGCACGCCTGCCAGACCAGCTCCGTTGCGCCTCGCTGCGCGTGCGAGCGTGGCGGCCCCATTGGCGCATCGGCCCAAGGATTCGCTCAGCTTTGACGCTTACCATGCCGACATCAGAAGAGGATCGTGCGGCCATGGTGAACGACAAACAGGCGCAGACCAAAGTCCCGCAGATCACGCTGGCCTTCTGGGTGATCAAGATCTTCGCCACTACCCTGGGCGAAACGGGTGGCGATGCCGTGTCGATGACGATGGGGCTTGGTTATCTGGCCAGCACGGCGCTGTTCTTCCTGATCTTCATCGCCTTCGTCACTGCGCAGATTCGAACGCAGCGCTATCACCCGTGGTTGTACTGGGCGGTTATTTTGGCGACAACGACGGCTGGCACGACGTTATCGGATTTTCTCGATCGCACAGCCAAGCTTGGCTACATGGGCGGCTCACTGCTGATTGCCTCGGTACTCGTGCTGGTTTTGCTGACTTGGCGACTGACATTGGGGCGCATCGGCTTCCAGCAGATCTACGGGGCGAAGGTCGAGGCGTTCTACTGGACGGCGATTCTTGTATCCAACACGCTGGGTACGGCGCTGGGCGACTTCACTGCAGACAACGGCTCGCTTGGTTTCATGGGTGGCGCAATCCTGTTTGGTGGATTGCTCGTGCTGGTTGCGTTGGCGTACTACTTCACCAAGGCCTCCCGCGCGCTGTTGTTCTGGCTGGCGTTCGTGCTGACCCGTCCGCTCGGCGCCACTCTAGGTGACACATTGACCAAATCGCACGAACAGGGCGGCCTGGCCTTCGGAACGCTGTGGTCGTCCGCAGCGCTCGCGCTGGTGATGGTGGTACTGATTGTGTTGACATCGACCCCATCGCGAACTGTCCAAGATGGCTAGATCGGCACCCCGTGTCGCAAAGCGTCGTGTTAGGTGCCTGATGGCCGTGGGTGCGCTTGCTGTCGCCGCCCCGGTGATCGCGGGACCACCGTATGTCACCGATGATCCGGAACCGACCAGCACCGGGAACTGGGAAAACTATCTCTACCTGACCGGCACCAGCACGCCGGGCGACACAACGGGCGAAGCCGGCATCGAGCTGAATTACGGCGCTGCGACCGATCTGCAACTGAGCGTCAGCTTGCCGCTCGACTACGACCATGGCGACGGCTATCGCCTCGGCGGTGGCGACATCGATCTGGGCGCCAAGTACCGCTTCGCACACCAGTCTCCCGATAGTTGGTTGCCAGATATCGCGATTTTTCCATCCTTGAGTCTTCCCACGGCAGCGCGCACGTTTGGTCCGCAACATGCGTCACTTTTTCTGCCTTTATGGATGGAGAAGGATTTCGGCCCATGGTCGACGTTCGGCGGCGGTGGATACACGATCAATCCCGGGCAGGGCAATCGCAACTACCAATTGTTTGGCTGGGCAGTTACGCATACGGTGACATCGCGCCTGATTTGCGGGTGCTGGTAGCGAATGAACAGCGTGCCGGTTGGATCTGGTCACCTGCGCCGGTTAATGCTGTCATCTATGCTGGTGCTAGACATGCTGCTTTTTGCAAAACTCCAGCCGCTTGGCCAGCTTCGCCAGCGACACTGACGATGGCACGCGGTCACGCTGCCCGTCATTGCCATCGCGTTATTCATTCCTAACATCGAGCCCAAAAACACCAACCGGTGGAAGTGGCCAGGCTGACCAGCCGCAGGAGTCGACCGGCGGACTTCGGCCAACAGCAGCCGATCGCGTGCTACTAATGCATGCCGCAAAGCGGCCATTCCCGTGAGATTCAACGCCTGAATTTAGCCTCGCCGCGAAGCCGCGTCGGCTTGGTTAGAGCGTGCGCTCTTTT
>Ga0302309_10001811_pt1 | contig 18746 bp, 10 predicted proteins | sample III_Palsa_N1_1_FD_200453 | JGI IMG/M metagenome (GOLD analysis project Ga0302309, IMG submission 200453) | Peat permafrost microbial communities from Stordalen Mire near Abisko, Sweden - III_Palsa_N1_1 | ecosystem: Environmental > Terrestrial > Soil > Palsa > Peat permafrost | place: Sweden... | reverse complement strand
GCTCTCGTCTACATAGCCGCTCTAGCGCCCGACGAAGGCGAAACCGTCGCGCAGGTCTTCTACAAGGACGAAACCCACCCCAACGCCCCGCAACTCGCTCCAGACGCCGACGGTCTGATCTGGATGCTCGACGAAGGGTTCGCCAACGCCTTCGCTCAAAACGCGACGCCCGAACAGCTCGCGCTCTCCAAAGCAGTGCAGCGTCCCATCTCCGTGAAAAGTATCCAGGAACCAATCCGGACACCAGCCTGGAGATCAAAACCCACCTGGTACCTCATCGCCGAAGAGGACTGCATGATCAACCCGAAGACCCAGCGATTCATGGCCGACCGCATGAAAGCCACCGTCCGATCCTTCGCGGTGGATCACACTCCACTGCTTACCGCACCCCGCAAGGTCGTCGACATCATTCTCGAAGCTGCGAAAGCCACGCTCTCCTAAAACCCGAACCCCATCGGAGGAACATCATGAAGAACACAGTCGCCATCGTCACCGGAGCGAGCCAGGGTATCGGCCGCTCCACCGCCATTCGTCTTGCTCGCGACTTCTCCGCGGTCGTGCTCGCCGCCCGAAACAGCGAGGCCTTGGAAGAAGTTGCCGATGCCGTCAAGGCTGCCGGCGCCGAGCCTCTATCCTGTGCACTCGACCTCAGCCAGGCTCAAGCCGCCGACACACTCGTCCAGACAACGCTCGACCGCTTCGGGCGCATCGACGCGCTGCTCAACATCGCCGGCGCCGTACCGCAGATCGATCTCTTCGAGATGAGCGACGACCAGTGGAAAGCCGGCATGGAACTCAAACTGCATGGCGCGCGCCGCATCACAATCCGTGCCTGGGAGGCCCTGAAGCAGTCACAGGGCTCAGTTGTCTTCATGTCCGGCAGCGCCGCTCTCGATCCTAAGCCCGGCTTCGCCGCTGTAGCCGCTACCAACGCCGCCATCACAGCACTCGCAAAGGCCTTCGCCGAACAAGGCATCAAGGATGGCGTGCAGGTGAACAGCATCGTCCCCGGCGCCGTCATGACAGGTCGCCGCCGTTCCTTCCTCGAGAAGTGGGCGCCAGCCCACGACATGACCCTCGACGAAGCAACGAAGAAGTTCCCACAAGAAGCAGGTATCAGCCGCTACGGCAAGCCAGAAGAGATCGCCGAGCTCCTCGGGTTCATGGTCTCACCTGCAGCAAAGTGGATGATTGGTACATCGGTCCGCATGGATGGCGGAGAAGTGAAAGGAATTTAGATTTGCTCAGATGAGTAACGATAAACGCTCCAGGCTCCTGGTATCCCGGCATAGAGGCCCCATCAGAATCCCCGGACACTGGCCGACTTATGAGGACCAACATTGCTTGACTATCTTAGGCGTCGATCCTCTTTCTTATTGAACTATGGACTGGATAACCTCGAAGAGGTTACCCCAGGGATCTGCAAAGAACGCGACGCGGAGACCCATTGCGGGTACGTCGTGTGGCTCGCTGGCGATGGTCACGTCGCGGCGCTTCAATTCGTCGATGACGGCATCAACGCTATCGACGCTGAAACCAGGGTGGTGCCACCCAGACATGTTGTAGCTGTCATGCAGATTCTCATAAGTGGGGCGTTCCGCTGCGCCCGGGCCGGCCATCAGCTCGAAATGAAAACTATCGTCCCCGGCAGGATAAAGAAAGCCGAAGCTGAGTCCGGCTACGGACACCGTTTGCTTCGACCGAAAATCGAGCTTGTCGGCATACCAGGCAACCGCCATGTCGAAGTCCGGCCCGCGAATGGCTGCGTGGTTGATCTTCAAAGAAGCAAGCGGGCTAGAGGCAGGTAGCGTGCTGAGTGTGGTCATTGTTTTTCCTTAAGGAACACCGTTATCGCCAAATTACAGCGCCCTCGTTTTGAGCCAAGAACGCATGGCGTCGATCACTTCTGCCTTGCGTTCGAGAGGCAGCCAATGGCCCGAAGGCAGACTGGTCACGGTAAGGTCCTGACACGCGTTGCGCATTGGCTCGCCGAAACGGTTGTGGTTGATATCGCAGAGGCCGTCGAAGTCGCCGTTAATAAACAGCACCGGCTGGCGCAGCCTGCCGCCATCCGGCGCCTCGTGCGCGTAGGCGATGTTGGCGATGTCGTTCAAATACCAGGAGTTTCCGGGCCGGAATCCGGTGATACGGAAGGCTTCCACCAGAGTTTTAAAGTCCGCAGAAGGCCAGAGGGCGAGATCAGGCTGCACGGTTGGGGCATGGTGCGCGGAGCCGAACCAACCACCATTGTGCGTAATCATCGCAGAGCGGTACACCTTGCCCACGGATTCGGGGTTCCCGCTGCGGTATATCGCCGCGAGGCTCGCCGGGATGTCAGTATCGAAGTCGGTGACCGTCTGTTCGAAGTGGGTCAGGTAGAAGCGGTAGTAGTCCCACTGTCCGTCCGGATACTGATCGGCGGGGTAGAGCTGGCGGTCTACGAGCGGCAGGAGATTGGGTAGCGCGAAGGCTGAGTCACCCGGCGATTATGCGCTCACCGGTACCGCGATCATGGTCCAGCCCAAACTCGATGAGTGCATTGGCCTGTTGTCGATAGTCGAGGTTTCGCAGTGCAAGTGGTCATTAACATAAGACGACTGGGCTCTACCTCTTCACCACCCTTGCTTTAGATCGAGTTGGAATTGCAGAGTCTTTCGTATCCTTGAAGCAGGTCAACAGCCCTAGCACAAAGGTGAGGCCAAACAAACGTCCGGTTCCGGCGGTAGGCCAGGTTGTCGCATTTCGCAGGGGTCGCTGTAACGATTCACTCTCGTTACCGGCGTAGTTGCGCCGAGCTGAGGGTCCAATCTCCGGACTGGACCTTCCCTCATTGGATGCGGTCAGCAAACAACTGTAAATGAGGCAGAGTCCATCCCTCCCAACAAGATATAAGTTAACCATTCAAAATCATCGGCTTAGCTGCGTGGCGGATGTTTTCTGTATAACGTATGCTTGCAAAACCCCACTAACTATATGACGTATGCTCGCAAAGCCCATCATTTAAAGAGGACGCTGATCGCCGGCATTACACATACTTTCCGAAGAGGCAAATCGTTTCAGCGACATGAGCGAATGCCTACATGCTGGTGTAGCTGGCTTCAGTCGCGGAAGGCATTTAGCCTACAGCCGGCAACTTCGTATCTCTCACCGACCGATTCCGGCAGAACTGAGGAACGTATTAAACCACGAGCCACGCTCCTGTGCTTCGACTGGATCTATTGCAGACAGCGACTACCCATTGAATAGTTTTCAGGAACAAATTTGATTTCCCCGCTAAAAAGAGGTTGATCATGAAACGGCTCCTTATCCCCGGTTCACTTGGGCTGCTGGCTCTCCTGTTGCCAACATCGGCCATGCCCAAGACGGTACAAGTCGTTCTGCCGGCAACCTCGGAATCGAATCGTGCTGTCCATGCGGCGCAGCAGGCTAGTCGTGGGGAATCGCATCCTCACTCCAGGAAATCTGCAGCGGCAATTCCGGGGGATGCGCCTAAGGCTTCCAACCCCGGGCGGAAACTACCTCTTGATTTTGAGGCGAATCGAGGCCAGGCAGCGGGGCAGTATGCGTTCGTCGCTCGTGGTCCGGCGTATGCACTGGGGCTCTCTTCGACGGAGATTGCACTTTCTCTCAATCGTCCGCGAGAGACGGCTCAAGTAGGTTCGCTGCCGGCGGTTCTCGGTGGCCGCGCCGGTAACGGAACTGCCGCTGTGGATCATGCTCAACTTCATTTGCGGCTCATCGGTGCGAGTAAGAGCTCTCCGGTTTCAGGACTGGATCAGAAGGCCGGGGTAAGCAACTACTTCATCGGCAACGATCCCTCGAAATGGCAGACGCATGTGCCGCACTATGGGCGCGTGAAGCTGGACAGAGTTTACCCGGGAATCGATCTTGTCTTTTACGGGAACCCGCAGGAGCTGGAGTACGACTTCAAGGTCGCGCCTGGGTCCGATCCGGGGGCGATCCATCTTGCGCCGGACGGAGCGCCGGTCGCGCTCGATGGCGAGGGCAACCTGGTACTGAAGACTGCTGGGGGAGAGGTCAAGCTGAAACGTCCGATTTCCTACCAGGACAAGAACGGAACTCGTAGAGCTGTCGAGAGTCGCTTCGAGCTGGAGGCAGACCAAACGATACGGCTCGCGCTCGGCGCATACGACCATAGTCGGGAGCTCGTCATCGATCCGGTGCTGAGCTATGCTGCAGCATTTGGCGGCTCTTTCGGCAACCAGGCCCTCGGGATGGATGTCGATGCGGCGGGGAACGTTTACCTTACCGGAAACTCCTGCGCCGTCGACTTTCCCACGACAGCGGGAAGTTTTCAAAACCCGACGACCGATCCGACGAGCGATGCCTGCCAGGATGGGTTCGCCCTCAAGCTCGACCCGACGGCATCCCAACTAATCTATTCGGACTATTTTGGGGGCACGGGGGCAAGCACCGGAACCCACGTCGCCGTGGATGCGGCCGGAGATTTATTCGTGACCGGCGCTACGACGTCTCCAAATTTTCCACTGACGAGCAACATCGGACCATTGGCGCCGCAGCCGTGCCCGCTGATTCAAGCTCCGCAGGACTGTCCGGACGGCTTCGTCCTGAAGCTTTCACCGGACGGTTCGACGATGGCGTTTTCGACGTTGCTGGGTGGCAACGAGGCGACGGTAGGGTACCAGTTGAAGCTGAATCCGGTGACCGGCGATGTTGACGTGCTGGGAATGACGGATTCATCGAATTTCCAGCCTGCCATGACTGGCCCACAGACCACCTATCAGGGCGGGACGTGCGACGACAACGCCTGCTTGAGCGGTTTTCTGTTGGGGTTGGACCCGTTGAGCGGCGCGTTGCGCTATGGAACGTTTTTGGGCGGCGCAGGCAACAACTTCGATGCCGGACTTGGCTTCGATATGCTTGGCAACATTTACGTGGCTGGGGCGACTCAGCCTCCTCTCTCAAGCAGCCTGGGCAACGTGACGAAGACGTATCCCCCTGCAGGAGGCGCGGCCGCCGGAGGCATGGACATCGTCGTGGCTCAGCTGAAGCTGAGTCAAAGTAAGTTAAGCATGGGATACCTTACGCTGATCCAGGGCGAAGGCGACGATATGCCGAGTGGGCTTGCTGTCGATGCGTCGGGCAATGCTTATCTCACGGGCTCTACTTCATCGAAGAGTCTTCCGGTTACCTCGGGTGCCTACCAGACCTCTACCAGCTCAACTAACGGACAAGGGTGCCTATGGTCGTTCTATCCCCCCGTGAGTTGCGGCACGATGTTTGTCGGGAAACTCGATTCAACAGGCGCTCTTTCGTTCCTGACTTACCTGGGCGGCAGCGGCACCGATTGGGGCGAAGCAATCTCGGTCGACTCACTGGGCGACATCTGGTTAACCGGGGCGACCAGCTCCAACGATTTCCCATTTAGTGCGAACGCCTATGGCCTGAGCACCTATTATTCCATTACTCCTCTCCTGGCAGAGATGACCAACAACGGAGCTACGCTGACATTTGCCTCACCGGTTGCAGGATCCAATGGCCGCGCCGCAGATTTGAAGGTCGACAGCAGTAATAACGTTTATGTGACGGGCTATGCGTCCCTGGTTTCGACCACGCCGGGCACCTATTCCACCAGTTCGCCTTCGTCCCTGCTTTCGGGGAACAATCCCGTGTTCGTAGAAAAGTGGGTAGACAATCCGGAGCCAGTGATGACGGTCTCTGCCACATCGCTCAACTTCGGCCCGACCATGATTGGCAGCACGAGTGAGCCGCAGACCGTAACCATTTCGAACACGGGGGCAGGGCCTCTCCAGCTAGGGATTCAAACAACTGCATCCGCGAGTCCATTCCTGGTAACGGACGATTGCGGAGCCACGCTCGCACCAAACTCTTCCTGCACGTTGACGGTCAGCCTTCAGCCGTTCCCATCTCCACCCAACTGCAGCGTCGCGAACGGCTGCGATCCTCAGCCCGATTCGGGGACCATTGTCATCCAGAACAATGCTCCCTCCGGAACGCAAACGGTAGCCTTGACCGGAACGTCAGGCGTCGGTCCTGTGGTTGCGATCGCCCCGAGGGCAGTCACATTCCCTTCCCAGATTGCCGGCACCTCCAGTGCGGGGGATAGCGGAATTCCCGGCGCTACACAATATGTGCAGCTCTCGAATCTGGGGGATATCAACCTGGTCCTTGCGAGCGCCACCCTGGGCGGGGCCAACGCCGCAGACTTCCAGTTGACGAATCAGTGCCCACCTTCGCTTCCTCCCGGCTTTGAGAGTGGATGCCAGCTCTCGATCGTTTTCAGCCCCGCCGCTTCTGCCACAGGGACTCGAACGGCAACACTCAACTTCGTCGACAACGCAGCCGATAGTCCGCAGTCGATTACCATCTCCGGGACCGTGGCCGGAGCGTCGCCCGCTTTTTACTACTTTCCGAATCCCGTTACGTTCCCTTATGCCCTCATCGGCGGGTACGCCTATTCTTCACAGGCCGTCGTTGATGTCACAAACGTCTCTACGACGCAAGTGCAGGTTACTGGAGCGACGATCACGGGGACGAACGCCGCAGATTTCAACTTGCTGCGGATAATTGGTGAATCCGCCAACGAAGCCGAAATGAATTTCTACTTCAACCCAACCTCTGGTCCTCATGGTCCAAGAACCGCGACGGCCACGCTGATCACCAGTCCTCCCACGACCGGTCTGGCGCCGATCACATTGCAGGGCGTGGCAGCGACCGCCAGTGATCCTAGCATCATCCTCTACACCTATCCCTCACCCATGGATCTAGGCAGCGTGCAAGTGGGCCAAAGTTCGCAGAATGGGAGCACCTATCTCACGATCTGGAATCCTGGCAGCACCTGCGCCGAAGGAGTAGATCCACCCTGCGGCGGTTCGCTGATTATTTCCTCCATCGTATCCGGGCTGAGCGACTACACGGTCGTCGCCCAGACGGGCTCTCCCGCCTATTGCACCACGCCATTCCCTCTGACGTTGCCCCCGCAGGCCCTATGCGGCTTCTACATCGTCTTCGCCCCGACCCAGGCAGGACCGCGCAACACCAACCTCACAATCAACTCAAACGATCCAGGCGGCCCGGTGGTCATTCCGGTCACGGGCGTTGGCCTCGCGCTGCCCCTTGGCGACCTCTCCGCCACTGCTCTGAACTTCGGCTACGCGGCGATCGGCGTGGCAAGCCCGCCGCTGACCGTGAGCTTGCAAAATACGGCGTCGGTCCCGCTTGCGGTCTCGGGTGTTACGTCGTCAGCCAATTACGAGGTTGCCTCGAACACCTGCTCAGCGACGGTCGCGCCCGGAGCTTCCTGCACCATCGGTGTGACCTTCACGCCGCCAACAGCAGGAGCGTTCAACGGAACGCTCACCGTCTCCGACAACGATGCCTTCGGCGGCCAGCAGACGGTCGCCCTCAACGGCATCGGCGCGACTGGACCGTCGCTCATGATTGTTCCCCCGACGGTCAACTTCCCCAACCAGCCGAACAACACAGTAGGACCTCCCGAGGCGGTTACGCTGACCAACTTCGGCGATACTGCCGTCGCGTTTCCAACCAATGCCTTCGTCGCATCCTCCCCATACTTGAACGTCGCGACGCCCCAGTATGTGGTCGCCAGCAACACCTGCGGAACGAGCCTTGCGGTGCACGCCAGTTGCGTCGTCAACCTGGAGTTCGCACCAACGGCTCCCGCGTTTCCTCCCCTTCCTGCGGGCGAACCCGGAACGCTCACCCTGACGGACAGCGCCCGCTTCAGCCCGCAGCGGGTCTACCTCTCCGGGACCGTCGTTCAAGGTGGCTCGAATCAAACGATGACAAGCTTGACGTCCTCGCTCAATCCGGCGGCCCCCGGGCAACCGATCACCTTTACCGCTGCGGTGGCTGGAACGACGACCAACTCTCCGATCCCGACAGGCAGCGTGACCTTCATGGACGGCACCACAGTACTCGGAACGGCAATGCTGAACGGCAGTGCGCAGACTACCTTTACCACGTCGTCGCTCAGCGCTGGATCTCACTCCATTACCGCCATCTATGGCTCCGATGCAAACTATGCCACTTCAACTTCTGCCGTGCTGACGGAGGTGGTGAACGGTCCAGCTACAGTGGGTACGACAACGATACTGGCGGGCTCGCCGAATCCTGCGACAGTGGGACAAACCGTGACGCTGACCGCAACTGTTGCTGAGGTAGGTGGCAGCGGCGTCCCCACCGGAACAGTTACTTTCTACGATGGGACAACCAGCCTGGGAATGGGCACCCTCACATCCGGGATAGCCACATACTCCTCCACCAGCCTGGCCATGGGTGCGCATTCCATCACCGCGAGCTACAGCGGAGATGCAAGCAACTCATCTTCCACCTCCTCCGCTATCACGATCAACGTAATGGCTGCTGCGCTGGCGACAACTGCGACGACGCTGACTGCATCTGCCGCCACGGCCGTCAGCGGGACAGCCATTACGTTCACTGTCGCGGTCAAAGAAACCTCCGGCACGGCAGTACCGACCGGGACAGTCACTTTCTACGATGGGCAGACCAGCCTCGGAACGGGTGTTCTTTCCTCTGGCAACGCAACCTATTCCACCAGCAGCCTGGCCGTGGCTACGCACTCCATCACGGCCAGCTACGGCGGAGATGCAAGCAACTCATCTTCCACCTCATCTGCCGTCACCGTCACAGTGACCGCCGCTGGGGCGCCAGACTTCAATCTGGCCGTCTCGGGGACGAGTGATCAAACCGTGAAACCGGGCCAGTCCGCTTCCTACAGTTTGAGTGTGGCGCCGCTCAATGGCTCTTACCCCGGAGCAGTCACTTTCGCGGCCAGCGGTCTGCCGACGGGAGCAACGGTGAGTTTCTCGCCATCAACTATAGCTTCCAACAGCGGAGCGCAGACTATCGCCATGACGATCCAGACGTCCGCCGCTTCGGCGATGGAGAGCGCTCCTGCACCGTTCGCAGGGCGCGGGCTAAGGTCCGTTGCATGGGCGGTTCTGCTGTTGCCGTTGTTTGGCGTCGTCGGGATGCGAAGGCGGAGAGACAAGCTTGTCCGAATCCTCTTCCTCGCCTCGCTGATCTTGGGCGGCATCGTGGTCAGCGGGACATTGACGGGCTGCGGTTCCACGAAGCAGGCGGAGAAGATCTATAGCGTGACGATTACAGCCACCAGTGGAAGCCTGCAGCACTCCGCCACCGTTACTCTCAACATCCAGTGATACCGATGTAGATCAAATGCGCAGACGTTGACAGCGTTCTGCTCCTTGGGCAGACCGCTAATGACGGGACCGTCTGCGCGCAGGCTGTCCGAGAGCAACTGTGGCCATCTGGAGCCGGCTGTCACGTATGACGCTGTTGTCGAACCAGACCACCAGTGACACATCTTGGCTATGATATGGCTGCTCGCAGGTTGTCTTTGTCCTCAGATTCAGCTGGCTTCACTAATACGCTATTCCCTCTCAGTGAGTGGTAAATCACCGAGTCACTCATTGAGACAATTGATTACTTCCGAGAAGCCGACTTCCCGGTACCAATCCGGCGTCGGTGAGTGCATTGGCGATTTGTCGCTCATGGAGATCACAGCTGACGAGAACGGTGTCTATTGGGACTGACTGTGGTCTTCCAATCCACGTTTGAGGTATTCCCCTGGGCTGGCTCCCACCACTCGTTTGAAGGCCTTACTGAATGCCGCATCGGACTCGTAACCGACGATTCGAGCAACGTCGACGTGCTTCTTGTCACGCTGTTCGAGTAGCTGCATCGCCTTCTGCATCCGCCACTCGGTTACGTATTCCAACGGTGTCTGTCCGAGCAGATCTTTGAAACGCAGTGCGAATGCGGATCGAGACATGCCCGCTGCTTCGGCCAGAGACTCGACTGTCCATGGCGCGCCCACTCGATCGTGAAAGGCAGTCAGGGCAGCACCGATTTGAGAATCGAATACAGCACGAAGCCATCCTTGTTTGCGTTCCGGTTCCGACGCGATGTATGCCCGCAGCACCTGGATAAAGAGAACCTCGGCGAGGCGCGTCGCGACGATTTCAGACCCTGGCACCTGGTCTGCCATCTCTGACGCCAGCGACTGCATGGTGTTGTGAAGAGCGAACGTGCGTGCCTGATCGGCCCTGATCAGAATGAAGTTTGGTAATAACTGAGTAATGGGTTTCAGGCTGGCACGGTCGAAGCTGAGAGACCCACAGACGATAGTGGTCGGCGCGCCTCCACCTCCACAATGAGCTACGTTGTTCTTCGCTCTGCTCGCGACCTCACGGAAGGTCGACTTCGGTGACGTGCGAGGGCTGTCGCGCATGACGATCGAGGTGTCACGAGCCAGCAAGATGAAGTCGCCACCGGTGAGTGGAATCGGCTCCGCAACGCCTTCAACGTTGAGCCAGCAATTGCCACGCGAGAGCATGGCGAAGTGCGCCAACTCTGCCGGTGGCCCCTTCTGTCCGGCATCCGGCGGTTTTTCTTCGTTCTCCGTCCCTCCTCCTTTGAGTCCCCACGGAGCCGTGGCTTCGAGCCTGTGCTGACCGAAAGCGGTTACGTGCAGTGTGCGAAAGACATCGGTTATCGGGTCCAATTGCGGCCTCCCTGTTTGGACGAATAGACAACATCTTTGGACTCCTGAGCAGTTCTCGTCCACCTCAAGAAGAATCTACTCCTGTGTATCGGATGTTATACGACTACGAAAAGGAGCAAGTATGGGAAAGCTTGAAGGAAAAGTTGCAGTGATCACAGGCGGAAACAGCGGGATTGGGTTAGCCACAGCCAAGCGCTTCGTTGAAGAAGGCGCGCACGTTGTCATCACCGGTCGACGCGAGAAAGAGCTGAAAGAGGCCGCAGTCTTTATCGGCAGAAACGTCACGACGGTCACGGGCGACATAACGCGCCTGGAGGATCTGGACCGGCTCTATGCCGTCGTGAAAGAGAAACACGGGCACATCGACGCAATCTTCGCAAATGCCGGCTGGGGTGAAGTCGCACCACTTGGAGCGGTTACCGAAGCTCATTTCGACAAAACCTTCGATTTAAATGCGAAGGGAACATTCTTCACCGTGCAGAAGGCCATTCCCCTCTTCAAAGATGGAGGCTCGATCATCCTGAACACTTCGGTCGCAAACGTAATGGGATTGCCGACCTTTGCTGTCTATGCCGCGGCTAAGGCGGCTGTGCGCAGTTTGTTGCGTGCCTGGACCGTGGAACTGAAAGACCGCAAAATCCGCGTGAATGCGGTAAGCCCCGGACCAATCGAAACTCAGGCGCTTGAGAAAGCGGGCATCCCCCCTGAAATGCTCGAACAAGCGATAGCAGGATTCGCTTCACAGGTTCCGCTTGGCCGCAGAGGCAAGCCCGAAGAAATCGCGGCAGCAGTTGCATTCTTCGCCTCTGATGAGAGTTCTTACATCACCGGCGTCGAGCTCGCCGTCGCTGGCGGCATGGCGCAGGTCTAATCGCGAGTCCTGCGGCGGGCTTTCCAGCACGGCCAGTCGCGGGACGACGCTTCTCAAACTTTTGGTTCTCACACAAGATCGGAGACACACTATGAACTATGCCATTGTAGGCTTCGGCAAGATCGGCCAGGCGCTGGCCCACGCGTTTGCGCGAAAGGACATGGACGTGACGGTCGCAAGCCGCCGCTCGCCTGCAGAGTTGGAACCACAGGCTCGTGCGATTGGGCCGAAGGTTGTTGCCAAGTCGCTGGAGGAAGCGGTCAAAGCGGATACGATCTTTCTGGCCGTTCCGTTTGGGGAACATCGAGATGTTGCGAAGGCGCTGCCGAGTTGGGAGGGCAAGACGATCATCGATGTGACGAATTCATTTCCCCTCCCGCTTGAGGAACTCGACGGTCTCCCGTCGTCAGCGTTCGCAGCGAAGTCGTTCGCCGGCGCCAAATTCGTGAAGGGCTTCAATCACCTGGGTGCGGCCAAGCTGGCGACCGATCCGCAGGTCGAGGGAGGATACCGGGTGGTGTTTTTGTCGAGCGACGATGACTACGCGGTCGCTCCCGTGGCGGAATTGGCTAAACAACTGGGGTTCGCACCCGTGAAGCTGGGCAAGCTGAACGAGGGCGGATGGCTTGTGCACGCACGCGGCGCAAGTTGGGGGCACCTGATCTTTCAGGATGTGTTCAAGAAGCAGCAGTAATCGGTTTGCGATTGCGGGCGAGAGGGCTGATTGCGAACGGTTCCATTCATGCGGACGCACTTGACGAAGGTGGTGCGTGCGAACAAGACACTGGCCGGTCTTGAGTGGACCGCGGTGGGACAGCAACTCGCCGAGACGCTCACGAATCGGATTCGACTGGAGAGACATGAAGCTGTCTCCTTGTCGAGTAAAGTGCGTTCAGCTACCGATCTGTATGCACAGTTCTTCGAGATCGTTGTTGCAGCAAGACTAGATCACGTCGAAGGTATTTTGACCTCCCAGCTCAAGCCAGTGAATGATCAGCTTGCCAGCCTCACAGATGCTGTCATGGGCGATGAGATCGACGACCTCATCAACCAGGCACGGGACCTGGTTAACGAACGCCGGTTCCCTGAAGCTGCCGCTTACCTGAAACAGGCCGCATCTAACAAGCGGTCCAAGGCCACGGATCGCCAGCGGTACAGGATTGCATCGAACTATGGCGCGATTGCGTTCGCCGAGAACAGATTGGAGGACGCTGCGCGGCATTTTTTCGAAGCTGTGCGGTTGGCCCCCGAAGAAGAGCTGGCGCGAATCAATGAGGTGTTTGCTCACTATTTACTTGGAAATCGGAAACGCGCCTTCGAATTGGCGACTGACAGAAGGAATAAATATCCATTCTCCGCTCGTCTAGTCGGGATTTGGATCAACAGCGCGCCAGAGGACCTCAGCCCTGAACAACTTACAAAGAGTCTGGACTCGGCTGTTCTTGTAGACGCGGAAGTGTGTGTAGCGCTTGCACGGCGTTGCATAATGGCTAACAAGTTGGACAGGGCAGATGAGTATTGTGCCGACGCCATCCTCGCCAATCGAAAATGGTCCCAGCCGTGGATCGTGAGTGCGCAGGTCGGTATCGGAAAGTTGATGGAGGAGAATGCGGGGCTTCGGACGGTCGATGGAGGACGCGAGTCAATTTTCCAGAAAGCTCTCGACGAGGCTTCGGAGGCTATTAAAGCAAGCGAAAACGATGGTCCGTGGGCCACTGCAGAAGCTCGTGCGGTCCGGGCGCAACTGCTTTTTATTCGTGGCGAAACTGCGCGTGGCACGGAAGATGCGAAGGCTGCATACAAATTAGCCCCAGACATCCTTAGCGTTCAATTGCTCATGGCGCAATGCTATTTGATGGCCGGGGAGACAGCCCGAGCGATCGAGTTATTAGCTGAAGCCTATGAACAAGAAAAGCGAGCGGATATAGTTCTTCTCTACGCAAGGACACTTGCCTCCCGCGGAAAGGAGGGTGATCTTTCACGAGCAGTAGGGCTAGTCACCTCGATCGATGTTGGCAAAGTACCTTCGCGGATGCGGGATTCCTTCGTCGTTAGCACAGCGCAGTTCATGGCGCGTATCGGAGATTGGAACGCCGCGGCTTCCTATCTGCAGACCCAGTCTTCTGCAATTCATTCTGTGACTGCGTTAGCGGTTAATGTCCTCATCTTCGTTGGACGTGATGATCGAGAATCTGCGAATCGGCTTGCCGATGAGGCGTTGGCCGCGCTATCGGACGAAGTGCAGGCAGGCACGAAGGAATTTCTTGGTGGGTTGTTGATGCAATTGGATCGTGCTAAGGACGCGTTGCCAGTCTTCCAAGAACTCTTCGATAAAGATATCCCGACCTTCGATCCCCGTCAGCTCATTGCTTGCGCTGATCACCTACAGCTACATGACAAGGTGCTCGAGGTCTTCGACCGCGTCCACAGTAAGCGGCCATTAGATTGGCAGATGCTTGAGTTCGAAGTACAGCGTCTTGAACAGTACCACCGAGAGAAAGCGATCGAGCGATTACTAGAGTTTTTGCAGCGACATCCTGGACACAAACTCGCGCAGTTGAGGCTATCAATCACCGCGATGCTACAGGGAAGACCGGAACTCGCCCGGACAGAAATCTCGGATTTGCCTACAGTAGACGAGCTTCCTCCCAATTACATTCTGGCCGCCTTGGGACTGCTGAGGCAAGCCACAAATTACGACGACGCGATTGACTATGGCTACCGTTATCTTCGCGGTCACTTCGACAGGCAGGAGGCTCACGAAGCTTACATCCAGGTTGTTGTGATGCGACCGCATCGCGATGATGAATCCCCTGAGCTCGACGTCGTCGGTCCCGATTCTGCGGTTTATTGCCAGGAAGTCGGTAGCGGCGAATTTCGATGGTTCGTCTTGGAAGATACCGACAAGCCCGTGAGGGACTTCGAAGAGATTTCATTAGCCGATCCTCGCGCGGCCAACCTTACTGGTAAGCGCGTCGGAGATACATTTGTGTTGGCTGCCGCGCCGATGGCGAATCGCGAGGCAGTCATCAGGAAGATACAGACTAAGTATGTTCGTCGTTTCCAGGACTGTATGACGGAGTTGCAAGTCAGGTTTGGGCCTTCGACGATGCTTCAATCCGTCTATGTCGGACCGCCCGACACGATCCAGCAACCCGGCATGGTCACGATCATGACGGACCTGCAGAACCGTGCGAAAAGACTTGAACAAGTCCAGGAGCTCTACGCAAAGAATCCGGTTTCTTTCCATATCTATGGTGCAAGCTTAGGAAAAAACGCCTACCTAGCCTTAGAGCACATCGCATGCACACCAGGCTTATCAGTGAAGTGTTTCGAGGGAGCGCCAGCCGGCCCAGACGTTAGTCTCATGCAATTGCGCGAACGGCCATTGATGCTGGTAGACCTCACCGCCATCGCAACGATTCGGCTCCTTGGCCTTGAGTGGCTCTTTACGACGAATCTTTATTCCTTCGCGGTCACTCAGGGAACCTGGGAGGAGCTACACGACACGCTCGTCGACGAGAAAGGTGGCTCGGGCACTAGAGCTCATGTGCGCTTTGAGAAAGAAAGGTTCGTGTGGGAGGAGCGTGACGCGGACGCCGCGGACCAACTGCGATTGGAGAATCAAGCGTTTTTGGACAGCTTTCAAGAAAACGTGCGTCTAGTGTCGGCCACGGACCTAGCTGCGATACCTCCAGAGGAGCGCGAGCAGATGAAGCAGTGCTTCGGAGTCTATGGTGCGGAAACTATGGCGGTAGCAGGCAAAGGTCGGGCGATGCTCTGGACGGACGACTCGACTCTTGGCATCCTAGCTGCGTCGACCTTGGGTGCAAAACGGACTTGGACTCAGATTGTTCTCCTATCCTTCGTTGAGGCCGGCATCCTCTCTAAGGGCGATTACAATAAGGCGGTCGCCAAGCTCATTGGCTTTGGCTATACGCTTACGTTTTTCGATCCTGCGTGTGTGCTCGAAGCTTGCAAGCTCTCGGAATTTGGCGCTGCGCGATTCCCGTTGAAACAAGCGATCGAGGTCTTCCGCGAAATCGCGATGCCGAGCGGCATGCTCGTCAGACTATTTCTAGAGTTCTTTATCGCTCTGCAGCAAGAGCCTCTGCTGTTTCAGAAGAAGAGCTTGATCGTCAGAGCGTTCCTCGATGCTCTTTGGGCAAATCCGGCTTCGCATGATCTCGTCCTAGCGTTGCGTCCAATGAGTTCGAAGCTCTTCGGCCTCAACGTGGTTGCTGAAGCGGAATTTAATGCCGCTTTCGACGACTGGCTACGATCGCTCAATCGCCCGGTTCTCTCGGGAGAGGATCGAACGAGCTCGTGACCCGTTGGTTGGGATGCTTCCGAACTCAGGTAATGCTCGCGCCAGACTTGATTCGGTCTCACATAGAAGGGATGGATCTTGGCTTCTGAGATTTCAAAACGAGTGTATGACGAGAGCGCCAGGCTGGTCGGCTCGAATAGCCCAGGCCCGAAGTGAAATGCGGGCTGTGGATCAGAGCCAGCAACTTGGAGGGGAGATAGGTGGAGTGGCCGATGAAAAGATGTCTTCTTTGAGCTTAACAAAACCGGCAGCATGAGTGAACCGCTTTGATATGTGTAGCTTGTGGCATCCTCAACCTTGATTTCTAGTCGTGCCTGGGCATTGGGTATGGAACGGGTACAAACGGGTGAAAATGGATATTTTCTTATCTTTGGATACAAAATGGATACAAATGGGTGAAAATGGATATCACGTCCATGCACGAGATCAAGAACATCACGATTACCCCGGAAATCCTCAAACTCATCGCTGATATCGACGAGTTCAAAGGCCGATGGAAAGTCATTGAGAGCCTAGCGCCTGAAAAGCTGACTAGCCTTCGGCGCATTGCCACGATCGAGAGCGTAGGGTCGTCCACCCGCATCGAGGGCTCCAAACTCAGCGATGCGGAGGTCGAGAAGTTGCTCTCCGGGCTACAGACAAAAACCTTTGCCAGCCGCGATGAGCAAGAAGTGGCTGGTTATGCGGACGCGATGGACATGATTTTCGAGGGCTACGAGGCCATCGCCTCGACCGAAAATCACATCAAGCAACTGCACGGTGTGCTGCTCAAGTACAGCGATAAGGACCAGGACCATCGCGGCCACTACAAAAAGGTGACGAACAACGTCGAGGCCTTCGGACCCGACGGAAAGAGCTTGGGCGTGGTCTTTGATACTGCTACGCCTTTTGAAACGCCAGGATGGATGCAGGATCTCGTCGATTGGTTCAATCGGTCGGTGGAAGAGGAGAGCCATCACCCCCTGATACTAATTGGGGTCTTCATTGTCGTATTCCTGGCCATCCATCCGTTCAAAGATGGCAACGGTAGACTCTCTCGGGTGCTGACGACGTTGCTCCTGCTGCGCGCCGGATATAGTTATGTTCCCTATAGTTCGATGGAAGGCGTGATCGAACAGAACAAGGACAGCTACTACCTGGCCCTACGCCGCACGCAACAAACGATCCGCAAAGTGGACCAGAACTGGGAAGCTTGGCTGGTCTTCTTTCTGAAGACGATGGTGAAGCAAAAGGACAACTTGGCTGCAAAGGTGAAAGAGGAGCAGGCGCTACGTGCGTCCCTGCCCGCGCTTTCCCGCCAGATTCTGGAGCTGGCGAAAACGCGTGACGAGATCACGGTCAAGGAAATCGAGGATGCAACAGGCGCGAACCGCAACACCATCAAGGTGCATGTGAAAAAGCTGGCGGAACAGCACTACCTCATACAAGCTGGCAAAGGACGCGGCGCGCGCTACACGATCAAATAGCGGTTATGAATAAACCTCAATTCCATGCTCGGTGCTTCGTTTTTTATTTCGCGGGCTTCCGACGAGCTCTTACTGGTGTCAACGCGGCATTTTCGGCAAGAAACTTAGGATGCAATCTGTAGGCTGCTCGAAAGTCCTTGTCGTTTTTGAGAGAATGGCTGAAAGTAATACAGGCAAAATGAAGCGCAAGAATACTCAAAATAAAGAGAAGACCACTCCAGAAAAAGTACAAGGTTCCAAACGATCTTCGAGCAGAGGTAAAAAATTAAACCCCGCACTCAAATCGTGGCTCGATAACGTCATCATTCCCGCATTGGTTCGAGAATACATAGCAGAAACCCGAAGCAAGAGTCCTCCCAAGACTCCTGTTACTTCCGCGTAGCGATAGAGAACGGCCAATTCACTCGTTCAAACAACTCCCTGCAATCGCAGCTTAGCGTGATCAGAAGGCCTAAACCAACCTCATGACGAATGGTTGCAGGTGATGATTTGAACCTGCGGGCGCAAGCAATTGATTATCTTGACTGAGCGGGAAGTTTGACTGGTTGCTGGCTTTGCAACTTGCTGATTCTAAATGATGGGTTGGTTGCGGGGGTAGGATTTGAACCTACGACCTTTGGGTTATGAGTGGCAGTAGAAACGTAGTTTCAACGAGTTACAAGGCCCGATCGGGAGCCTAAAGTAGCCGTAAGTTGTTGAAAGTAGGAAGAGGGCGTTTTTACGTCGGGTTGAAACCGGGTTGAAAAACCAACGACCTTTGGATTTCCAACCCGGCGAGAATCACTTTGACGATACCTTTTCGATACCTGAACGAGACCTTATCATGGTGCGTAGAGGTGATCTGAATGTCGGCTACCCCTGCCTTTGCGAGCGCCGATCCGGCACTCTTCAATCCCCGGTCCGGCCGACTCGATGCCTCTCGTATCGCGAGCGATATCCAACTGCCGGTCTCAACGATTGCTGTGGCTATCGGCAAAAAGGCCCCGAGTGTTCGCAAGCACCCCGACGCCAGCAGCCTGCAGCCGGAACTTCGTCGCTTGTATCGCGTTTGGGTGGCAATCGTGGAGCTTTACGCCGGTAACAAAAAGAGCGCCCGCATCTTCCTCAACGCGCCTAACAAACATCTTGAGAACCAAGCACCTGTCGAGTTCATTGAGAAGGGCGACCTCAAGCCCCTTGAAAGCCTCGCCGAAGCGATGTGCGCGAGAGCGCACATATAGGAATGTCGCGACCAAGGGCTTCCGTATGTATTTAAATGGGGGTACAATAAAAACGTGCATACTGTCGTAGAAACTGCCGAGTTCCAGAAGCAGGCGCGAGGGGTATGGAACGATGCAGAGCGCGAAGCCTTCATCGACTGGATCGCTGGCAACCCGGACGCAGGCGATGTCATTCCAGGCGCGGACGGAGCCCGCAAAGTACGCTGGAGCCGTGCTGGGATGGGCAAGCGCGGCGGCGTGAGGGTGATCTATTTTCACCTGACAGACGAAGAGATTGTGTTGCTAG
>Ga0302309_10001800_pt1 | contig 18789 bp, 12 predicted proteins | sample III_Palsa_N1_1_FD_200453 | JGI IMG/M metagenome (GOLD analysis project Ga0302309, IMG submission 200453) | Peat permafrost microbial communities from Stordalen Mire near Abisko, Sweden - III_Palsa_N1_1 | ecosystem: Environmental > Terrestrial > Soil > Palsa > Peat permafrost | place: Sweden... | reverse complement strand
CTGGCGTCTTCAACCCTCACGACGCTGGCCAGCTCTCGTTTGCAGCCGCTTTCAATGCAATCACGTTACTGACTTGCAAGTTGGTGTTCCCGGTTATGACCGGCGATACCACCGCATTCACTCGTGAGTTCACTGGCTACGTTACCGAATACACCCTCTCGGATGCTTTCGACAAGTCCGCCACACTCTCAGCAACAATCAAGATATCTGGTGTCATCACTGACACAGTGCCGAGCTAAACCATGCCTAAAGTATTCGGTGTACCTGGAACAGACCCCACATTGCCTGATGTCACTTTAATCATCGGTGGTGTGGAGCGTCATCTTGTCTATGACATCAACGCCATCGTGCTTGCAGAGAAAGCAACCGGCATCAATCTCTTTCAAGCGTCAGTCACTAATCCCTCGGCTGAAACCTTGCGCGGTCTCCTCTGGGCATCCCTCCTGAAAGAGTCACCCGATATGACTCTCGATGAGGCTGGGTCACTCATTACTATGCACAATGCCGTCATTGTCTTTGCTGCCATTCGTGAAGCGTGGTTCGGCTCTGTCCAGGGCGATGAAGTTGCGAGCGAGGATGAGACGCCGGGGGAAGCCCCAGCTCAGACTCCAGCGGTCTGAGCATAGCAAGCCTGTGGGCGCGAGCACGTTATGACCTTCGTCTCACTGCTGAAGAGTTCGGCTCTCTCACTCCCTATCAGTTGTTTCTTTTAGAGAAGCGTCACCGTGAAGCCCTAGTTCACATCGAGATGGTTGGTGGGAACACTACCGCCGCTGTCATCAATTATTCGATGATGCGCCCGGAGAAGGGTGTTAGTCCTCTGGACTTTATGCCCAATCACAGATCACGTGTTGAACGCACCCTAATGAGTGAAGAAGACGAGCAAGCTATGTCTGACTTCAATCTCCGTGTGTTGATTCAAGCAGCAAAGCTGAAGGCAAACAATGGCTGATGAATTCCAAGACCTTATTAACAAGATGAATGCTTTATCTGGCGAGGCTTTACATCAAGCCGAACGTAAGGCACTCACTGAGGTTGGCTTACTCGTGCAGGAAGCCATCGTCACCCTCACACCGATACAGTCCGGTGTCCCTGAAGGCCTGTTAGCACCTGGTCAACTTGCCGCTTCGATCAAAGCGCGAGTTCACATCGCACAGGAGGCCAAAGTCGTATCTGGTGATGTATCCCGCGTCACCATCGGCCCCACCACACAAGTCTGCAAAGACGTAGCAGGGTGGGTTGAGAACGGGCATATCAATGCTCGTGCCACTACCGGCGAGAAGCGTACCGAACCTAATCCCTTTATCCGTACGGCTCAAGACGAGACCGAAGAAGCGGCTATTTCAACTTACGAATCAATCATGACCGCTGCCATTACCGCAGCGATGGAGTAACCCTGTATGCCAGCTAATGTCAGTGTTGTATTTGATGCAGATGTGGGCAGGTTCCGTGCAGCGGTTGACTCTGCTACTCAGTCGGTCACAAAGCAGTCTCAGGCTGTAGCCGATGCAAAGAATAAGATTGTCGATTCGCTCAATCAGCAGCTAGAAGCCGCCAAGCGTAACGGTGCATCGAGTGAACAGCTAAACGCTATCCAGATAAAGGCCGCAACTAATCTGGTCAATGTCACTGAGTCCAACGCACAGCGGATGATTGCTTCTCTGGATCGTGTGTCTGCGAAGCAAAAGCAAGTTGCGTCAGAGCTAGCCAACCTCTCTTCCGTCACCGACACGCACGGCAATGATGTATCACCCATATCTGACCGTATGCGTGCGTCTGCACTCCTTCGTGCTGGTTCCGGTACAGGTTCCATCCGTGCCGCTGAAGCATTCGCCTCTTCCATACCAGCATTCAACGCCATTGCTGGCATTGCCTTTCCTATTGTCGGTGCCGCTGCTTTCACCGCTGAAATCGTCCGGGGTGTCTCTGCGTTGCATGAGATGTATGAGACGGCGGTCAAGATACCGGAAACGTTGAAAGACGGATTCGAGGAATTGAATGCTCCTATTCAGGCCAATGTTGACGGATTGCGGAAGGCGAATGATGAATTAGAAATCAGCATTGCCAAGCTGGAACACAAGCCAGCGAACAATCTTGCACTTGCCCTAGATGAAGCTCGTATCAATGCCGACCGCCTTGCGGAGTCGGCGGATAAGGGTGCTGAGAATGTAAAGAAGCTACTGGCTGAGAATGCTGTTGGTCTAGGCACAAACATCATGACCGGCCAAATAGGTACCGGCCCCGTCACTGATGAAGTGAATAAGCGGATGACTGCTATCCGCAACATGCAGCGTGATAACCGTGATGCAGTTCGTTCAGGTACTGACACACCAGAGGCCGAAGCCGGTCGTATTGCAAAGATCACTGCTGCACTACAAGACTTGTCTACATGGGCGCAGAAGTCCCGCGTAGATATTCAGTCGTTCAATCAATCGGGTAAAGCTGACGCCATCGTCAACATCCTCGGTGGGGTACAGGACTATGCGGATAACACCCTAGACGAACAGACTCAACAGGCACGCAGCACCAACGATCAACAGACTCAGAAGAAACTACAGCAACAGCAAGAGAACCAGCGTATTGCCCAAGTGGGTGCTCGTAAGGTTCAGGAAGCTGCACGGCAAGCCTTTGAAGCGCAGAAGGAACAGTGGCAGGAACAGGACGATGCTCGGCGTGATGCTGGCACTGACTCAGCCGTCATCGAGGTCAATACATGGGCTGCACGTGTTTCTGCTCTGACCAAGGGTTCGGCTGCCTATATTGATGCCTCGCACCAACTCGCTCAGAAACTAGCTGAGCTACGTCGGCAAGATGCAGAGGACAAGAAGAAGCAAGCGGAGACGGATCAGAAGACGCAGCGCAATCAGTGGTCATCTATGTACGATGACTGGTCTAGCTCATCTCCACGTACCGCAAGCAATAACGTTGACTTCTGGAGTATCCGTGCGCTAGAGGCCACATCTGGCTCAGATAACGAACGTACAGCCATCGAGAAACTGTCCCAAGCTTACCGGGATATGGCTAAGGCACAAGAAGAAGCCCAACGTGCAAGCGAGAAGGCAACTGAAGCTAAAGCCGCATCTATAGCAACATATAACGAAGCAGGTCTGGGTATTCAACGTCAAACAGGCCAGATAAGCGGCTCAGAATACGCCAACCAACTAGCCAACGTTCACGCGCAACAGTATGCGAGTCAAATGGCTGGTTTACAGGCAGAGCTGTCACGCCAGCAAGGATTAGACCCTTCATCCGCTGGCAGCATCAACGCACAGGCCGCGATAGACAAGGCTAATGCAGATCGTGCTGTTCAGGTCATGAAAGATGCGTCAGACGCTGCTGCTCAAGCATGGCAGGGTGCTCTAACGAATGCCAATGCCAATTGGGTACAGAATGCCAGCGACTCAGCAGCGCAAGTCACGGCTCTCTATAAGCAGACCATAGACGGGTTCAACTCCGACATTGTGAACAAAGCTGTGACCGGCAAGGGTAACTTTGCCGGAACATTCCGCAGCCTTGGAACGAGCATCGCGGGTGACGGTCTCAAACGTGTTGAGGCACCGATCCTCGGTGCTCTCGGCATGGGCAAGGCAGATGGATCACGTTCTAACCCTCTGTGGGTGAAAAATGCGGACGGGTTCGGAGCTGGTGGTTCCGTCCTAACCAATGGCTCCACGAAAAGCATCTCTGACCTCATGAGCACGGCTTCACCGGCTATCGGTGGAACCTCGCAGACAGGCAATAGTGTCGGTGGGTTCTTCTCGTCTTTATTAGGCATCGGTGCTGGAATCGTTGGTCACCTTGCAGTCGGAGGTGGTGTCAGCACACCTGGAACATACGAGGTCGGAGAGGCTGGACCGGAATACCTCAATCTCCCAGGCGGAAGCTCTGTCACCCCACATAGCCAAATTGGCAGTGGTGGCAACTTCTACGCCATACAGGTAGCCAATGGTGTAACGCCAGAGGAAACCGATATGCGCGTCCGTGCCGTACTTGAGGCATATCACCCACACATCGTTCGCTCGTCAGTGAACGCGATGAAAGATCACCAGCGCCGTGTGTCATCCAGCGCCAGGTAAGCACCCAAACACAGAAAACTACATGCCGCTTTGACGAGCGGCACCGGAGAACTATTCATGAACCGTCTGCTCAAAGCAGTCTTCGCTGTCGTATGCCTCATAGGCCTCGCGTCTGCGTCACATGCACAAACCACCACCATCACTGCCTCTAATCTCAAGATGGCAGGTGCTCCTATTACTGTGGGCACAGTGTCATTTACACCGGTCAATACCATCGGTGTCCCCATCGCATTCGCGGACGGTACCGGTGCTCAGAACTCTCCAACGGCATACGAGTGTGCCATTACAGCCGGAGCCATTACCGGATCCATCCAACCTGATGGCACAACTAGTGGGACTTGCGCTGTACCTGATGCAACAGAGACTATCCCCGCCAACATCCTTTACTCCATTCAGGTAGTGAACACATCCACTGGCCTATCGACATCAGGGAAGAGTTACACCTTACAAGCTGTCGTTGGTGTGTCTGGTACGACTTGGGCGCTGGATCACTACGGGCCTCCCGCCTCGACGAGCAACGTCCAGACCATTGTTTCGGCAAGCGGGTCAACAGTACCAAGTAGCTGTCAAGGTGCAGCGTTCTATACCTACACGGCCATCCCTGCATTCCCCATCTTGAATACCTGTGTGGGTGGTGTATTCGTTCCTATCGTGGGTAGTGTGCCATCGCGTGCATTGACTGGTGAAGGTTCCGTCATCTACGAGGGTTCCAACTACACCAACACTTCCATGTTGGCTGCTTTCAATGTTGGGGGGACTGCACCTACCGTGAGTGCTGCTGGTGCGATTGTGTTCAATGCTCCATCCGGTTTGTTTGATGCTCAGTCACTTGAGCTGAAGAACGTGTACACGGCTGATGAAGCTCTTGATATTGACATTACTTTCACGATTGACACAATCACTAGCACCAGCAATGGGCTTCTGATAGGGCAGCACAGTCAAGCACCCGGCGGTATCGGCACAAGTGTGTTGGCTCACTTCTTCTCTAATACTTACGGCGGAGGGCTTACTGGATTTCACTACTGGCAAGGTGCAACGGACGAGGTAACACCGGTAAGCCTCTTTACCGGCACGCCGAACTTCACACCGGTTGCTGGCGATTTGATGCGCTTTCAGTATTCTCATCGCCCAAACACCATCAGCGTCATTTTGACTGATGTAACACAGGGCATTACCTACACCCCAAGCATCACTACAGTGCAGTCAACTGCCAAGACCTTCGAGACGCCAGCATCAAGCACCGTTCGCATCTCTAGCCTCGGTGGTCAATTCTCCATCTACAGCATCAAGGTCACATCAGCCCAAGCCCTTTACATGAACGCAGCCGTACTGGGTGACTCAAAGTGTGAAGGTAAAGACGCACTCAGTTACCAGAACCGCTGGACAAGCCTTATCTCATCACTCGGGCCAATCGGCAACTTCTGTGGTGGCGGGGATAGAACAGTTGAACTCGTGCAGGGGGTACCCTACCTGCTCTCATTTCACCCTCGTTACTTGCTCCTCAGCATGGGGCGTAATGATCTTGCGACAAGCGTTCCATCTGCAACGTGGCAAGCGAATTATCTTTCGGCTGTAAATCAGGCGAAGGCTGCTGGCGTTACCGTCATCCACCTTCTTCCCATTCCTGAAACAGCTCAGGATCAAACAGCACTAAGAGCATGGATTCTTGCGACATTCCCGAACGATGCAAAGATTGACCCCTCGGTCGGCTGGCTCAGTTCATATCTTGATGCTGACCAGATTCACCCCAACGTTGCAGGTCATGCGTTCATCGCAAACCTCATCAGGAATAGCGGCTTGATAACACCGATTCCCGGTGCGCCTTCGTTCCACTACCTAGCACCTCAGTAATCGACTCAACTCATTCAACACAAGAAGGCACCCACACCGGGTGCCTTCGTTCTTTAAGGCACACCTATGTCCGTAATCGGCACCTATAACAATGCGTCCATCATCTCGTTTCCAACTCAACCGGCACCACGCCAGATTGAGCTAGGGAAGAATGACGCCGTAGCTATCAACCGGTCGCCTTTTACCGGCACGACACAAACACAAGCATGGGCTGGTTCGGACTTCTGGGATGCCAGTATCGCTCTCCCCAAGATGGTCAAAACTGATGCAGCCGTCTGGTCAGCGTTTTTAGGCGAGACACGAGGGATGTTGAATGTCTTCTTCCTCAGTGACCCCGCATACAAGGGAGCGCAGGGGAGTGCTAGCGGTACACCTCTCGTCAACGGTGCTCAGTCTCCAATGGCAACGTCGTTAGTCACGAAGGGATGGACGCCAAGCTCAACCGGCGTATTGCTCCCCGGTGACTATCTGCAAGTAGGAAATCGGCTGCATGAAGTTCTCGATGAAGTCTCTAGCGATGTCAACGGTGACGCCACAATCTCTATTTGGCCTTCGTTGCGTGATGCACTAACCGATGGTCAGACCATCATCCTCACCAATCCCCAAAGCTTGTTCCGACTCGCCACCAATCGCCGTTCGCTTACAGCAGATGAGACTCGTTTGTCCGCTGTGACATTAAAAGCAGTTGAGGCGCGATAGATGAGAACACTTAACGCTTCCATGCAAGCGGCTCTGTCTGCTGGCGTCATCTACCCTGCAATTCTTGTATCTCTCACATTCCAAACCGGTACACAGTATGTCTGGTCTGGTGTGGGGCCGCTGGTCTGGTCAGGCAACACGTATCAAGGTGTTGGGACGTTAGGCAAAATAGGCACCGTGGTCGAAGGCATCGGCGTACGCGCGGATGGAACCACAGTCACTTTATCCGGTGTTGATCCAACGTTATATGCGGACTGCATGAACGATATCCAGTTGGGTGCTCCTGCACTCATCTATTTTGCGCTCCTCAGTGAAGGCGCAATCATCGGTGCTCCCTATCTTCTGTTCTCCGGTCTGGTCGATAAACCAACTGTGTCTGAGAGTGCTGATTCCATCTCAATCACACTCAATCTTGAATCTCGCATGACCAACCTGCAACGAGCAAGCAACAAACGATACGACTCTGCTACGCAGCGGGCGATGTATCCAAATGACTCCGCATTCAATTGGGTAGAACAGCTCAACGACGCTTCCATAGCTTGGGGAACCTCTTAAATTACTTAGCTGATTGCTTCTCTCCAGAAGCTCCGATCAGTCGCAAGTGGAAAAAAATACATGAAACCTATATATGGATATGTCTACCTGATAACAAATCAGGTAAATGAAAAGATGTACGTCGGTCAGACGACCAGAACAGTAATGCAAAGATGGGCGCAACATCGTCACCGGGCCAAACGCGGTGTTAGTAACGCACACCTCTATAATGCAATGAAGAAGTATGCAGTGGATAGTTTCACCGTCGAAACCATCGGAACGGCCTATTCCAAAGATGAATTAGATCGTTTGGAATGTGATGCCATCTCTCGACACGATGCAATGAACCCTCAACGTGGTTACAACGAGAAGGAGGGCGGTGGCAATGGAAAGCCATCCGACATTCTTCGACAGAGATTGAGTGAATCCCATCGCGGCTTAGTCCGCAGTGAAGAATCACGCAGACGACAATCCGAAAGTCTCAAAGGACATCCCGGATACAACCGGGGCATGAGAATGTCACCCGATACGCTCAAACGGATGAGCGCCGCGCATAAGGGCAAACAACATTGTTTGGGAAACAAGTTGACCGATGAACATAAACGGAATATCAGCGAGGCTGTTCGTGGTGCTAATCATCCGAACTATGGAAAGCAACCCTCGGATACGACGCGAAAGAAAATGCAGGAAGCATCTGCCAATCGAAAGAAGTTCCTTTGTCCTTACTGTCGAAATGAATACTTCAAAGTTCATTTAGAGCATTGGCACGGGGATAAATGCAAATCGCGCAAGCGACTCAAAGCTACTGAACAATCCTCAGCCCTTGCGTGGGGAACTTCCTAATGTCTGACACAACTACACCAACACCTACGCCACCAGTGAAGCCCAAGCGGTCTCCCACGTGGGCAACACATGAGCTAGACACCTTCCTACGTAGCAACGCCAACGCAAAGTTTGTGTGGGGAACTCTCGACTGTTCGTTATTCGCAGCCGATGGGGTAAAGGCTCTGACCGGCGTGGACATTGCTGATGACTTCAGAGGGAAGTACACCGATGAAGTTTCCGCCTTTGCACTCATTAAGAAGGTGACCGGCGGAGCAACAGTTGCAGATGCAGCCGCTTACTGTGCTACCAAGCATGGCATGACTGAGTGGAAGTATCCGCTACAAGCGCAACGCGGTGACCTTGTAGTGGTCGCTAACGGTGGAAACCTCATCGCTGGCATCGTTGACCTCTCAGGCAAGTATGTCGTCGCTCTCGCTGACACAGGTGTACTCCGCATATCCATTCAAAACATCAAGCGGGCTTGGAAGGTCTAAGCCAACCGCATAACAGGACACAGCCGCCCATCGAGGCGGCTTTCGTCTTTAAGGACTTCGTATATGAGCAAGGCAATTCAGGGTGCAGCAGAAATCGGTCTAGCTGTAGGTTTCTTTGCAGCGGCTGCATTGATCCCCGGAGCTGGGTTCCTAGTCGCCTCTGTCGCTGTGGATGCAGTCATCGCCGGTATTGGATTGATGGGCGTTGGCATGGAAGCCGGTGCTATCGCGAACGCCATATCAGGCAATCGCGGAGAAGACATTACTGTTCGTCAACCTGCGTCACCACGTCAGGTGATCTACGGCACGCAGCGTGTTGGAGGTGTCATTGCCTTCATCTCGTCCACCGGCTCTAGCAAGGATCAATTCAACTTCATCATCGTTGTTGCGGATCACGAGGTCTATTCGATCCAGAATCTATACCTCGATGGCAGACAGGTTTATTGGGCTGGCTCAGGTAGCGACTATCAAAATCATAACGGCTATGGATTTGGCGGGGGAGCAGACGGAGCAAGCCACCTTGGCCCTACAGGCAACTACTACACCTTCAACAACGCATCCAGTGGTCACAGTGGCGTAGCAGCGGCTGTTCGTTACGGTGACCAAGCACAAGGCGACTACATCGGTTCACTTACCGCCAATGATTCTCGCTGGGGGCCGGACGATTACGGCAACTGTCCTTCGATGGTTGGCTGTTCCTATATCTACTTGAAGGTTGAGTACGACCCAAACCTGTTCCCGCAACAACCTGAAGTAAAGCTCACGGTGATGGGGAAGATGGTGTTTGACCCCCGCATCGTCGTAGATGTGTTTGCTGGTGTCTTGACCCAAACAACTTATAGCGAGAACCCCGCACTCATCCTCGCGGACTTCCTCTCCAACACCGCGTACGGAATCGGTGACACCAGCATCAATCAAGACCAGCTCATAGCAGCGGCAAACATCTGCGATGAAGAAGTAGCGTATGCAGGTGGTGGCGGTGGTAATGAGGCTCGCTATTCGTGCAACTACCATTTCGATACCTCAACCAACCCCGCTGATGTCATAGAAACGATCCTCGCAACTATGGGAGGTCGTCTCTCTCGTATCGGTGGGGAGTGGTACATCTTCCCAGCTACCTATACAGGTTCGTCCGTTTCGCTCAGCAGCGATGATCTCTTAGACAAGCCCACATGGTCGCCTACTCGCTCGTATCGTGACCTCTCCAATGTGGTGAACGGAACCTATACCGCTCCCAACTATCCCTACTCTTCTTTAACAGCGCCGGGAAGCCTATCAGACCTGTACGACACCAACGGCTATTACAACGGATCAACAGCGAACGACTTCCCATTCGCGTTTCAACCCACATCCTATCCCTCGTATACGCAGGACACGTTACACGGCTATCCATCGAACCAATACCTCCTCGAAGACGGTGGCGTAACGCTGCCAATGGAGTTAAATTTACCGGCTGTCTTGTCTGTGTCTCAAGCACAGCGGCTGGCTAAGATTGCATTACTTCGCAACCGTTGGCAGGGAACTGGTTCGTTCACTTTCAAAGCCGCAGGGTTCAATCTTCAACCAAACGACACGTTTCTGATGACCTTTCCACAGCGGGGATGGGCTGACAAGTTACTTGAGGTCAATAGTGTCCAAACGGTGCTTGATGATTCTGGCGATGTCCCGTTCTTCAAGGTCATCGTTGGCGTCAATGAAACCGATTCGACTGTCTATGACTGGTCAACCACAGAAGAGCTAACCGTCTATGCGGTACCCGCAGCAACCGGGACAGATGTCTACACCACCGCACCACCTACCGCGATGGAGTTGGTGTCCAGTGCTGCCACAGCAGTAGTACAGCCAGACGGAACAGTCATCCCACGCATTCAAGTCACTTGGGATACACCGCTTGATGTTCGCGTGACCGGCATTGACGTGCAGTATCAGCTAACCGGTGCATCCACATGGACAGATGCCGGGATTACCTCGGTCAACTCAAACATTGCCTTCATCAGTCCAGTGATTGCTGGTCAGACCTACGACGTTCGTATTCAGAGCGTTCGTAGCAATGGAGCAACATCGGCATGGGTTGAGATTGATGGCTTCACGGTTAACCTCGTACTTGCTTCACAAACGCAAGATGGTGTTGGGCAGGGCAGCTTGGTGGCTCAGGCGTTCAGTGATGGAACCGCTGGCATCCAATGTAACCCTTTCGATGCCTATATCGGGCAGATGTCCATACCCATCTTTCCATCTGGTGCTGTTCAGCTTCTTGGCCTTGAACAACTCACGCCGTACTGGGTTTACTACATCGACCCTCTAACAGCGGGTGGCAACGTTACACCGATAGCCACAAAAAATAAGACTGACTTCATCGGCAAACTGGGTTACTGGTTAATCGACGACATCGTTACCCCTTACAACGCAGGGACTACAGGTGGAGTTAAGTGGTATCCAAGCACCTATGCCGATACTGGCAGTCAGAGCACCTACAACCCGACAGCACCGTATGCGTTGTCCGGGGGATATGCAACGGTTGGGTCTACCTGCCTGTTCTACTCCGGCTATACGGCTGAAACAGCCACGCTCATTACTTACTCTGGGTTCCCCGACACAACACCTACCGGGGAGCAGCTTTATGTCACTTTTTCTGTGACGGAAACGTTGACTGGAGTGGGTGGTGTGGCTTTCACAGGGACGGTCACTGGAGCTGTCAGCGTAATTGCTATTTTTACCCCCGGCGGATCACCTGTATCGGTTGCCTCAGTGACTGGCTCTGCACTCAGCACTACCTACCAAATAGCGATACCGAGCGGGACTGACCTGAAAAACATTCAGGTTTCGGTAGAAGCTTATATCGCTGTTACGACTGCTGGCAGTCCCTCTTCGTCATGTAGCGTTCAGGGCAACGTCACCGACATCCACATTCAGTAACCAGTTCACAGAGCAAAAAACACATGATTGAAATAACCCTCGTTGAATTACTGCGCTACGGCGCAACAGTCCTTCTCGTTCCAGTTTGCGGTTGGCTCATCAAAACAGCCGTGAAGTTGCTTCGACAGCAAACGACCATCGAACTGAAGTTGAATGATGCCTGCAAAGATATCGAGCAGTTGAAGACTGCTCGTACCGACCATGACTCCCGCATCATCAAAGTGGAGGACGCCATCATGGCTATCCGCGAAGCTGGCAAGCGTGCAGATGTGATGTTTGCGGAAATCAAGACCTCGCTGACTCAGCTCACCCGCATCTCGACTTTGGTGGAAGGTCTGGCTGCTGCATCCATGCAGATGGTTCCACGACCAGAGGTAGAGGCGCGGCTAAAGGCTGCTGAGGAACGCATCAAGTCGCTGGAATCTAAGTAAAAATAACCCCACAACATCAACCCTTGACCCCTGCCAGAGATGGCGGGGGTTTTCTTTTTTGGAGAAACACATGACACAGAAGTTTCAATACAGCGCAGCTGGTCTAGCCATGACCAAGAGTTTTGAGGGACTGCGCCTCACCGCATATCAAGATGTAGCTGGTGTTTGGACTATTGGATATGGCAGTACGATCCCAACGGTTCACCCCGGCGAGGCCATCACCGAGCAGGAAGCTGAACAGCGGCTTGCAGTTGATATGGCAACGGCTATATCTGTCGTTAATGAGTTGGTTACCGTAGTCATCACTCAAGGTCAGTTCGATGCGATGGTGGACTTCTGCTTCAACGTTGGGCAGGGGAACTATCGGAACTCGACATTGCTACACAAGGTCAACGGCGGAGACTTTGCAGGTGCGGCTGCTCAATTCCCATTATGGGATAAAGCCGGTGGTGCTGTGCTGGAAGGCTTGTTGCGACGGCGTAAAGCTGAGGCGACGATGTTTATGGGTGCTGTGTAGAATCAACAAGATCAGTGTCCGTACATATAGTTCCAAAGCTGCTCTTTGAGTTCTTCCATTCCGTCTTTGATAGCAACGTAATCGTAGGATTATGTTGTGAGGCAGAGGAAACTGCTATAGGCGGAATGAGCTGTTGGAGGCTCCATCACTAAAGCCTATGTTCTTTAATTATGTAGACGAACTCTTGGGTTGCCGCTACCATATAGCCTTCCACCTATCTGATTCAGGCGAAGATTGACTTCCTCAATCTCGCGCAGAGGATTGCCAATCGATGCACTTTGCTGGTCAGTCTAGAGCTATTCCCCGTGAAGTCTGCCTAATCATCCTTTCCGCCATCTTGGCTCTCTCAGGCGTTTCGGTTCCAGGCATCGCGAAAGCTCAAGATCCTGCGGGGTTGGAGCAGGGGCTCAAGCCTTATGGTTCGTATGATGGGGGCGATCTTGATTCCATCAGCTTGGTGAATGGAGGACTTGATCTTCACATTCCGCTGGTCTCGTATCCGCAGCGTGGTGGAAAACTGAACATAAGCTTTACGGTGGGGTTTAATCCTCCGTCCCTCGTTCCTACCGGAAATTATTTTTGTCCGGACCCCCAAGACTCTTCAGTTTGCTATCCAGACAATGTTCACTACTTATGGGCAGTTGCCGGATGGAACAACATTTCGATTCCCGATTTACAAGTTCCCGGGGTCGTAGTGAAACAAGACTTTGTGCCCCAGCTTAGGCAAAACACAGCGGTCGTCCCACAAGGTCCATGTAGTGCTCCAGGTGCTCCGCCGCCTGGCGAGGGAAGTTGTGTGACCTCCGAGCCGAGCTTCATCGATTATTCGATCACTGAGCCGGACGGTGCGGATCATCATTTAGGACAGATTGGTACTCCTACCAATTATAGTAATTGGCTCGCTCGCGATGCGAGTGGTTATTCAATGAATGTAAACACGTTGACTTATACCAACCGAGAAGGTATTCGGTATGTCGGCAGTGGTACGACGCAGCCAACAGAGGGTGGCGTGCCGTATGGTCCGCCGATCTGCTGCGGTCAACTCACCGCAATCGAAGATCCTAATGGAAATCGCATCACGCCGAATCTTGTTCCGAGTAACAACCCAATTGACCCAGCTGGAACAACCTATCTTACCGGCTGGACCGATACCTTGGGGCGTTCGATCCCACTCCCACCGCCAATATACGATGGAAACTATCTAACTGGCGTTACAATGGACTATTCAAACTGCTCTGGTCCTTTGCCTACTGTTGAGGCGTACGTTTGGAACGTGCCTGGGCCTAATGGAAATCTCTCCCAGTTCAAGATTTGTTATGCATCGACTCCCTTTAATGCAACTCTGTCCAACTGTGCCGCGAGCACATGTAGCTTAGACGGGGGGGCCTCAACGGTATATCAAATTCAAAGTATCGTACTGCCAAACCTCACGACATGGACCTTCGCCTATTACACCTCTGGAGTGAGTAGTGGTTTGCTACAAGATATTACCCTTCCAACAGGTGGAACTATCTCTTATGTGTGGGGTGTTAACGCAAATTGCACGACATCTTCGGTACAGACTGGATACCTGTCCTCATTTCCAGTAATTCATTTTGCCGTAACACAAAGGACTATCACTGATGCCACAGGCTCTCACACGTGGAATTACAGTCCGCAACAAATTTCTGGAAGCTTCACTATCCAGAACGTCGTCACCGACCCTTTAGGAAATGACACCGTTCACACGATCTCAGATCTTGGTTCTGTTTGCGCCAATCTTTATGAGACCGAGGCCGATCGGTACACTGGAAGTCACACGAACGGGACACTTCTCCAGAAGACTTTAACGCAGTATAGTTCAGTGCCTGATCCGTATCCTGCCGGCTCGGCCAACTCACAAGGCGGGGTCATGAATATTGTCCCCCAATCGATCACCACAGTCGATGTGCCTACCGGGATAAATAATGAAACGACCAAGGTCTATGATACTGGCATCCCCATGGCTACTGGTTGGCAAGGGCCTTATGTAAACATCACCGGCCCCATGCCCAACATCATCTTCGGGGACATGGTGCAGCAAAATGATTATGATTTTGGCAGCGGGGCAGCAGGAAATCTCTTACGTCAAACGAATACAACATATATGGCTATCAGCGGACCGAATGCTGCGAGCTATCTGGCTAATAATCTGCTGACGCTGCCGTATACGAAGCAAATCTGCGATGGTTCTCAGAATCAGTATGCCCTAACGCAATACAACTATGACGAAACCTCGCTGGTTCCTTCGGGCCTATCGGGGACTGCTACGTTGAATGCTGCACCGCCATCCAGCCCCTACTTTGGCAATAATACGTCTACGCAACAGTGGCTGTCGTCCGGGACGGGACAATGTCAGGCCAACGCCACGGTTGGCACAGGCGCATCGGTGAGCAGTCACCGCGCCTTTTTCGATACTGGGATGATCTATACCTCTTACGATCCTCTTGGAAATCCAACTCAGTACACATATTCGACGGCTTATCAGGGTGCTTATCCAACGCAAGTCAAGAATGCACTTGGACAGATCGAGCAGTACCAATACGACCTGAATATTGGGGTGAAAACGACATCAATCGATGTAAATAGTCAACCGACTGGCTATACCTATGACGTGATGGGGCGTCTGACGAATGTCCAGTACCCTGACGGTGGCGCACTATCCTATTGCTATAGCGATGTTGGTTTGCCACTCTGCCAGGGTGCGCTTCATGCGCCTTCGGTTTTGATGGCCAAAGGGCAGAATGCGGGAACATCCTCGTCTCTAAGCTGGCCTGTCACGCAGCCTGGCGATGCGTCATCACAACAAGTTGAGGCCGATGTCGATGGTTTGGGTCGAAAAATACGGGTGGTTAGTTTGACCGATACCACTGGTGCCGACGAGATCGATACCAGTTATGACGCTCTCGGGCGAGTCCAGTCTGTATCGAATCCCTATGACAGCTCAAGCGAAGCAACCTATGGGATTACTTCCTATCAATATGATGCTCTTGGCAGAACGCTTTATCAGTGCGAGCCGGATAACGCACCCTCAACTGCGATTGCGTGCGTCCCTAATAATAGCTATTTGCAATGGTCGTATTCTGGGAATGTAGTTGATTCCTATGACGAAACAGGGCGGCATTGGCAGCGTACTTCGGATGGATTGGGTAGGCTGACGAAAGTCCTTGAGCCGGATGGAAGTGTGAACACCAGCTCTTTGCCGTCGCTCGAAACGGACTACGGTTACGATCCGCTTGGTAATCTTCGTGCTGTGACACAGAATGGTTTGAAGAGTGAAGGTGTGCGAGGACGGAGTTTTAACTACGATTCGTTGAGCCGCCTGACAAGTTCTTTGAACCCTGAGACCGGAACGATTACCTATTCGTATGATCTGGATAGCAACCTGATTCAAAAGGTGTCTCAAGACCCTAATGCTGTGTCGGGCAACGTTACGCTTGGATATTGCTATGACGGTTTGAACCGTCTGGTTTCTAAGTTCTATGAAGCGCCTAACTGTACTAATACTGGATCAGCAGTTGCCAACTATCAATATGACAGTTCGTCGATTTCCGGGGCCGCGTTCACAGTCGGAAGACTCACAAGTGAAACAAGCTCGATAGCAGGTACAGTCGTTTCGCAGCGTTCTCCGTATTTATATGACGTGATGGGACGTGTACAAGCGGAGCAGCAGTGTCCTTATGCACCTTGCGCTACGCCGTACCTTTTCCAATATGCCTATGACGTGGCCGGTAATGTTATCGACTCGAATAATGGCCTTACAGGAACAAACGCGGTTTATCTGGCTTCTGGATATGACGGAATGGGTCGTCTATCCGCGACAAACAGTAGTGCGGTAGGTGTGACCCCAGCTCTTACTCTCTTTCAGGCTGTTGCTCAGTCAGGTGCTAATCCATACAGTGCGGTCGGATTAACAAACGCACAGCTTGGCGTGAACACCACAAACTCGACAGTCGCAATCAACCTCGCCCGTACCTATGACAGCCGGTTGCGTCTCGTATCCGAAAACGATCAAGGCGAGTTGCAAGCATCTGCCGCAACTGGCAGCGCCGGTACGATCACGATTACCGGTAACGAGCAGTCTATTCCTGCGTCAACCTATGCGACGGCTCAAATCACGGTTACAGGGACAGAGGGGTCTCATCAGGTCTGTATTACGACGACGAAACCTACGGCACCAGGAAAACCACCTGTGCCGATAACGATTTGCAGCACGGTGTACGACACCGGGAACCTGTCTATCGTTGTCACGGTGAATGGTACTCCATACACAGCGACCGCACCGTACAGCCAAACGACAACTGATGCGACTCTTGCGTCGACGTTAGCCACTGCATTAACAGGAACTGGAGTAGTGCAAGGGTCTTTCAATGGAAGTGTCGTTACGATGACGAGTGATCTGATCGGTCAAGGCGGCAACTATTCTTTTCAGATAACGAACGGAGCTGACTTCGATGGATCGAGTTCCACCGCGACCAACACTATGACGGGCGGGTTAACGGCGACCTCCGATACTGGTTATATCTCGATCACATACGGAACAGCGCCTGCCATGATTGCACCCTGGGGTGCATCTGACAACCTAACGACGGTGATCGCCAGTGTGATGTCGGCCATCAATAACTCTGGCGAGCTGACGGCGACCAATGCGGGTAACGGGACTTTGCTGTTGAACAGCGTTGGTAAGGGTGCTGCGACCAACCAGCCGTTGCTGGTGAGTATTACCGACACTGCCACGGAATTTAGCTCACCATCGTTTGCGGTCTCTCACACGCAGATGAGCGGAGGGACAGATGCCGTCTATTCCAACGGAACTGTTTACAGCTACAATCTTGCGGGCAATTATGCGTCGAACGGGAACCTGTTGGGTTATAGGGATCAGGCTATGGGGACGTGGGTGTTTGGGTACGACAACCTGAACCGGCTAACGACGTCTGGGAGCAGTACGGCCCCCTTTCTAGGGGAGACGGTGTGCTGGAGTTACGACAGCTTTGGGAACCGGTTGGGTGAAACTGTATCGACGAATCCTTGCCCTGTTCCCGCGCCTTCGCTACCGTCTCCGGTGAACAACCAGCTTGCAGGTCTTTCTTATGCTGCTGCTGGAAACGTCACTGGAGACGGTGTGAATCTCTACCTCTATGATGAAGAGAATCGCGTGTGTGCGGTGCAGGGCGCTTATGGCGGGGGACTGACTGGCTATATTTATGATGCGGAGGGTCAGCGGGTGGCGAAAGGAACATTGAGCAGCTTCAGCTGTCCGAACGCCAGCAACTTCACTCTGACCAATCAGTACCTGCTTGGTCAGGGCAATGAAGAGGTAACGGAACTGGATGAACAAGGGAACCCGAAGCACACCGATGTCTATGCGGCTGGCAGGCTTTTGGCGACCTATGACACGAACGGTCTGCACTTCGAGCTTAGTGACTGGCTCGGAACCAAGCGCGTGCAGACGAATGCTTCCGGTGTGATGGAAGAGACCTGCACGAGTTTGCCGTTTGGCAATAACCAAAGCTGTATTGGTGCATCTGACGCAACCGAGAAGCACTTCACCGGCAAAGAAAGAGACCAAGAATCAGGACTGGACTACTTCGGGGCTAGGTACTACGCCAGCAATATGGGGCGATGGATGTCGCCCGACTGGAGTGCGAAGGCCGAGCCCGTTCCCTACAGCAAACTGTACGATCCGCAGACGCTCAATCTTTACGGATATGTTGGCAACAACCCGCTCAGTAGGGGAGATATGGACGGCCATCATGCCATGAATATCAACATTTCAGATCAGGCAATCATGGAGGGAGAAGCAAATTCGCAACAGAACGATTACAACCACTCGCTGGCGGCGCTTGATGATGGCTTGAAAGATTATGACAAGAAGTGGGGGAGCGGGGCCCAACAACAGAGTTCAACTAGCAGCACGTCAACCACCGGCACCACAACTCAGGATCACTACGTTAGCATCGGCTACTGGCCGACGGGTGCCGGAGGGTTTGGGCACATCGGGGTTCAAGTAGACAGTGACGACACGCAGGGATACTCCACGAAAGATCCATCGGTTCATTGGTGGCAGCGACTGTTCGGTGCTCCCGCAGCGAGAACAGAAGACGATATCGCTCAACACACCACGAATGGTGACACCGCAACGCATTTCTATCACCATATTTCGATCACGGCTGACCAGGCCACGCAGATGCAAGCGGCAATGGCAGCTCGGACTGAGAACCCCGGGCATTACAACTTACTCTTCAACAACTGTGCCGGTTTCGTTGAAAGCGTGCTTCGTTCCGGAGGAGTTTGGGCACCTCACGCCGAGATATTTGGGCCACCTATCCTGTACGGAATATTGTCGCTGGAGCACTGAGAACAATGAGTGATCTAGCGACGGCAACGTACAAGAACAACCGAAGTGGAGGCGATGCATGAAATGGATG
>Ga0302309_10001794_pt1 | contig 18813 bp, 8 predicted proteins | sample III_Palsa_N1_1_FD_200453 | JGI IMG/M metagenome (GOLD analysis project Ga0302309, IMG submission 200453) | Peat permafrost microbial communities from Stordalen Mire near Abisko, Sweden - III_Palsa_N1_1 | ecosystem: Environmental > Terrestrial > Soil > Palsa > Peat permafrost | place: Sweden... | reverse complement strand
CCTATTTTCAGCATATTTGATTGCATTTCAATTTAATTTAATGATTACTTTTCATAAATATTAGCACACAACTATTATTGCTAGCATTTTTATTATTAATTTTCTTCCTGTTCTATTGTTACAGGTCCAATAAGGCCTGATTTAAGCAAAGGCGATTTTTTTGTATAAGGATGAAGGGTTGTGAAGGTATACCTGCCACTGGTTCGCTTCGTACCATTAATCAGCCATTCCGGAAATTTCCCGTCATGTACGCCATCATCCGGAAAGTTCTCATCTCCAATGAGCCTGTTCGCCCATAAATTGGCAACCTCAATTTCCACCGTATTATGCTTTTGTTTTAGCAGGCCGGTTATGTCAATGCGCCATGGCGCGGTCCATAACACTCCTAAATCCTTCCCGTTTAACTTTACGCTTGCCATAACATCTACCTCACCAAGATCAATATAAACGTGCTTATGGCCATTTAAAATTTCTTCATCAGGAACATCGAAAGTTTGATGGTAGGTAGCAATACCCGAATAATATTTAATGCCATCCACCTTACTATCCTTCCAGTCTGTTAACTTTTCAAACCTGACATTCGCCGGGCCACCCCATTTTGGATCAAAAGTCACATCCCAGGGTCTATTCAGTTTGGTAATTATCGTTTTTTGATAAAAGTTTAAGCCCCTGGGCTTATATGGATGACTGCTTTTAGCGAAAACGACAAAATAGCTTTGGTAAGGCTCGAATTGGATATCAATACCCGTTTGTTGCTTATCGGTCCAAAATTCAGGTAATGCCCGGGTTTGCCCGGTTAGAGGATCCCAAAGTTCGGGAGATCCTTTCGTACTTCTGAACTTACAGGTCGTTTTTATCGTTGAATTAGTGCTATTTGCTACAAAATAAATGTCCCAATCCGCAGAAGAACGATGAGTATAACGTATAGAATCCATTGATTCAAAATCACTGACCAGCCCGAGTTGATCCAGCAATCCAGCCGTCGGATTATAGCTAGGATATATCGCATTCTTTTCATTAACAGCAAAGGGTCCTCCCCATATAATTGTACCTTTACCAAAATGACGGACCGTTTGCCCCATAAGTAACTGCGTGGTTCCCCACATTTCCTCTACAAGGGATCTTATGGTCTGGTCACATCTAGGGTAATCTGTCAATCCCGGTGATTTTACCGGTGGTGCCCCAATAATCATAGCTCCAGAACTTACCAGTGATTTAATTTTCTGCAATAATGCTGGTGTCATGGTCTCGAACGCAGGTAAAACTAACACACGGTATGAAGCACCACTCGGGAAAGTTATACGATTGTCCTTCACATAGGCAGTGTATAACTGCGTCGGGGAACACCCGTCAAAGTTATAACCCCTTCTGTCTGGTATAAATTCATCGCCTTTCATTGCCGAAGGAGGTGGGGTAAAAATATTTGGAGAGCCTTCAGGTGACAAATAAAGTATATCGGCAACCGCTTTCCCCTGCTGCAGGATATACTGACACCGGGAAATGTAACGATGATAAGTAGCTACCATAGGCCACCATGTTTGTTTCCTATCCCAATGAACGCCGAATATGCCCATTGTCATCCCTGGTTTCAGGCTGTCGTTTAAGGATTTGTGTTGAAAAGTATGAAAATAGAATTTGTTTATACCTGTCGCAAAGGCCCAGTCTCCTTCATTTTTCATAGATCCAGGATATTGCTTCCAACCCTCCTGACTTCCCGCCGTAAAAGATTCGGCTTGTACGAGGGGTTCGCCCATAATATGGGCTATAGAGGTTGCCTCAATACAGCTGAACGAGGTATTAAAGCCATATCCTTCACTCCAATATTCACACATGGGTATATCTGCTATTGCTCCAAGTTCCAGGTCGGCAGTAGGGTTCAGATCATATGGTTCGATAGACAATTTCAAGTTGTGCTGATGCGCATATCTTTTTACCGCAGATGCGTGATTTTCTAGTATCAACTCATTGCAGGTTTGACGCAAGTCCCATAAAAAGCGCTCACTCACTTCCACACTTTGCACAATTTTACCCGCGTAAACCGGATAGTAAGGCAGCGGATCATAACCCCGCCGTTTTATAAATTCTTTACGAAACAAAGGCGTCCAATTTTGCGAGCCCATTTCCCAACTGTCCATGTGCAATATTTTCAAACCGCCCAGCGTATTTTTTTCGGGCATGCCAATTCGCTTTATTATTTTCCCGACATAGGCATTCAGGTGATCGTTTAATGCCGTCGTATCCATTTTATCAGACTCGAAACCTAAACCTTGTATAGGGGCGGGGCGGGTTAATGCCCCATTATTACGTCTTCCAAAACGCATGATTGTCCATTTACCCGGTGGAACAACCCAGTTCAAGGTGCCGTCTGGCTGTAGATTGGCTGTAAGGTCAATAATTGTACTCTTTTGGATAATGTTAGTTTTTGGTATTGCATCATAATAAGCGGTCGGTATCAAATATGGCTTCGTAAAGGGCTTAACATCTGCTTGTGAGGAATAGGACGAACGATAATAAAGTGCCTTTTCGTCAATATCTTTGATTTTTTTATTTGAGTCGACGGTAGGAAATGCCACTACAGCAACGTCTTCATAAAAATCTTCTCGCTTTTTTTCAAGTTCCGGGGTAAACTGACGTTCACCAAAAAATGGTTTTTTATTTTTCGGAACTGGCAGGATAATTTTACGCCTGTCGGTACCAGACACGTCGATACTGCTTGAGACCAATTCCTGCATTGATTCATTTGCGGTTACCCACGGCCCTCCGCTGCCTGTCCATCCCGGACCGATACCCAGTGTCATTGCAATATTCAATCTTCTGCATTCATCAACTGCATGATTAAATAGCGTCAACCAGGTTTCACTTAAAAAGTCAACCGGTCCGCGAGGCACTCCAACGTTCACTTCCAAAAAAATCACGTTACTGATACCCGCAGTTTTCATAGATTCCAGATCCTCCGTAATCCCTTCTTTTGACATATTGCCGTCCATAAAATACCAGTAAACACCCGGCTGCGCCGACTCGGGTGGATGAAGAAAACCAGCTCTTAATGTATCAATAACAGAATGTGGAGCACTCGGGGGAATCTCAATAAACCCGAAGAGAAATAATATACTGATTAGAAAAAGAGCATAAAAAGTAATAATATTTTTACGATTTTTAATGTTGTTTGGATAGTACATAATTGGTTTGATGAACTCAGATTTATTAATTTATTGACAATCCTATCCCAGGGATACCATGTTGAGATCCGGATAAAGTGCTTTTTTGCTTTGTATTAGCGCGATAGTTTCTTTGCGATACCGGTGACTATGAGTAAAATGTCTTAGCGTACATTATCCCAATCATCGGTTCTAAAAGACGAGGCAGGCAAGCCATCATTATTATATAATTCGGCGACAACGAACTCCTTGAAGGCGTAACGAACAGCAACCGGATTAGCAACTTTGTCACTTTGAACTATCACTGACCCACCTACGATAGTCGCTTTGGCAGGATAAAATATCTTATCGTTTCCCGCTATTTCGAAAAGCGTCAGTGGTTTCTCATAAGAAGTTAGATAATTGGCAAAGTAAAAATCCAACGTTACTTGATTTCCTTTTATGGTCATGGATTTATATAGCGGAGCGTTATAACCAATTCCCTTGATACCGTAGGTTTTGCCAAGTGCCCAATAGCCGAGGCGATGGGCTGGAATTGTCTTATCCATATAATGAATATTTTTTTCCATCCCTACATCCATCGTCGATGCCATTCCTGAATTAGGCACAATATTCATGGCTTTCAATTGAGCTTCTCTCAGCAACGGGCCGCTACGGGTAGTATCCGTTGAACCAAAAGGTGCAATCTGTACAAAGTAAAATGGAAGCTCGCCCATGTTCCATCGCTTGCGCCAGTCAGCTACCATAATCGGGAAAAGCTTGCCATATAGTTTTGGCTCCTGTCGGTTGCTTTCACCCTGGTACCATATAAAGCCTTTAATGTTAAATCCAACTAAAGGAGCTATCATGCCATTAAATAAACCGGCAGGAATTTTATAGGGGTGTTTTACTGTATCCATATTAGCAGGAATTTTAATCTCAGGGAAATCAGCCAGGCTATTTTTGCTCATCCATGCTTCGATCATTGTACCACCAACTGATGAAACAATTATTCCGACCGGTACATGCAATTTTTTTTGAAGCATCTCACCAAATTGAAAAGCTATCGCACTAAAATTCCTTGCTATTTCAGAATTGGATTCATCCCATTGGCCTTTCAGCGTTGCCTGTGGCTGCAAGTTAGTGGCCCTCCCAACATTAAACAGTCGGAGTTGCGAATTGTCCGCATTAAGAATTATTTCATTCGCATTGAGAATAGGTGATGAATTACCTCTTAAGGGCATCTCCATGTTGGATTGTCCAGAACAAAACCAAACTTCACCTATTAATATATTATTGATTGTAACACAATCGCCATCGTTAAAACTGATGTGATACGGACCGCCTGCAGTGGGCGTAATCACATTCATGACCCATTCTCCGTTTCGGTCAGCTTTTACGTGATAACTCTTGTTGTTCCATGATGTTTTGATAATGACCGTTTTAGCGATTTCTGCCCAACCCCATAGTTTAGCCTTTGATTGCTGCTGTAAAACCATGTTGTTTCCAATTATGGAAGGCAGCCTGACCTTTGCATTACTTGCAGTAACTGCCAAAAGCAATAATACTAATGTAAAAGCCGGTTGAATATATTTTTTGCGGTTCATAAATGTTTGACTAATATGTAATCTGTTATCAGACGAATGTCTTTTATAAAAATCACTTTAAACAAATAGTATTCTTTGATCATACTCTAAGGTCATACACTAAAGTAAAGACCATTTATAATTGGTTATCAATTAAAATTTGATTTACGAATGTCGTTTTAAGTTATAAGATATTACAGGCCATTTAAGTCAAATTGACATGCAACATGTTTCAATTTTTGAGATCCTGGCGTCCGCATGCTCGTGAATTGATTTTCTTTAAGATTGCTATTCAATTTACTTGTTAAAACAGAGACTTGTTATCTAATTAATTATAGAGCTTACCTTTTAAAATCTCATTTTTTGTGAGTCTGTTAAGCGGTGTCGCAAATTTCACGATATCTCCGCGTTAACATATCCTTCATATAACAGTTTATTTCCCACTGGTTGGAAACGGGGATAGTTGTAAAAGATAAATAAGACATATATGGATAAGGCCCAAACTCGGGAGTTATACTGCATTGACGTATGCCTTTTTCAATCAAACGGCTAATCCATTGATCCCACCACTGTAAATGAAATTTTAACGCCTCTGCATTCTCAGGAGCTCTTGGGTCAGTCACTTGCGGACCCTGGGGATGGCCTACCCGAGCATGTAAATGAACGCCATGATTAATTGCCAGTTCCACAGCATCTTGTTGATCTTCCAGATAACTTTCAGATACACATACCCAATGCGAAAAATCCAGTGCCAGGGAAATTAATGGAAAATCATTTAAATATTCTTTCACAATATGGGCAGCATAGGACCATTTATTCCGATGTGTTTCCTGAATAATAGGAATTGCCGCTTCGCGGCTAATGCGGTCACAAATATCAAAACAAATTGCCATTTGCTCCTTAGTGTAATATTCACGACCAGTCTGCGAGGTAATGAATTCGGGCTTAATTCCATAAGATTGGTAATTTACCAACGTGTATAGATTTTCCTCCATTGCATTTACATATTCCTTAAAATTGCGTTGTGGACCACTTACGGTATGAATGAGCGAAAACTCAAGTCCCCTAGCTGCCAATCCTTTCAACATTTCCTGTTTTTCTTCAGGCTTACGAAGCGGATATACCTCAATGCCCTGAAAACCATTGGACTTTACCATTTCTAGAAACCTGGCCCAGGGGACATTCTCCATTCCCCAGCGCGGGGCATAAAATTTCACAAATAACATGTCGGTAGTTATTTAACAGTTGATATTATTTACTATAAATCAGCGGATTTTGCTCATTATTATTCAGTACATCCCCTGCTTTTAGTTCTTTTAAATAATTTTCAGGCAAAATATTAGGCTGTCCGTTATAGCTATTGCCATCTGGCATATAAGCACAAGTCATCGCCCGGCGGAAACCAGGTGTCATATTTGCATGTGCACCGTGTATCAGCAAGCCATTATGAAAAGAGCAACTGCCGGCTCGCATAGATGCGCTTACCGACTTATGACTTTTAAATTCCGGATAATAGTCAAAAATTGCCCCCATATTTTTACCGATGCCAGGATTATCAAAAGAAGTCTGTAAATGTGACCCCGGAATAAAAAATAAACATCCGTTTTCTAATGTAGCGTCATCCAATGCAACCCATATTGATAAAGCCTGGCGATCATAAAAAGACCAAAATGGTGTATCTAAGTGCCAGGAAGTCGGATTGGCCCAGGGACGTTTAATCAGTGCTTGATCATGCCATATGCGTATACCATTGGCGCCTGAAAGATCGGCGACCATTTTACCAATACGTTCATCAATCATTAATTCTTTTATTTTTTTATTTGTCTGCCAAAGGTTTAATAACTGGTCAAATACGTTTTTAAAATAGTCATTGTCGTTGTTAATCCCGTCACTTTCTTCCTTTGAACGCGAGCTGCCGGGAATTTTTTGTCCATTTCTTTGCGTTATTGCTTCCATGACTGCTGTTCGCCATTTTTCAAGTTCCTCCGGGGTTAAAAAATCTTCAATAATAAGGTATCCGTTTTTCTTATAAAACGAAATTTGGTCAGACAGCAATTCTGTTTTCATAATAAATTGTTTATGCGAATGATAACTATAGTGTTATGTTATTGAGATAAAATTCTCATTGGTAAGCTAAGCTACCGATGAGTTATCGGAATATCAATTAAAGCAACATGTCGGCGGTACAAATGAATCATTTAACCTTTATATTGTTCGTTATCGGTATAGCAAGCTTTTGATATAATATCAAAACTGAATAGAGGCAAGCCAGTGTTCAATTAAAGGGTATTTATGAACTATTTGTCCGGTAAGTATTGTTATGACTCGATTTAATTTGCGATAACCAATTACCAGCTACCGGCAATTTATTTTACAAATCAGTAATGAAATATAAAACACTTCTAATATCCTTACTTGCTACCAGTTCAGTTGCGTTTGCACAACAAAAAAACGTCGCTTTACACAAACCGGCAGAAGCTAATTCAGCTGCACCGGGCTTTCCCGCCGGAAACGTCACCGATGGTATTATAAGCCGAAAATCCAAATGGATGTCGGAAAATGTTAAACCCCCCCACATTCTGGAAATTAACCTGAAAAAATATTGTAATATTTCGTCAATCATTGTTCATACCGGAATTCCCGAAAATGAACGTACATTGTCTGAGCGGTCACAAGCGGCGGGATTTTGGTCTGCCAAGAACTTCCGATTACAATATTGGGATGATGCCAACTGGACAGACATTCCGAATACAGAAGTTCATGAGAACAGGCTTACAGATGTTAAGTTTACGTTTCCGCAATCTATCAATACCTTCAAAATACGTTTTATCTGCGATGATGGCGAGCCCGTAAGTGTAATGGAGATTGAAGTTTTTGGCAATGAATTATCCGACCGACCACTGCCTGGTGAGGGAATCAATGACTTGACAAAAAAAATCATTCGCACTACCGATCAACATGTAAAAATCAAAGTGGACAATCTCCAGATTGGTAAATCTATGCGCTATATAGGCTATAATCAAGGCTATTATATTCCCGGTGGTAATACTTCAGGATGGCTTGAGTATGCCAACGTAAATAGTTTACGGGTTTGGGTGACACTAGATACATATGCACCGCTTAGCGCAGTGCAAGTCGACAACAGGATAAGCACCATCACAGAGTTTGACAAACGTAAAGCTGCATTGAGATCATCTCCTGAAAATAATGTATATATTAAATGGGATCAACTGCTTCCGCTGTTTGGCGCTACGGAAAAAGGAGAAAACATTAATCCCATGGTATTCAACTATGCTCTTATTGAAATGAAACACCTGGGAATCGACCCGGTTATTCAATTTGGCAGCACCGACTTTAATAATACATGGAGTAATAAATGGCAGCAATGGCAGCGTTATTACGCACTAGCTTATTATGCTGCAAAAACCGGCGATGCTACTATGTTTGCCATGCAAAATGAACCCAATCACAAAGATTCTGGGCCTATGAAAATAGATCAGTGGATATCGGGCATGCAAATTGTCTCCGATGCGCTAGACTGTGCTGTTGAAGATGTTAACAAAAAGTATGGCAAGCATTTAAAGGCACGTATGGTAGGACCTGTGACGGCCGGCAATAATCCGGAATGGTGGGCCGCCATAGACAAAAGCTTACGAACTGATTATCATGGCCAATCTATTGATCATGATTTGTTAGCCATATTTGATACACATTCTTATAATTCTCCGGCGGCGGGATATGTTAATCGGGTAAACAATATACGGAAACTATTAGTTGACAATCATCCTGAAGGCAAATCATTACCGATCGTCTATACAGAAATAGGTCGCTGGATGAATGCTTATCTCATTGATAAAGAAGAAACAATGGATTCACCATCATTATTTACTGAGTGGGCCGGTATTTATACCAATAACACAAAAAACAACGCTTACGGCATGTGGGCATTTAAATTTTCAAACACGGCTACCGCGACTTATCCCCTGGGAGTAAAATCCGGTCACCATTTTACCTGGCAAGGAACACGAGTCATAGAAGATGCCTATAGCGATCTTGCGAAAGGAAAACCTGTTACCGCTAGCGTCAACCTTAATGATTGGCCTGCTTCTTTAGTCAATGATGGTAATAAATCGGACAAGTCGGCCTGGCACTCTGATTCTACCGCTGCGGAGAAATGGTTAGTAATAAATCTGGAGAAGCAACAGGATCTGGGAAGTGCCGTCGTTTACACGGGTGGGGCATACGGTGTATATACAAGTCCCGACAGGGTCAGGGATTTTAAACTGCAGTACTGGAGCGACAGCACCTGGAAAGATATTGTTGGTACTGTACAAACAAATAATAAATATGCCCAGGTTTTCAGCGAATTTAAACAACCGGTAAAAACCGATAAAGTCCGCTTTTTGTCTGATGACCCTGGCGTTATTAAAGTAAGAGAGATTAAACTTTTTGGAGCAGCTGATGGCCCTGCAAAGGACGGGCATGATTACGATATTTCAGGTATACAACGTACAGGGGAAGTAGTCCGGCTTTTTGCAAAAGGGTTCAAGGATGAGCGACCTTTGCTGGAAACCAAAACAGACCTCAGCGATGATAATTTGGATGCCATGACTTCTTTTGATAAGCTTTCAGGTAACTATTACATGTGGTTGGTGCAGCGTGGGATTTACCAGGACCATTTACAAATCGACTTGTCAGCCTTACACTTACCAAAGGGCAATCCGGTAACTTCAGAAGTCGTTGGACCAAACGAGTATGGCGAGGTAGGCAATTTATTTTCAGTAAACGGCCGTAAAGACATCAGTATTAATTTAGCCAAACAAAGTGTTATACTTTTGACAATCCCCATAGCCAGAATGACCAAGAGCATTTTAACTCCGGTGGCTAACGCCACTGTTTTCGGAGGCCGGTTTGCCCAAAAAAATTATAGCAATAAAAAAAACCTGACTATCGCGTTAAATGCAGCGAACCCCGAGAAAAATGCGGTAAGCTTTATCAGATTTGATCTTTCGGGCAAAAACCTTTCTAAAGCGGGACATATCCTGTTTAAGATTTATGGGTGTAACTCCACTGACGATTCTATTTTCCGCTTTCACGTTTATGGAATAGTTTCAAATAAGTGGGATCAAAATATGATCACGTGGAACAATGCGCCTCAACTGGATAAAAAGGAAGCATTGATCATGAATGTAGGACAGAAATCATTTATAGCCGGAGAAGTGGCAATGAATCATACGGCTAAAGCACATTACCTGGATGTCACGCAATTGATAAAAAAGCATGGTGGTAAATCAATTACGTTTGCATTAGTCCGCGAGACCCGTCAGTTAGGCGATGATAGTGATAAAGGAAAAGAGATTATTTTAGCTTCAGACGAGAGTGCGCATCGCCCCGAGCTATTGATTTGGTCGAAATCCGGGGGACAATGATCTCAAAGAAATGTGTTGTTAGCCATAAATTCTGGCCAGCATTTTACTGATAAGTTGAATCGCAAATGATAAAATCCTTTAAAAAATCGCAAATACTTACCGATTGATCGCTATGAGCATATACAAACTAACCGTTCAGCCAATTATTTTAATGGCTTACTTATTTACATCATCTGTTCATGCCCAGTCTACGTTTTCTGCGGGGCAGACCGAACGTGGATATTATGTAAAAACGATCACGCGCATTGCGGATCCAGTCCTGATTGCCTTAAGCGAGAATAAACTTAACCAACGAATGCCGCTAGAGGCAAAAACGCCAGGCGAACGGCGCAATTTTACCCATTTAGAAGCGTTTGCCCGCTTAATTGACGGGATGGCTCCCTGGCTGGAACTAGGCCCTGACAAGACAGCGGAAGGTAAAATTCGGGAAAAATACATTCAACTGACTCTATCCTGTATCCACAATGCTACAGATAAACGATCACCGGATTATATGAATTTTAATAAAGGTCAACAGCCACTGGTTGATGTTGCCTTCTTCGCTCAAGCCTTATTGCGTGCCCCAAACCAATTATGGGGCCGTTTAGATAAAAACACTAAAAATAATGTTTTAACAGTGCTAAAATCATCTCGGGTAATCACACCTAATTTTACTAACTGGTTATTATTTAGCGCTACAATCGAAACCGCATTGCTGCGTTTTGATGGAACTGGTGATAAAATGCGCATGGATTACGCAGTCAAAGAACACTTATTATCCTGGTATAAGGGAGACGGCACTTATGGTGACGGCCCAAATTTTCATTGGGATTATTACAATAGTTTTGTCATTCAACCAATGCTTTTAGGGGTGTTACAGCAGTTGCGGGGGGACGGTCAATTACAGAACAATGAATATAATTTAGCGTTGGCCCATGCCAGGCGATATGCGGTAATACAGGAAAGAATGATTTCGCCTGAAGGAACCTATCCGCCGATTGGAAGGTCGCTGGCTTATCGATTTGGTGCATTTCAAGCTCTGTCTATGATTTGTTTGATGCACGAGTTGCCGGCCAATATAAAACCACAGCAGGTTAGAGCGGCATTGTATACGCTGATTAAGCGGCAAGTTGAAGCTCCAGGAACCTTCGATGGAGGCGGCTGGCTGCAAATTGGCGTCTTTGGACATCAGCCAGGTTTAGGGGAAACTTATATTTCTACGGGTAGCCTCTATTTGTGCGCCGAAGGATTTTTAGTGCTGGGCCTACCACCATCGGATTCCTTTTGGCAAGGTCAAGATGAAGATTGGACCGCAAAACAAATTTGGAAAGGTGACCCTGCCGCCATTGACCATGCAGAAGACTGACCGCTATATAACCTGTTTATAAAATAATGAAGTGTGTATTAGCGCAGAATATTATTAAACAATAGCTATAATTTCCTGGTTGGCACAAAATAGATTAACCCCAAACGCTATTAAAATGCATTGAATAGATAGACGCAGCTTTCAGTATCGATATTTCATGAAGCATTTTCCACTGGAAGCGGGTTTGAAATCCCAACTTGATGAAAACTGCTGATTTATTTTAATACTAGTGTACGCATAACAAGTATTGGTCAGCGATCTCTTTGTATTATGCTGATTACGATTTGTGAAAACCATCGCTTAGAAATAAAAACCAGCACATGATGATCGCGGTAATATAGGTAACTTATAATTTATTTAATTGAGAATTAAAATGCTAAACGTTACATTTAGAAACCAATTATAACAGTCAGCAAGTCACTACAGCATGGTTATAAAATACTATTTCATTTGCATCGTGTTTCTGTTTGTATGCGCAGGCGCAGGATACGTTCATGGACAGGACGGCATTAAATTTAAGCATCTCGGTATTAATGAGGGTTTATCCCAAAACTCTGTTTTTTGTATTCTACAGGACCACAACGGACTGATATGGATAGGTACCGAAGATGGTCTGAATAAATATGATGGTTACGGATTTACAATTTATAAACATAAAAATGAGGACAAAACGAGTCTAAGCCATAGCCAGGTAAATGCTTTACTGGAAGATGAGAATCATAATTTGTGGGTAGGAACATCCGGTGGTCTAAATGTAATGGACGCCATAACTGGAAAATTCTCCCGATTCAATTTGTCCACAGTTCATGCAGATGAAAACCGTGATTTTATTAGCTCACTGATTAAGGATAGCGATAATAACATTTGGATAGGAACATATGATGGTCTTAAAATGTATGACAAAGCACATCGCCGATTCATTTCTTTTACTCCCAAGGGCCTGGCCTCAACAAATTACAGCCGCAATAAAGTAAAAACACTTTTCCAGGATCGTCAGGGAATTATCTGGATAAGCATGGGTAACGATTTATTACGTTTCGATCCTGTTAATAAACAGTTTTTGGCTCTACCATCAGTTTTACAGCTTAGTAAAACACTTAAAAAAAGTGATATAAGGGTAATCAGAGAGGACGGAAAAGGACAATATTGGTTTGGTACCGAGTCCGAGGGACTTTTTAAATTTGATAGCAAAAACGGGCTGCTCTTAAATTACAACACAACTAATAGCAGGCTTTCTGCAAACGTTGTAAGAGATATTTTATTAACCGGTAACAGCGTATGGATAGGTACCCGCGGCGGCCTAAGCATTCTGAACACCAAAACAGAACAGTTTACCAATTACAACTATAATCGTTTTGACCCATCTTCACTCAGCCACAATTCTGTCCGCAGTTTTTTGAAGGACCACGACGGTAATATCTGGTTGGGAACCTTTGCCGGAGGAATTAATATTTATAATCCGGAAAGTGAAAACTTTACAAATATATCCGAACAAACAGGACAAAAACCTGGATTAAACCATAGCGTTGTCAGTTCTATACTGCTAAATAAAGACGGTACGTTGTGGGTTGGAACCGAGGGAGGCGGTCTGAATTACGTTGATCGAAATAAACAAATTTTTAAATATTTTTCCATACAGCAGAGCCAGCGTATAGATCAAAGTAACATCGTAAAATCAATTGCAGAAGATAAAGACGGTAGTTTGTGGGTAGGCACTTATGACGGACTTGTAAACTTCAATGCGCGAACAGGTGCCACGCAAATGCAAACATTAAATAAAGAAAAAGAGGATCAGAATAAGAATCTTGAAATCAATAGTATCCTGGTTGCAGACTCTGGCCTTTGGGTGGCCAGCAATGGTTCGGGGCTATATTTTATGGATCGTAATCACCACATTAGATCCTTTCAGCACGTTACCGATCATTCAAATACGCTAAGTTCTGATAATCTGACCGCATTACTTAGTGACGGGCAAACTTTATGGATAGGATCTCAGCGGGGACTGAATAGTTTTAACCCAAAAACAAACAATTTTACTAGATTTTCAAATAACCCTAATAACATTCATAGCATTAGCAACAATGCCGTACTATGTTTATTTATGGATAACAGCCGACATTTATGGATTGGCACACAAGGCGGGTTGAATCTTTATGATCAGTCGACACATAAATTTTATGCGATAACCGAATCTGAAGGATTAGCGAATAATGTAGTACACGCCATACAGCAGGCACCGAACGGGAGTTTATGGATAAGCACCAATAAAGGCTTATCTAACATAAGTTTTGGAAATTTGTCTTCTCATTTTACTTTCGCACATCCAATTATCCTTAATTATACCCTTGACGACGGTTTACAGAGCAATGAATTTTCAGATCGGGCTACCGCATCTGACGAAAAAGGGGAACTCTTTTTTGGCGGCATCAACGGTATCAGTTCTTTCTATCCTGACCGACTTATTAGAAATTCATCAAAGCCTAATATCATTTTTACAGAATTTGACATCAAAGATAAACCTGTAAACGTTCTTTCAGATAAATCACCGCTTAAATTACCGATCAACGACACCAAGCAAGTTATTTTAACTTATGATCAGGCGTTTATAAATATTAAATTTGCTGCTTTGAATTACAATAACGCTGTTAAAAATCAATATGCCTATAAGCTAGAAGGTTTAACTAATGATATTGATTGGCATTATGTCGGCAACCAGCGAACAGCCACATACACGAATTTAGGCGCTGGTGATTATATCTTCAAAGTTAAAGCCGCGAATAATGACGGCATTTGGAATAATACAGCTAAAATACTGCACATCAAAATCTTACCACCGCCCTGGAAAACGTGGTGGGCATATTGCATTTATTTTATCATCCTGATATCACTTTTGTATTTATTCTATTATTATTCCTACAAAACGGCTAATTTAAAACATGCCTTAGATATGGAACATAAATTACACGAAAAAGACGAAGAGCTATTACAGCGTAAGCTCGGTTTTTTCACTAATATATCGCATGAAATAAAAACGCCGCTGACCCTTATTATGGCCCCATTGGAAAAGCTGATCAATATGAATGAGGGGAATAATAAAGTACAGAATCAACTTATGTTGATGCAACGTAATGGTGATAGTCTGATAAGACTTATTAATCAATTACTGGATTTTCGAAAATTCGAATCGGGCAATATGAAACTGAAAGCCATTGAAGGTGACGTCGTGAAATTTGCCAAAGAAGTCGTTTCGGCATTTGAAGCTTATGCATTAGACCGTAAGATAAATCTTAAATTCCATACTGATAGCAGACACATCACACTGTGGTTCGACCCAGATAAATTGGAAAAAATACTTTATAATATTTTGTCAAATGCGATGAAGTTCACCCAACATGGAGGTGAAGTAATGTTAAGTATTACAAATGAACCCAATGGTTTTGTTTTGATTTCCATTCAAGATACCGGCATTGGCATACCAAAGGAACGAAAAATACATTTATTTGAACAGTTCAGCCGTCACGAGGACAGCAACTTGAACTCAAACGGATCGGGAATCGGACTATCATTTACAAAAGGGTTGGTAGAATTACATCACGGGCAAATAACAGTTGAAAGTAAAGTCCGGACAATGGAAGCAGAAGGGGCCACTAACTTCACGGTATCTTTGCCTAAAGGCAGTGAACATTTAAGCGAAGAAGAAAAAGCAGTGGACACAGCAGACAGTGAACAGATCAATAATTACTGTTACGACCGATCATCAACAAAGCCCCTACCTTCCGAACCGGTTAACCAACAGGATGAGTATGATTTGGGAGAAAAACCAGTAATGCTGATTATTGAAGATAATGTGGATGTTCTCGAGTTCATCGCTTCTGTATTCGAACACCATTTCACGATACATCGGACGCCAGACGGGTTAAAGGGCTGGAATAAAGCTTTGGAAGTCATTCCGGATATTATCATCAGCGATGTTATGATGCCTGAAATGACAGGCACCGTACTTTGTGGTAAATTAAAGTCAGACCCGCGGACCAGCCACATACCGGTAATCTTGCTGACTGCACGAACTCCGTTAATCTATAAAATAGAAGGATTAGAGACTGGCGCAGATGATTACATCACGAAGCCGTTTAGTGTTCGGATATTGGAAACAAGGGTATATAATTTATTGGATTCGCGTAAAAAATTACGTGAACGTTTTAGTAAAGACATTTATTTGCAGCCAACCAATATGGCTATCACTTCTCCAGACGAAAAGTTTCTAAAAAAGGTAATGGATTTTATTGACAATAATATGGAAGAGCCCACTTTAAGCGTGGAAGAAATGGGAAAAGAAGTCGGCATGAGCAGGGTTACCCTCTACCGTAAAATTAAAGCCTTGACAAATCAAACCGCAATAGAGTTCATCAGAAACGTAAGACTCAAACGGGCTGCCCAGTTGTTGGAACAAAATAAGCTCAATGTTAATGAGGTAGCATATATGGTGGGATTTATTGATGTCGACTATTTCAGAAAATGTTTTAAGGAACAATTTGGCTATACTCCCAAAGCATATATAAACCACTCCAAAAATGCGCATTGATCTGCGCAGTTTTCGTCAAAATTTTGTAGATTATAATAAAAACTAACACCCGATTTATTATCTCTTTGTAACAATAATCGGGTAAAAATGTAACATCATCAGGCAACTCTGATAAGACAAGGATTTATCTTTGTAAATCATTGCTCGCTAATAATTGCCGAAAGCTGATATGAATACAGGTTCTCGCTCGTTGTTTAAACTCAACATTATTTTATTATCTTTTATTTTTCAATTTAATGATTTAACAGCCCAAGATATTAGTGCTAACGTCAAATGGAAGCGAATTTTAACCACTCATGATTTGATCTTTAAGCAATTACCTAGGAAATGGGAAGAAGCTCCCTATTTTGGCAATGGAATTATCGCATCAATGCTTTATGCGGACAGCCTTGATGCCCGAAGACTCATTATACAGGTTTTTAGAACAGATGTAAGCGACCACCGTACGGATAGCGCCGGTTGGACTGCTTATTCAAGGCCTCGTTTATCTATAGGCTATTTCACTTTGGATTTGAAAGAGCCGGTAACTAGTTGTATACTCAGACAAAGTTTATGGAATGCGACATTAACCGGAACTATTAAAACCAGTTCAGGTTCTTTAGTTATCAAGCATTTCGTGGTTGCCGATAAGGATTTGGTAATTACCGAAATAAAAAAAAATGGGAATGAAGATTATACTATCAAATGGTATCCGGGAAACCCTGTTTCAACACGAAGAAAGTTATTTCCATATTCGCTGAATGTTTTACCTGCTTATGCCGCAGCTTATGGCAATAAGTATTTAACTACCCTGCAAGTATATCATCCTAATCCTAAAGTAAGGTTAAAGAATCTGGGCAGTATTCATTTAAGTATACAAAACTTATCGGCTGGCGGCCAGTTCGTTGCCGCCTGGAAAATATCAGGCATTAATCAACACCGTCAAATATTCACCGTAACAATCAAAAACAGCTATCCAAAAAAAACAGCCGAAAAACAAGCATATAACGAACTTGATAAAATTACTTACCACGCATTAAAGGCTGCCTATGTGGAACATTGCTATTGGTGGCACCATTATTATGAAAAAAGCTTTATGAGCCTGCCGGATAAAAAATTAGAGGGTTTATATTGGTTACAAATCTATAAATTAGGATCGGCCAGCAGGGCGAACGGGCCCATAATGGATACTTCAGGTCCCTGGTTTCAAGATACCCCCTGGCCATATATCACCTGGGACCTGAACGTGGAGCTTTGCTATTGGGCTTTGAATACTTCTAATCATCTAGATCTGGCCTTATCATTACCAAACACTTTAAACAGGTATCAGCATAATTTAATTAATAATGTAAAACCAGATGCATGGAAGAAAGATGCCGCTTATTTACCGTTAGCAACAGCACAGGATCTGATTGGTAAGGCAGACGATGACCAGCGTTATGAAAACTTACATGCTAATTTGCTTTGGATTATGCATAACGTGTGGCTCATTTACCGGTATTCCATGAATGCGGTCTTTTTAAGAAAAAAATGTTACCCATTGTTAAAGAAAAGCATTAATTATTATTTACATATTATTAAAAAGCAAACAGACGGTAAATATCATATTCCCCTGGGATATTCACCTGAATATCCGGGTAAAAGCTTGGGCAGAGAAGGCGAAACAAAGGATGCCAATATAGATATCAGTCTACTTAACTGGGGATTGCAAACACTTATAAAGTCATCTATTATACTCAAAACCGATCCGGTTGAACGCAAAAACTGGCAGGAGATACTGAAATATCTAGTCGATTACCAGCAGGATGAGAGGGGATTTAAAGTCGGTGCAGATCTATCTTTTGATCTTCCGCACCGCCATTATTCACATTTACTTATGATATATCCGCTTTATCTTGTCAATAAGGATCAGCATAAAAATATTCCATTAATAAAGACGTCGCTTAAGTCCTGGGCTGGTAATAAAAAATCGCTTGAGGGTTATAGTTATACCGGAGCAGCATCGATATCGGCGGCTATTGGCGAAGGCGACACCGCATTAAACTATCTGACGGGAATTTATAAATTTCTTTTGCCTAACGGTCTTTACAAGGAAAAAGGCCCTTGCTTTGAAACGCCGTTGTCTGCTGCGCAGTCTATACAAGATATGCTTTTACAATCATGGGGAGATAAAATAAGAGTATTTCCTGCGGTACCTTCTAAATGGAAAAATCTGGTATTTGATAAGTGGCTTACCGAAGGAGCATTTGAGGTAAGCGCTAAACTGGAAAACAGGAAAACAGCTTTTGTTATAATAAAAAGCCTGGCGGGTTCGCCTTGTCTCATGAATATTGATATTGACAAGCCTATAGCCAGCATAAATAATAAACACATAAGACTTGTTCCTTTAGGAATAAATTTATATCAGATTCCTGTTGAGAAAAATCAAACCGTAATCATCAGAAACCCGCATTATAGAGGTGGCCTGGATATGAATGCTGTTAAACCGGAGGATATTAATTAAGCTTTAGCAAAACTATTTATCCATTGAAACCATTGCCTTTATTACACCAGTTTGTGGATTTAGCCAACTTTCAAAATCTTGCTCAACCTGATCAAATGTCACCCTATGCGTAATATAATTTAAAGGGTTTACCAATCCCTTTTTCATGGAATGAATCACCTGCTCAAAATCAACAGTTGTAGCGTTTCTACTACTCATTAAAGTTGCTTCGCGTTTATGAAATTCAGGGTGACTAAAACAAATTTCTCCTTT
>Ga0302309_10001786_pt1 | contig 18870 bp, 22 predicted proteins | sample III_Palsa_N1_1_FD_200453 | JGI IMG/M metagenome (GOLD analysis project Ga0302309, IMG submission 200453) | Peat permafrost microbial communities from Stordalen Mire near Abisko, Sweden - III_Palsa_N1_1 | ecosystem: Environmental > Terrestrial > Soil > Palsa > Peat permafrost | place: Sweden... | reverse complement strand
GAGATGCCGCCGGTGTCGAAGGTGATGCCCTTGCCGACCAGGCCGATGATGGGCGCGTTGGTGGGTGGTGGTGTTGGGGGTTCGTAGCGGAGGACTATGAGGGCGGGGGGTTGGGGGGAGCCTTGGGTCACGGACGCGAAGGCTCCCATTTTGAGTTCGAGGATTTTCTCCATGGAGTGGACTTCGCAGGCGAGGTTGAATTCGGCGGCCATCGCGGCGGTGCGCTTGCCTAGTTCGGTGGGGGTAAGGATGTTGCCGGGCTCGTTGATGAGGGTGCGGGCGAAGTTTTGGGATTCGGCAAGGATGACGCCTTCGTTGAAGGAGGTTTGGAGGGCCTCGGTGATGGGTGAGGCCGATAGGACGGTGAGGGATTCGATGCTTAGGTCTTTGCGGTCGGCGCGGTAGAAGTCGATGTCGAAGTCGGCGACGATGGCGCCTTCGGCTATTGCACGGATGCAGGGGCCGGGCGGGAGGAGTGGGTGTTCGGGGAGGGTGAGAGCGAGGGTGCGGAGGGTGCGGGGGCGTGCGAAACGGATGGCTACGCCGGCGGCCTTGCGGAGTTCGTGGGGGGTGAGCTTGTCTGCCTTGCCGAGGCCGATGAGGAGGAGGCGCTGGGCTTTGAGGCCGGCGGGGGCCGGGAGGAGGAAGGTCTCGCCGAGGGTGGCTTTGAAGTCGCCGGAGGTTAGCCAGGGGGTCGCGGCGGTTTCGATTGGCGCGGAGGTCGTGAGGAGAGTGGGGGTGGCGGGGGCGTCTTTGGTGGCGGTGTCGGCGGCGAAGACTACGAGGAGCGGGGTGGCGAAGCCGGCGGGGGACTGGTGGAGCAGAGTGGTGGTCACATTGTCTATGGTAGCGCTTGATTTTTTATTCGGCTGTCCATGGGATTCGTGCGCGATTCGAGGAAGGCGATTCAGTCGTTACGCCTGCGGCTTCACTCCGGCCTGCGGCAGCGAGGTAGGGCCCTCAGCCGGGCGTTATGAGACCCAAGGCTGAAGCCTTGGGGTACCTGGAAGATTGTGTCGTGCGCGGACGGCGAGAGGAAGGCAAGGACAGAAGCAGATTCCGAGAGGGATGACCGGAAGAAGGGTAAGGACGAGAACAGGAGCAGGTTCGAGGCTGCTGCGAACTTCGGAGCTATCCCGTCACCAGACCTCGAACGGATCACTTCCGACAGGCCGACTCGTCGGTACGAACAGGGATGGAAGATCGATCAGGCGGGCACGTACGTCAAGCGTACCGTGTCCTCGCCGATGGGTTCATGCTTTAGGAGGCGAAGCGGAGGCACGGGGCCGGCGAAGAAGGGTTTGCCGCCGCCGAGGACGTAGGGTCGAAGGTACAGGCGATACTCGTCGATGAGTCCTGCAGTGGACAGGACGTGCGCAAACTCGGCGCCGCCGACTTCGAGGTCTCCCTTTCGTTCGGACTTTAGGCTTCGTACATAGTCGATCACATCCCCCTGGATAAGGGTGGCGTTCGGACCAACGGATTTTAGCGTACGGGATGCAACCCACTTCGGCCTGGGACGCCAGGCGCGGGCGAACTCATGGTCAACCTCGTCCCAATCAGGCTTGTCCTCATCCCAATACGTCATTACCTCATACAGGCGTCTGCCGTAGAGGATGCCGTCCAGGCTACGGATATGCTCGGTAAAATGGCGGAAGGTGGATGGATGCGGTGGCGGCATTTCTGCTGCTGCTTGTGACGATAAAACTCCGTTCGAATCGGGGCCGCCGGAAGGCCCTGCGATATAGCCATCGAGAGATTGCATCATTCCGAAGATGAGCGTGGCCATCTCGCCTCCTGATTTCTACTTGCATCCCGCAAGTTGTTCGAACATAGCCCAGACTCCAGGCATACCGCAAGTCAGGGGCGTTTGAGTCTGTCATGAGTCGCGAAGCCAAGGTGCGAACAAGTCGTAAGACTTGATAGGCTTTGCATCGGGTCCTGCGCGCCCACCCGGATCTTCTGCTACGCGAGGCCACGATGACAAACGTTGGGGGAAGAGATGAGCGGGAGCGGTCGGGCTTTGCCCGATGCCCACCTTAGCCGCAAAGGACGCGGCGAAGATGGGGCACCCGGCGTTTAAGCTGGCGCGAGGGCGGCTGTTAAGTCGCGGGGGAGGGTGATGGAGAAGGTGGTGCCGTGCTTGGGGCCGTGGGTTCGGGAGCGGACGCGAATGGAGCCGCCGTTCTTGTCGACTAGCTGCTTGCAGACCCAGAGGCCGAGGCCGGTGCCGACGGTGCCCTTGGTGGTGAAGAAGGGGTCGAACATTTGCTTGGCGGTGGCGGGGGTGATGCCGTGGCCGCAGTCGGAGACGGAGATGCGGATGCGGCTCTTGCTGCTGACAGGGTCGAGCGAAGTGGTGGCGCGGATAATGATGCGGCAGTCATGACTGACGGCATCGAGCGAGTTGGCGAGCAGGTTGGCGAGGATCTGGCGAAGCTCGCCGGCAATGCCGAGGATATGGAGCGGGTCGTCACATTGCTGGACGACCGTGGCGCCGGTGGCCTGGATTTTGGATTTGAGTAGGTCGACGACGGATTCGACAAGGTCGCAGGCAGGGTTGCTGGTAGCGGCGGAGAATTCGCGGTAGAAGCCGAGGGTCTGGCGGGTGATGTGAGCGATGCGCATGAGCTCGCCGTCGGCGATATCGAGGTAGAGGCGCGCCTGGTCGGGGAGGTCGGGTGTGGAGCGGACGAGGTAGAGGGTGTTCATCATGGCCTCGAGTGGATTGTTGATCTCGTGGGCGATGCTGGCGGCCATGCGGCCGGCGCTGGCTAACATCTCGCTGCGCAGGAGGGCTTCTTCGGCCTGCTTGCGGGCAGAGTTGTCGGTGCCGATGAGGAGGTAGCCGATGATGGCTCCCTGGGCGTCGCGGAGGGCGGTGACGGAGACGACGGCGGGGAAACGGCTGCCGTCTTTGCGGCAGTAGGTGAGCTCGTAGATGTCCTCGATGCCGCGGGAGGCTTTGAAGACGAGGGCTTCGAAGCCGGGAGTGATGTTGGTGCCGAATTCAAGGCTGAGAGCGGAGGCGCGGGCGAAGAGCTCGGGCTTGTCGGAGAGGTTTGCGGGGGTGACCTTGTTGATGACTTCGGCGGCGGTGTAGCCGAGCATGCGCTCGGCGCCGACGTTGAAGATCTGGATGACGCCGTGGGCGTCGGTGGCGATGGAGGAGAAGTTGGCGCTGTTGAGGATGGCGCGTTGCAGGGCGCCGGCCTTGAGGAGGACTTTGTCCATCCGGATCCGCTCGTTCATTTCTGTTAACAAATTTTGCTCGGGGTCTCGCGTCTGCGGTTGGATCTGTAGTTCCGGCACGTGCGGGTCCTCGAAGACACCTAACTGATTGTCTGCTTTGGAGGAGAAAGTGGATGTGCTGAATTGCTCACGTGGCCGGAGGGTTGGGTGCCCAGGGGCGAAGCAAAATAATTTTCACTTGACTATAAGTGAATACTTATATAAGTTATTGATTATGAATGTTGGGCTCAATTTGGACATTGCCTTTTCCGCTCTGGCTGATCCGACCAGGCGAGCGATTCTTGCTCGGCTGGCGAAGGGGGAAGCGACGGTGTCGGAGCTAGCGGATCCGTTCGATGTGACGCAGCCGGCTATCTCGCAGCACTTGAAGGTGCTGGAAGAGGCTGGGCTGATTTCGCAGCGGGTGGAAGGAACGAAGCGGCCGCGGCGACTGGAGAAGGCTGGGATTGAGGCGATGGACGAGTGGCTTGCGATGTTGCGGAAGAGTCTGGAAAAGAACTACGAGCGGCTGGATGAGGTGCTTGCCGCTATGGAGAAACCTAAAAAGGAGAAGAGACGATGAGCAAAACGACGCTGACGAAAAAGATGACGCTGGAGACAGAGGGTGAAACTCACGTAATCGTAACCAGGCGCTTTGTCGCGTCTCCTGAGGCGGTGTATCGGGCGCACACGGATCCGGCGTTGATCCAGCAATGGCTGCTGGGGCCCGAGGGATGGGTGATGCCGGTGTGCATTTACGAGGGGAGACCCGGCGGGAAGATTCGCTACGAGTGGACGAAGGTCGATGGGAGCAAGGGGTTTTTCATCACGGGAGAAATTGTGGAGGTTGGACCGGGGCATCGGATCGTTCATGTGGAGCGGATGCACATGCCGGATCCGACTCCTGACAACCATGTTGAGACGCGGTTCGACAAGGATGGTGCGGGAACGTTGATGACAATGCGGATGACGCTTCCCGATGCGCAGACGCGGGCGATGATGCTGGCGAGCGGGATGGAACGGGGAATGGAAGCGAGCTACGCGCGGCTGGAGGGGATGATCCAGGTCGACTAGTGGCAGGGCTTGAATGGGCGTTGCGAGATTCTGCGCTATTCTGACGTGATCGGAGGAAGCGCTTATGGATCAGCACGCCCCATTCTTGCCGTTACAGCCTGACTTTGTGCGTGCGTTTGCCGAGGAGTGGATTGCGGCGTGGAACAGCCACGATCTCGACTTTATCCTTACGCATTACGAGGATGAGGTGGAGCTGCGTTCGCCGGTAGCGCAGAGACTATTGCAAGGCGATGGGACGGTGCGTGGCAAGGTGCGCTGCGGGAGTACTTCGAGTTGGGCCTGAAGGCGTATCCGCATCTGCGGTTTGAGCTGGTGGAGACGCTGTGGGGACTAGAGACGATCGTGATTTCTTATCTGAATAATGTTCGCGGCAGCAAGACTGCGGAGGTGATGTTGATCGGTGAGCTGGGGAAGATTCGCGGGGTGTGGGCGAACTACGACCACTAGTGCCGGTTGGGCTTCAGGGTATAAGCGGAGGCGATGGTTGGGAGGGTTGCTGGTGGTGGCGTGTGGGAGGGGAAATTTCGGCTTGACTTGATTGAGGCGGTGAAGGATTGTGGTGGAAAGTCATTTAGGGAGAACTGGTTATGGCGAGTTCTGGAATACCGATGGAACAGATCAAGGCGTCGATGCGCGCGACCTGGATGGCGGGAGATTTCGGGATGGTCGCGAAGACTATTGCAGGGGCGGCTGAAAAGTTTGTGGAGCGGTTGCCGATTGCGCCGGGGATGCGGGTGCTTGATGTCGCGTGTGGAACGGGAAATGTGGCGCTGCCGCTGGCGCGAGCGGGGGCGGTGGTGACGGGCGTGGACATTGCGACCAATCTGCTGGTTCAGGGGCGCGAGCGTGCGGCTGCGGAGGGGTTGGCGGTGAAGTTTGATGAGGGAGATGCGGAACAACTGCCGTATGCGGATGGGTCGTTCGATGCGGTGGTGACGATGTTCGGGGCGATGTTTGCACCGCGGCCGGAGGTGGTGGCTTCGGAGTTGGCGAGGGTGCTGAAGCCGGGCGGATTGCTGGCGATGGCGAACTGGAATCCGTCGAGCTTTAGCGGGAAGATGTTCAAGGTGGGGAGCATGCATGCGCCGCCGCCGCCGGGGTTGCCGCCACCCGTGATGTGGGGCGAGGAGGCGACAGTGCGCGCGCGGCTGGGGGAGACGTTCGAAGAGATTCGGACGGAGCTGATTCCGATTGATTTTGATATGCCGGTGAACGCTGCGGGGGCGGTGGCATTCTTCCGCAAGTATTTTGGGCCGACGCAGATGGCGTTTGGGCGGTTGGATGAGGCGGGGCAGGCGAAGTTTGCTGAGGCGCTGGAGGAGTTGTGGGCGGGAGAGAATGTGGCGGAGAATCCGGAGGAGCGGACGCTGGTGAAGAATGAGTACCTGGAAGTTGTGGCTCGGCGACGCCAGGGGAGAGGCTATGTTGGGTAGGACTTTCGGAGGTGGTGGGCTGACTCATGCGCGATACGATCACGCTTGCTGTAGGCTTTGGAATTTTGTCGCTGGTGTGTTCGGCTAGCTGCGTTGGGAGCGGGCGATGGCGGCTTTGGCTTCCTTGTCGCCTTCGCGGGCGCGTTCGGTGGCGCGCTTGTCCCAGTCCTGCTTGCCTTTGGCGAGAGCGATTTCGCACTTGACGCGGCCGTTCCTGAAATAAAGTTTGACGGGGATCAGCGTGTAGCCTTTCTGCTTCGTCAAACCTTCGAGCTTTTCAATCTCTTTTTTGTGGAGCAGGAGTTTCCGGGTACGTAACGCTTCGTGGTTCATGGCGTTGCCATGCGAGAACGGGCCGATGTGGGCGTTGAGCAGGAAGGCCTCGCCGTCCTTGAGGAGGCCGTAGGCGTCTTTGAGATTGGCTTTGCCTTCGCGGATGGACTTTACTTCAGTGCCGCGGAGGGCTACGCCACACTCGAAGCGGTCGGAGAGGAAGTAGTTGAAGCTGGCCGAACGGTTGAAGGCGGCGTCGCGCTTGCCGGCGGCCACGGGATCACGATCCTTCTCTTTGGCGGAGGGCTTGGGTGGGGCTGGAACGGTCGGATTGGAGAGTGAGCGAGGCATTGGGAATACAGGAATTAGGGAACAGAGATTAGGGATTAGGTTCTGCTTGGCGACAAAACGGGTGGTGGGCCGTCCAAGAGCTTGATGCTAGCAGATCGTCCCGCAGGTAATGCTGTTAAAGGGATAGATGCGGGCGAAGAGGTTGAGACTCGGAGTTCGTGGATCTGGGAGCAGAAGAAGGCGTGGACACCGTGAGTGTTAAGGGAGCAAGAACGCTGCGAGGGACGAAGGAAGGTCTCCGCGGACGAGGTAAGGCAACGGGTTTGGAGCGGAGAGACTAGTGAAGCGACGGATAATGGCTGTATCATCAAGCGAGCCCGATCAACCGCTCGAAACCCCAGGAATGGCCGCTCCAGTTTTCCCGGAAAACGGGGCGGGGGTGATGACCGGACGGGGCTGCGAGACCGGTGTCCGAGGCATCTTGTATCGGATTGCAGGGGAGCAGGTTGCAGGTATGCAGGGACGGGCGGCAGACGGAATCGATCGAAGCGTACGGCGCAGCCTGATGGGGCGCTGGGCAGCGTTTTGCGGGGAAGCGTTGCGGCCTCGCCGGCGACGGCTGGAAGCGTTGCCGATGGCGTGGATGCTGGGCGTGATGCTGTTTTCGGGCATGGCGGTGAGCAGCGCGCATGCGCAGTCGGCGGGCTCGTGGAACAAGAAGGGGCAGCAGGCCGAGGCGCGCGATGATTATGACGCGGCGTTTGAGGATTATCGCCAGGCACATTTGAAGAAGCCGAATGATATGCAATATCGGACGAGCTTCGAGAGCATGCGGTTCAAGGCGGCGAACATGCATGTGGATCGCGGCCGGGTGTTGCGGCAGTCGGGCGACGTGGATGGTGCGATCAACGAATTTGCGCGGGCATTGCAGATCGATCCGGGCAACCAGGCGGCGGCGCAAGAGCTGCAGGTGATGGAGAAACGGTCGGGACAGACGAGCGGGCCTGCCGGTGCGCCGGGCCAGGGAGCAGCGGGGGCGCCGGGCTCAGCGGGAAAGCCCCTAGTGCCGGGGATGGGCGAAGAGACGCCGTATCAGCGGCAGATGCAGAGCGAGATCTCGACACTGGGTGGGCCGGTGGTGTTGCAGCCGGTGTCGGACGATCCGCTCACGCTGCACATGGCGCAGCAGGATACCGAGGTGGTGTACCAGGCGATCTGCAGGGCGGCGGGTCTGAACGTGATCTTCGATCCGGAGTATGTGCCCAAGCGCATCCCGGTGGATTTGAATGATGTATCGCTCGAGCAGGCGCTGCACATTGTGGGTGTGCTGAGTGGGACGTTCTGGAAGCCGGTTACCAGCAACACGATCTTCGTGGCGCAGAATACTCGAGCCAAGCGGACAGAGGTTGATGACCTGGCGGTGCAGACGTTTTATCTGACCAACGTGTCGCAGCAGAATGACGCGAACGAGATTATGGTGGCGATCCGCAATTTGCTGGATCCGGGGCTGAAGATTTATTTGGTGGCGAGTCAGAATGCATTAATTATTCGTGGAACGCCGGATGAGCTGATCCTGGCAGAAAAAATTATCAACGACCTCGATCGCACCAAGCCCGAGGTGGTGGTGGATGTGGCGGAGCTGGAAGTAAACCGCTCGCTGGAGAGGGACATCGGTATCACGCTGCCAACGAGCTTTGGCCTGACGCCGCAGTATAGCAATGCGAATATTTCGACGAGCTCGACTACGACGACGACGGGCAGCTCGACGACAACAACGTCTGGCCTGACGCTGAACACGCTGGGCAACTTGAACGCGACGAACTTTGCGGTGACGGTAGGCGGCGGGACGGTGAATGCGCTGCTGTCGGACTCGGACACGCGCATTCTGCAGAACCCGCGCATCCGTGCGACGGATGGCCAGCATTCGACCCTGAAGATTGGATCGAAGATTCCGATTGCGACTGGATCGTACTCGGCGGGTACGGCTATCACGACGGCGTCGCTGGGCGTGCAGACGCAGTTCACGTACCTGGATGTGGGCGTGAATATCGATATGACGCCGACGGTGCATTATGACGGCGAGATCTCGCTGAAGCTGAAGGTAGAGGTATCGGCGGAGAACGGGTCGTCAACGATTTCGGGTGTGACGGAACCGATCATCTCGCAGCGCGTTGCGGACGAGGTGATTCAGTTGAAGGACGGCGAGCCCGCGTTGCTGGCAGGGCTGATGCAGGTGCAGGACATGAAGAACGTGAACGGAACGCCAGGATTGGGAGAGTTGCCGATTCTGCGGTATTTCTTTGCGAGCACGGACAAGACGCAGGCGAGCGACGATATCGTGTTCCTGATTATTCCGCATATTGTTCGCGAGTCGATTTTGACGGACGAGAATACGCGGGCGATTTACACGGGCACGAGCCAGTCGGTTGAGTTGCTGCGCAAGGCGCCGGGTGCGGCACCGACGGTGGAGAGCTCGGAGGGCGGCCCGCCGTCGAACTCGTTGCCGGTGACCTCGGCGGCGAATGCTGCCTCGTCGATGATTGCGAAGATGGCTGCGGATAGTAAGCCGGTGACGCCGGAGACGATTGCGAACATGCACATGTCGGCGAACGGAACGATGTCTGCAACGCCGCTGACGCTGGCTGTGACGCCGGGGAGTACAAATCAGGCTGTCGGTGCGACGTTCCAGGTATCGATTGTTGCGATGAATGCGCATGATTTATTTGCCGTGCCGCTGCAGATACAGTTCGATCCCAAGGTGCTGTCGCTGGTGAATGTGGATGCTGGCGATCTGCTGGGTAAGGATGGACAGTCGGTGGCGCTGGTGCATCGCGATGAAGGCAACGGAGCCGTAACGATTTCGGCGACGCGACCGCCGGGGACGAAGGGTGTGGACGGACAGGGCTCGATCTGCACGCTGACGTTCAAGGCGATTGGGCCGGGCGATTCGACGCTGGCGCTGACACGGATTGGAACCAGGGACAGCCAGCAGAACCGGACGGTGTCGGTTGGCAACCAAGGTGTCGTACACGTTAAATAAAGATTGGGGGCGTCGAAGGAAGGAGGGAAGATGGTCAGCCAGAGAGAATCGAGCGCGGAACGACTGCGGGTGCGCAGCGGAGAACGTGGTGTCTCGCTGATGGAGTTGATCATCGTTCTCGCGATTCTTTCGGTACTCGCAACGGCGGCAATTCCTGCGGTGAAATTTGAGGTGAAGCGAACCAAGGAGCGGCAGTTGCGGGCTGATCTCTGGGAGATGCGCCGGTCGATTGATATGTACAAAGATGTTGCGGACCTGGGCGGAATTCAGACCAAGGCAGACTCGAATAACTATCCACCGGACCTGCAGACGCTGGTAAACGGCGTGGATGTAAAGGACAAGAAGATGCGGTTTCTGCGGGCGATTCCCGTGGATCCGATGACCGGCAATACGGATTGGGGATTGCGGTCTAACCAGGATCCGCCCGACTCGGATAGTTTTGGCGGTCAGGATGTGTACGACGTGTATAGCAAGAGCCAGGGAACGGCGCTGGACGGAACGAAGTACAACACCTGGTGATGAAGTGCAGGAAATAGGAAGTAGGCATTGAGAGCAGATGGCAGGGATTAGAACAGTGCGCGCAGGGAGAAAGGGCGAAGGCGGGTTTACGCTCGTCGAGCTGATGATCGTCATGGCAATCATTATGATCCTGGCGACGATTGCGATTCCGATCTATGTGCGAACGCTGCAGAGAGCGAAAGAAGCTACGCTGCGGGAAGATCTGCACACGATGCGGACGGCGATTGACAGCTATACGATCGATAAGGAGAAGGCGCCGGATTCGCTGGATGATTTGGTGCAGGCGGGGTATCTGAAGTCGATTCCGGTGGATCCGATAACCAGCAGCAGCGAAACATGGATGACGGGCATGTCGGATACGATGACGGATATTAACGAGACGCAGGGTGGGTTGGACGATGTGCACTCGGGATCGCAGGCGCTGGCTAGTGACGGGACTACGTATAACACCTGGTGAATGCGTCGTGAGTCGTGAGGATTGAGTAGTACTGGGTCGGGCGCGGTGGGCGGTCGATACAATATAGGACGAGCGCGTTTGCGGCGGGCTCAGTCTGGAGTTCCCATGCGGATTATTACATTGGCGGGCTTGATGGTCACGCTCTCGGGAGCGTTTGCGGTGGGGCAGCAGACGGCGCCTGTTGCGGATGCGGAGAAACCAGATCAGTCATCGAGTGGGAGTACGGACGCGGGCGTTCAGGCGGTCGCGCCGGCGAAGGCTGCGGTGGTGGCATCGCCGGGTGAGCAGTTTGATCCGCAGATTAAGAAGGGTTCGGAGCAGGATGTGGACGCGGTGGGGACGCGGAAGATTGGCCGCCGCGGGATGAGCAACTGGTACTCGACGAACTGGGAACTGAGTGTGGGCCGGCAGTATTCGATGGAGGTGGAGAAGACGTCGCACCTTGTGACCGACCCGGTTGTGGTGGAGTATGTGAATCGGATTGGGCAGAATCTGGTGAGGAATTCCGACGCGAAGATTCCGTTCACGATCAAGGTGCTGGACACCGATGAGATCAATGCGATGGCGTTGCCGGGTGGATACTTTTATGTGGACTCGGGGCTGATTTTGGCGTGCGATTCGGAGGACGAATTGGCGGGGGTGATGGCGCATGAGATTGCGCATGTGGCGGCGCATCATGCGGCGCGCGCGATGACGAAGCTGGGGTATATGGAGATTGGGTCGATCCCTATGATTGTGTTTGCGCAAGGGTCGTGGACTGGGTATGGGGTGTACGAGGCGGCGCAGCTGGCGATGCCGCTGTCGTTCCTGGAATTCTCGCGCGAGTATGAAACGGAGGCGGATTACCTGGGGATTCAGTACATGTATCGGGCAGGATACGATCCGCAGGGGATGGTGACGATCTTCGAGAAGCTGTCGGCGCTGGAGAAGCATAAGCCGGGGGCGATCTCCAAGGCGTTCAGCGATCATCCGGCGACGCCTGAGAGGATTGCGGCGGTGGAGCGTGAAATTGCGACGATTCTGCCGGCGCGGCCGGAGTATTTGGTGACGACGTCGGAGTTTGATGACGTGAAGGCGCGGTTGGAGCGGATTCAGAATAAGCGTGGGGTGGGGGCGAAGAAGACGGCGAAAGGGCCAGTGCTGCGGCGCGTGGGGCAGTCGAATAATGGGGCGGTGGTGCCGGGGAGTACGGATTAGCGGTAGATGTGGACGGGTGATGGGTGAGGGTTTGTTTGGTATGCAGGATGGATTTTGAGGAGGGCTGGCGGGGGCGAACTCCATTCTGGCAGGTGAGGAGGGCGTGTTTGAATAGGAGTTATGCATAGGGATGGAGGGGGTGTGGAGCGGGCGGCGACTCCGCGGTTTGAGACGGTGGACCTGCTCCGCGGTCTCTCAATTTTGGCAGTGGTGCTGCTGCATTGCTGGGTGCGGTTCTTGGTGAACGGTGTAGCGGTGGGTACGGGGTTGCCGAGGTGGCTATCGCACCTGCTGCTACGCAACGGCGGCAACGGTGTGACGATTTTCTTCGCGATCTCGGGCTTCCTGATCATGCTGACCAGCATTCGCCGATTCGGTGGACTGCGTCACATGCGAGCGCGGCTGTTTTACCGCATCCGATTTGCGCGGATCGCTCCACTTTTGCTGCTGATTCTAGTGGTGTTGAGTCTGCTCCATTGGGCTAGCCTCTATTGGCAGGCGTTTGACTCCTGGCATGTAAAGAAGGCGGTCGGCCTGCCGCGGGCGCTGTTCTCGGCGTTGACGTTTCATCTGAACTGGTTGGAAGCGAAGACTGGCTACCTGCCTGCGAACTGGGATGTGATGTGGTCGCTCAGCGTGGAGGAGATGTTCTACCTTTTCTTTCCGCTCGTCTGTGTGGCATTCGTGGGGGAGCGGTCACCTTTACGCCGAGTCGGATGGCCGCTGCTTTTTCTGCTCGCAGGCGCGATGCTGGTTTTGGGTCCGTGGGCGCGGTCGGTATGGATCACGACGGATATTGGGCAGGAGAAAAGTTATCTTGGCGGCATGAATGCTATCGCGATGGGATGTCTCGCGGCGTTGCTGTGTGACAGGTTGTCACGCGTGGCTGCGATTGGTCGCGGGTGGTTCTATGCGGCGGAAATTGTCGGCTGGGTACTGATCGCGTGGATGGCGACCTGGCCGCGGTGGACGTGGCTGCATGGCGCCAGCCGGTTTCTGGCGCGGACGGATCTGGACGACACGGTGTTGCCGCTCGGCGTATGCCTGGTGATGGTGGCGACGGTACTACGCGGTTCTCGCGGCGGAGGATGGCTGACGGCGCCTGTTCGGTGGTTCGGACGACACAGCTATGAGGTGTACCTGACGCATGAGTTTCTCGTCCTGCTTGGCGTGATGGCGTATCTGCGCTGGCATGGGGCGCGGCCCGGGATGTGGACCGTGGTCATCACGTTGCTGACAGCTCCGTTGGGATGGGCAGTGGCACGGTGGTTCTCGGAACCGATGAATCGATTGCTGCGTGGAGCGCTGCCTCCGACGAAGGCTACGACTCGCTGACTGTGATTGCAGGTGTGTCGGATGAGCGTGCGGTTTTGAGTTCTATCGCGATAAACTAGAGGGATGGCAGAACACACGACAGGGTATACCGATGACCACGCCGCGGCGGGGTTGGAGACAAAGTTTCCGGCGATTGAGACTTGGCAGAATCAATTTAAGGCGTATGAGATTTTGATTGATGATCCGGAGTTTACGAGCGTCTGTCCGAAGACTGGGCTGCCGGATTTTGGCGTGCTGACGATTCGGTACATGCCGCGGGAGAAGTGTCTCGAGCTGAAGAGCTTGAAGGAATATCTGTTCACGTATCGCAACCTGGGAATCTTTCAGGAGAATATTGTGAACCAGGTGCTGGATGATGTGGTGAAGGCGACCGATCCGGTGTGGGCGGAGATTAAGGGCGACTTTCGGCCGCGGGGCGGGATCTCGACCGTGGTGACGGCGCGGTATCCACGGAGCGAAGACTGGAAGTAGCGGGGCAACAGGCAAAGGCCTTGACGCAACGTGCGCGAAGGAGGCCAAGTTTCGCAAAGTAGGTCGTGGTATTCTCCGGCCATTATGAAAACTTCTGTGGTGGCTGCGTGGATGGTTGGCGTGTCGTTTGTTGCGTGCGGGGTGGCTGGCGCACAGGGTGTTCCGTCTGCGACGGAAGCGGCGATGGTGAAGACTGTTGATGCGGCTACGCCGGGGGCGGTGGAGCTGCTCGAAAAGTTGGTGGACATCAATAGTGGGACGATGAATTTTGCGGGTGTGGTGCGGGTGAAGGACGTGATCGCACCGCAGCTTGAGGCGCTGGGGTTTACGGTGTAGTGGAATTCTATGGTGGAGAAGGATGGGCGCGCGGGGGATTTGGTGGCGGAACATCCTTGCCCGTTGGGGGCGGGGATGTGTGGCAAACGGCTGCTGCTGATTGGGCACATGGATACGGTGTTCGATGCTAGCTCGCCGTTTCAGAAGTACGAGGGGGTGCCGGGAACAAATGGGCGCGTGGCGACCGGGCCGGGGACGTGCGATATGAAGGGTGGGCTGGTGGTGATGCTGGACTCGTTGCGCGCAATGCAGGCGGCCGGGGTGTTGAAGGATGCCGAGATCAGTATTGTGTTGAGCGGCGATGAGGAGGATGCGGCGCGGCCGATTGCGATCAGTAGGAAAGACATGATTGATGCGGCGAAGCATAGCGACGTGGCGCTGGAGTTTGAGAATGCGTTTCGCGATGGCGGGGTGGATGGGATCGATGCTGTAAGGATTGGGCGGCGGAGTTCGATCACGTGGCACTTGGAGACGAGCGGGAAGAGTGGGCATTCGTCGCTGGTGTTTGGGGACAGGCTTGGGTATGGGGCGATCTATGAGCTGGCGCGGATTCTGGACGGGTTCCGGACGCAGCTTCGGGAGCCGGGGCTGACATACAGCGTGGGGCTGGTGCTGGGTGGAGGGACTGCTGATCTTGATAAAGAGAAGACGGGTGGGACGGCGTCGGGGAAGGCGAACATTGTTGCGCAGACAGCGGTGGCGATCGGCGACATGAGGACCGTGAGTGAGGATCAGACGGCGCGGGTGAAGGCGAAGATGGAGGCGATTGTTGGCCGGCACCTGGCGTTGACGGATGCGAAGATCTCTTTCGATGAGGCGTATCCGTCGATGGCCGTGACGCCTGGGTCGCAGGCGCTGCTGGCGAAGCTGCAGTTGGTGAATGCGACGCTGGGATATGGGGTGGAAGAGGTCACGGATCCGGCTGGCGGCGGGGCGGGGGATATTGCATTTGTGGCTCCGTATGTGCCGGGGCTGGTGGGCGTGGGCGCGATGGGAACGGGGGCGCATGCGGTGGGTGAGGTGGTGTACCTGGACTCGATACCGAAGCAGGCGAAGCGGATGGCGCTGCTGATGTATCGGCTAGGGCAGGAGAAGTAGCGCGTCGCCGCGTTCGTGTTCGTGGTCCGGACACGTCTTAGCCTGATATCCTCGGCACAGTATGACGACTGCCTCGACGACAGCGAACAAACCCCAAGATCGCGCGGTCAAGGGAGCCGTGGTGGCGCTTTGCCTGTTGACGGCGATGAACTTCGTCAACTATCTGGATCGGTATATTTTGCCAGCGGTGCAGGAGCAGATCAAGCGCGAGTTTCATCTTTCGGATAGCCAGATTGGGTCGTTGACGCTGTGGTTTTTTGTAGCGTATGTGTTGTCGTCTCCGGTGACTGGGTGGTTGGGCGACCGGTTTCCGCGGAAGCCGATGATTGTGGTGGCGGCGCTGATGATTGCGGCGATGAACTTTTTTACCGCAAGCGTGCACAGCTACATGTCGCTGAATTTGAGGCATGCGGCTCTCGGGATTGGCGAAGCTAGCTTTGGGATCTTTGCTCCGGCGCTGCTGGCGGATTACTTCGCCGACGACAAGCGCAATGCGGTGCTGACGATCTTCAATGTCGCGATCCCGGTGGGGGCGGCGCTGGGATATCTGTCGGGCGGCGTGGTGGCGGCGCATCATGGATGGCGGATGGCGTTTATTGTGTCTGCAATTCCTGGGGCGGTGATTGCGCTGCTGATTTTGTTTTTTATGCGCGAGCCGCAGAGAGCGGAGGCGAAGGATCGGAAGAAGGTGGATAAGGCTTCGGTGATTTCGTTGCTGACGAACAAGGCGTACCTGTGCTCGATCATGGGGTATGCGGCGGTGACGTTTTCGCTGGGCGGGATTTCGTGGTGGATGCCGTCGTTTCTGAATCGCGTGGATGGGCGGTCGATGGAGGCTGCGGGGACCATCATGGGCGGGATTACGGTGGTGTGTGGGTTGGGGGGAACGGTGACGGGCGGCCTGCTGGCGCACTGGTGGTCGAAGAAGACGAGCAAGGCGCTGTATTTGGTGCCGGCGCTGAGTGCGATTTTGGCGGTGCCCCCCGCTGTGCTGGCTTTCTTTGGGCCGAAGTCGGTGACGTTGCCGGCGTTGGGGGTTGCGGTGTTCCTGGTGTTCCTCGGGACCGGGCCGGTGAATGCGGCGACGCTGAATGCGGTGCCGGCGCATCTGCGGGCAACGGCGATGGCAGGACAATTGTTCGCGCTGCATGTGTTTGGCGATGCGTTCTCGCCGAAGATCATTGGGATCGTGAGTGATCATTCGAACTTGAGGATGGGGTTAGGGGTTACGCTGATCACGTTTGTGGTGGCAGCGGTGATTTTCTTTGTGGGGTCGAAGTTTGCGCCGCCGTTGACGCATTCGCTGGAGGGCGCGGCGGTTTGAACTGGCACGGTTTGCATCTGCTGCACGTATCGGAATTCTGGCGCGGGATCATTCGAACGGTCGCGTGGCTGCTAACGCTGGCGTGGGTGTTGCGGACGTATGACGCGGTGCATCTTCTTCCAACGTTACCCGACCTTACGATGCCGGATTGGGATGCGTTACCAGAGGGGACGCCAACGTTGACGGTGGTCGTGCCGGCTCGCGATGAGGCGGAAAAGATTGCAGCGACGATGGATGCGCTGATGGTGGCGGATTATGTGGGGGTGCGGGTGCTGGTGGTGGATGACCGGTCGACTGATAGGACCGGCGCGATTGTGGATGCGTATGTGGAGGAGTATGCCGTGCGAAGGCCGGGTGCGCTAAGCGCGATCCATGTCACGGAGTTGCCGGAGGGTTGGCTGGGGAAGACTTTTGCGCTGATGGTCGCGACGGAGAATAGTGAATCGGATTATTTGTTGTTCACGGATGCGGACGTGCTGTTTTCGCCGTCGGTGTTGCGGCGCGCGTTGGTGTGTGCGCAGGAGTTGAATGCTGACCACCTGGTGGTGCTGCCGACGGTGGAGGTGCAGTCGCGCGGCGAGGGTATTGTGCTGGGATTCATGCAGGTGATGAGCCTTTGGGCGACGCGTCCGTGGATGGTGGAAGACCCGAAGGCGCGGCGGGATGTGGCGGGGATTGGGGCGTTCAACTTAGTACGCCGCGATGCGCTGAATGAGATTGGCGGATGGATCCCGCAACGGCTGGCCGTGCTCGAGGACATTATGCTGGGGCGGCGCATGCGCGCCGCGGAGATGCGTCAGCGGATGGTGTTTGCTCCGGGGATGGTGCTGGTGCACTGGGCGAAGGGCGGGCACGGGCTGCTGCTGAATATGACGAAGAACTTATTTTCGGCGTTCGGATTTCAGCCTTTGTTCGTGCTGTTGATGTGCTTGTGGATCTTCACTTTTTTTCTGGTGCCGCTGGCTGGGTTGGTGTGGTGGGGGACGGTGGTGCAGGCGTTGGTGGTTCTGTGCTGTATTGGCGCATTGTATCGGGTGATGGGGAGGACGAGCCAGATTGATGCTCGCTATGCGTGGCTCTATCCGCTGGGTGCCGTGGCGATCATGTTCGCGATGCTGCGGTCGATGGTGGTGGTGATCGTGCAGCGTGGCGTGATGTGGCGGGGAACGCTGTATCCGCTGCGGGATCTGCGTATGCATAACAGTCCGTTTGTGTGGGAACGCGAGGCGCGGAAGAAACGGGATGAGGAGATTCGGGCTGCCCGGGTGGTGAGGAAACTGGCGGAGCGGGCGGAGAAGAAGAAGAAGAGCTAAGGCAAAAGCCCACTGCGCGTGGGGCGGGCGTTCGCACGCCTTTTTACTGCTTCGCGTGGCCCTTCCGTTGGTCGGGATGGGATGTGGGTGGGGAGGAAGCCGGCTTTTAGACTTCTATTAGTTGCTTGCCGTAGCGCTTCTGCACGTACTCGTCGAGGATGACCTGGAACTCTTCTACGATGTGGTCGCCCTTGAGCGTGGTGAAGAGATGGCCGTCAACGTAGACGGGTGCTTTTGGTTCCTCGAAAGTGCCGGGAAGCGAGATGCCAATGTTGGCATGCTTGCTCTCGCCAGGACCGTTGACGATGCAACCCATCACCGCTAGCTTGAGCTCTTCAACGCCGGGGTAGTGCTTCTTCCACTCGGGCATGGATTCGACGAGGTAATTCTGGATGCGCTCGGCGAGTTCCTGAAAATAGGTGGAGGTGGTGCGGCCGCAGCCAGGGCAGCTCGTGACCTGGGGCATGAAGCTGCGGATGGAGAGGGATTGGAGGATTTGCTGGCCGCAGCGGACTTCTTCGCTACGGTCGCCGCCGGGCGTGGGGGTGAGGGAAACGCGGATGGTGTCGCCGATACCGGCTAGAAGGAGGGGAGCGAGGCCGGCGGTTGAGGCTACTACGCCTTTCATGCCCATGCCCGCTTCGGTTAGGCCTAGGTGCAGGGCGTAATCGCAACGGCTGGCTAGCTCGGTGTAGACGTCGATGAGGTCGCGGACGCCGGAGACTTTCGCGGAGAGGATGATTTGATCGCGGCGGAGGCCGTAGCGTTCGGCGGCGGCGGCGTTGTCGAGTGCGGAGACGACCATGGCTTCCATCATGACGTCGCGGGCTTCGAGCGGGTGGGCTAGCTTGGAGTTCTCGTCCATCATTTTTGTGAGGAGGGCCTGGTCTAACGAGCCCCAGTTGACGCCGATGCGGACTGGCTTCTGATGCTTGACGGCGACCTCGACCATGGTGCGGAAGTTGTCGTCGTCCTTACGGCCTATCGAGCAGTTGCCGGGGTTGATGCGGTACTTGGCGAGGGCTTCGGCGGTGTCGGGATACTTGGCGAGGAGGAGGTGTCCGTTGTAGTGGAAGTCGCCGATGATGGGGGTGTTCCAGCCCTTGGCGCGGATGCCTTCGACGATGTACGGAACGGCCTTGGCGGCGGCATCGTTATTGACGGTGATGCGGACCATCTCGGAGCCGGCGCGCGCGAGGGCGGCGACCTGCTGGACGGTGGAGTCGACGTCCGCGGTGTCGGTGTTGGTCATCGACTGGACGACGACGGGAGCGTCAGAGCCGACGCGGATATTGCCGATGGTGACGGGAACGGATTTTCTGCGGTGAATGGCTGGCATACACCTTGATTTTAGCAGTTTGGGGTCCGACCTTTAGCAGTTTAGGGCGATGCGGTTAGCTGTCGAGGGGGGTTCCAGGGCGCTCCCAGGGAGGAAGTCGGTCGGCGTCAGCGATGGATCGCGCGGAGACTTCCTCGTG
>Ga0302309_10001784_pt1 | contig 18873 bp, 18 predicted proteins | sample III_Palsa_N1_1_FD_200453 | JGI IMG/M metagenome (GOLD analysis project Ga0302309, IMG submission 200453) | Peat permafrost microbial communities from Stordalen Mire near Abisko, Sweden - III_Palsa_N1_1 | ecosystem: Environmental > Terrestrial > Soil > Palsa > Peat permafrost | place: Sweden... | reverse complement strand
GAACGTCCTCATCAAGGAATTAACGGTAAAAAACCTATCGATATGGTCACTTTAAACAACAAATAAAAATACCTAATTCTATTGCCGAATTACGTAACCCTTACAATTGCGAGCGGACTGAGTAAAGGGCTGTGCTGCGAAGCAATCTTGTCGCGTTAATACGAGCGACGAGATTGCTTCGTCGTTCCTCCTCGCAATGACATAATTGGTTAGATTGCAAGCTTACCTATATCCCTCTCCTGTGCTTCTCTTTAACGATCAAACTCAACTCCCGGCTCATTTGCCCGGCAATTGCGGTATTCTCCTGTGCACGGCGGAAAAGGTAAGGCAGCACCGCTTTTATAGGCCCGTAAGGCACATATTTGGCTACGTTATAATTGGCATTGGCCAGGTTAAAGCTTAAATTATCGCTCATACCCAATAACTGTGAGAAATATACATGCGGGTTTTTAGGGTCGATATGTTTATCGCGCAATAGTTCGGCCAGCAGGCGGCAGCTTTCCTCGTTATGGGTGCCTGCCACAATAGCTATTTTATTGATATGATTTATGCAAAACTTTAGCGCATCATCATAACCCTTATCAGTAGCAATTTTATTTACCTGTATAGGCGATACATAGCCCTTTTCAGCCGCGCGTTTGCGTTCTTTTTCCATATAAGCGCCGCGTACTATTTTAGCGCCCAAAATAAAGTCCTCGTCAACAGCTTCCTCGTAATCATTTTTTAATGATTCCAGCTTATCATGGCGGTATAGCTGGTAGGTATTGTACACAATGGCCTTTTCCTTGTTAAAGCGGTTCATCATGTTCAGGGCCAGCAGATCGATGGTTTTTTGGATCCAGGTTTCCTCGGCATCTATCATTACCGGGATGCCGGTTTTGTAGGCCTTTTCGCAAATGGCAACCACCCTGTTCTGTACTTTTTTCCATTCCGCTTTTTCAATGGTGGTAAGCTCCAGGCCTTCGTCCAGTTTCTCTAATAACGAGAAACGGCCAACACCGGTAACCTTAAACACGGTAATGGGCACGGCCTTATCTTCTGCCGCGCGGATTATGGTACGGATGATCTCGTCGCGTGTATGATCGAATACAGCTTCATCATCCTCACCTTCAATCGAGTAATCCAATATAGTGCCTACCCCACCTTTGTAAAGGTTTTTGATGGCAGTATCGCATTCGGTTATGGTTTCGCCACCACAAAAATGCTTAAAAATGGTAGCCTTTATCAAACCCTTTATGGGCAGGCCTATTTTAACCGCGAAATTTGTAATGGGTGGGCCTATTTTAACCAAAAAGTTAACATTGATGATCCTGAACAGCCAGTAGGCACGTTTCAGCGCAAAATTGGTCGAATGGCGAAAAGCGATCTCGGTATTTTCAAACGAAAGGTTGCTTACCGGGGCTGCTTTTGCTTTTAGGTCAGTTGAAAGCATGCACAAAATTAGAAAATACAATTAACATAACTCATTATTCTTTGAATAGTTTATTTTTGCCGCTCCATGATTGAATTTAAAGTAACAGGCGATTATATCCCGATGATACAATTACTAAAGGCTGCTAATCTGGTGCAAACCGGCGGCGAAGCGCAAATAGTTGTAACTGAGGGCGAAGTAAAATATAACGGCCAGGTTGATTACCGCAAACGCCTGAAAGTTAAACGCGGCGATGTAGTTGAATTCAGGAATAACAAGATCGTGGTGATATAAAATATGGATACCCTTCAGAGCATAAACTACCCTATTTATTTTAATAATAGCCTTGCCGAACTGGTAAACTTTATAAAAAAAGGCAAATATTCCCGCTTTTTTATTTTAACGGATGAGCATACCGCCAAATATTGCCTGCCGCTTTTGCAGGAAAAATTAGGCGATATGGATAACTTCGATCTGATTGAAATAAACGCCGGCGAAGAAAGCAAGGATATTGATTTTTGTATAGGCATTTGGAAAATGCTGATAGATTTTGATGCCGACCGCCAAAGCCTGCTCGTCAACCTTGGCGGCGGGGTGATCAGCGATCTGGGCGGGTTTGCTGCATCTACCTACAAGCGCGGGATAGATTTTGTACATGTGCCTACTACCCTGCTTTCGCAGGTAGATGCATCCGTTGGCGGTAAAACCGGGATTGATATTGACAGCATAAAAAACATCATCGGCACATTTACACAGCCCAAAGCGGTGTTTATTGAATATGAATTTTTAAAGTCGCTCCCTGCAAGGCAGATCCTGTCGGGCCTGGCCGAGATGCTTAAACATGGTTTAATTTGCGACAAGGCCTTTTGGGACATGCTTAAAACCAGCGACCTGCAACACCCATCGCTTGAACTGGTCTACCGCTCAGTCGAAATAAAAAACAAGGTGGTTATTGAGGATCCGAGGGAAAACGGTATCCGCAAAAGCCTGAATTTTGGCCATACCATTGGGCATGCGGTTGAAACTTATTCGTTGCTGAACGATGATGGCAACCATATCACCCACGGCGAGGCTATTGCCATAGGCATGATATGTGAATCATACCTGTCGCACAAAAAAGCCGGACTAAGCGCCGATGAGCTAAACGAAATTGTAAAGGTTATCAGCAGCTTATACCCCAGGTACCCGCTTAAGGAATCGTATAATGCCGAGCTATACCGCCTGATGCAAAAGGATAAAAAGAACCAGAACGGCAAAATAAATTGCACACTGTTAACACATATAGGGCAATATAGCGTTGATAATATCTGCACAGAGGACGAACTTTGTGAAAGTTTAAGATATTACGCTAATTATACCAATGCCCCACTTTGATCACCGCGAGCTGGCTGCAATTGTGCTGGTTGGTTTATTGATTGTACTCACCGTAATTGAAATGTGGCTTAGCTACCGCGAGGATCGTGATTATTACGAAAAACGCGATACGCTTATCAACCTGTATTTAACTTCGCTGGCCTTTATCATCAACCTTATAGTAAAAGCCGCTACCTTTTTTGTACTTGATTATGTTTGGCATTACCGCTTTTTCGAAATAAAAAACGCTTGGCTTTATTGGGCCATACTGGTTATCGCGCAGGATTTTTTATACTGGGTATTACATTACACAGGCCACTATTCGCGCATGTTTTGGGCCATGCATGTAACGCATCATTCGTCTGAACATTTTAATTTAACTACAGGGTTCCGCTCCACCGTTTTTGAACCTTTGTACCGCGTAGTTTTCTATCTGCCGCTGGCGCTCTTCGGTTTTAGCGCGATAGATATATTATATGCCTATCTCATCACCCAGTTATATGGCAATTTAGTGCATACGCAATACCATATCCCGCTGCCAAAATGGTATGGTTATATCTTCGTAACACCATCGCACCACCGGGTACACCATGCATCAAACGTCCCCTATCTTGATAAAAACATGGGGATGGTATTAATTATATGGGATAGAATATTCGGCACCTTTCATGAAGAGAACCTGCCCGAGCCTATCAAATACGGACTAACCCATCAACCCGAAGATACAGGCCCTGTAAACATCCTTTTCCACGAATGGAAGGCATTACTGCGCGATGCAAAACAAGCGCCGGGGATTAAAAACAAACTGCGGTATTTTATTAATGCCCCCGGCTGGAGCCACGATGGCCGCACACAAACAGCCAAGGTTATGCAGCGGGAATATGGAAAAACCGGATAGCAATATACCTGGCATGATCAGTTAAGGCCGCTTTGTAAATATCTTATGATATAGTCAAAACCATATTAAACTACATTTTAAAAATTGTAATATTGGTTATCAAAACGTATATGATGAAGATAAGATACCGGTATATACTGTTTTTAATCACCTTCATAACAACTTATCAACCTTGCTACGGGCAAATAAGCCCCAGGCTCACCCCTGTTATTGATAAGTTTAGCAGCCGGTTGATAGCTGATATAAAAAAAGACGCACTGAACGGCAGCATATCAGTAGCCATCATAAAAAAAGACCGGGTGATTTGGCTGGACGCATTTGGCTATGCAAATAAGGATAATGATATAATTGCAGATACCAATACCATTTACCGCATCGGGTCGATCACCAAAACCTTTACTGCTACCCTATTGATGCAATTAGTAGAAGAAGGCAAACTTAAACTGGATGATCCCGTTGAAAATTATCTGCCCGAAATTAAAAACTTAAACGGTTATGCCGAAGCGGGTAAGATCACCTTTCGACAACTGGCTTCGCACACATCGGGCCTTAAACGTGAGCCGGATGTGAGTAGCGCTGATGTTGGCCCCATTGATCAATGGGAAAGTAAACTTTTATCCTGCATACCTAAAACATCTTTTAACAGCAAGCCCGGCGAGCAGTTCTTGTATTCAAATATGGGTTTTGCCATACTTGGCCTGGCACTTTCGCGGGTTACGGGCATCCCTTACATCCAAATGGTTCAGCAAAGGATACTAACGCCATTGCACATGGATGATACCTTTTTTGTGCTGCCCGATGATAAAAAAGCAAGACTTGCACAAGGGTTGGACAATAGTAATGGCGATATAAACACCAGGCTGCCTTTGCATGAAATTCAGGGGCGTGGTTATAGGGTGCCGAACGGCGGCATTTTTTCAACCCCCCGCGACCTGTCGAAATTTGTTTTATCACTTATGGGCGTACAGCCTGTACTTACAGCCAAAAGCCGCAGACAAATGCAAAATATTCCCGATGGCGGTAAAAGGTATGGGTTAGGGCTCATGGTCATCAACAATCACCTATGGGATGTGATTGGGCATAATGGATCGGTGCCCGGCTATACATCGCAGTTTCTTATCGATCAGCAAAGTGGTTATGCCGTTATCCTGATGCGGAATTATAATTCAGGCAGCACTGATCTGGAGCAAGCCGCATTTGATTTATTGAAAGCGTTAAAAGATGCGGATTAGGTGATAATTTTGATGATTACGGTATAAAACTGTATATTCATACAGCAATTAAACCTACTCATGGATAATGCACGGTTAATTCAAAAATTCTATGCTTCATTTGCCATCGGCGATGCCGAAGCAATGGTGGGTTGTTATGCCGATGATATAGAATTTCAAGACCCTGCATTTGGCCCGCTAAAAGGCAATGATGCCAAAAATATGTGGCGGATGTTGTCAAAAACCCCCGATATTGAAATTACAGCCAGCAACATTAAAGCTGATGACAAAACCGGCAGCGCCGATTGGCTCGCAATTTATACCTTTAGCCTTACCGGCAGAAAGGTAATCAACCATATATCCGCCACCTTTGAATTTAAGGATGGCAAGATCAATAAGCATACCGATCATTTCAGCTTTTACAAATGGGCGCGGCAAGCATTCGGCTTAAAAGGCTGGCTGTTGGGTTGGACACCACTAATGCAAAATAAGGTAAGGGAACAAGCTTTGGCGAGGTTGGGTAGGTTTAAGGGGTAAGCTATTAATACAACAATGACCCATCGGGTCAACCCCTTTGTAGCAAAAAAGAACCGATAAAATATATTTTGCCCCTTAGGGGCTACCCTTCGCCTGCATTTATTAATTTTGGATATCAAGAATAATCATGCCAAATACCTATACACAATTATATGTCCATTTTGTATTCGCTGTAAAATACAGGAAAGCGTTAATTCATCAGGACTGGGAAGGCCGCCTTCAAAAATACATCACCGGAACAGTGCAAAATAACGGGCATAAATTATTAGCCATAAATAATATGCCCGATCATCTACACCTGTTCGTTGGATTAAACCCCAAACAATCAATTTCTGAATTAATGAAGATAGTAAAAGGAGATAGCTCTGAGTTTATAAATAAAGAAGGGCTTACCAGGCGAAAATTTTCCTGGCAGGAGGGGTATGGCGCTTTCAGCAACAGCCGCTCACAAATTGATGGCGTGTGTAAGTATATTTTAAATCAAAAAGAACATCATACGAAAATAACCTTTCAAAAAGAGTACCTTGATATATTGAAAGATTACGCCGTTGAATATAATGAGAAATATATCTTTCAAGACCTGTCTGATGATTAAAGGGTAGCCTCTAAGAGGCAAAAGAAAATATATCCTGGGGTGCTACAAAGGGGTTGACCCGATGGGTCATAAGAGCCTGTAGCAATCGGTTAAACAACCTGGAATATGTTTGCTATAAATACATCTGGAGGTATCAATATAACAACGAACAAACCCACCATCACAAAAACGAAAAAATAAGCGAATAATATCTTTAGGACGGTGTAAGTATCTCGCTTATAAAATTAGATAACACGCCTCTTATCAAAAAAGCTATGCTTTGCCCCTTCTAAATCTATTTCTAATTAAAAAATATGTTATGGTTAGCGTCATTGCTGGTATAATAATTATACAGGCATTAATAAAGCTCATGCTATCAAGATATTCTCCATAATTCATATTTCTGGTAAAATAACCCATCAAGCATATGGTTATAACATATACAACAAATAATATCGTCTTTCCCTTATGATTTAACTTGATGAAAAATAAAACTATTCCAAATATGATTATGGAAATTGCCTGTGTGTAAAGTGCTGGTAAAGCTCCTTCACCACTGCCAAGAGCTGTTAACGGCAATATGGATAAAATTGTAAGAAGTGTCTTTTTTAGGTTTTTCATTCGATTAAAACTACAAAAACATCACCACACTATCCACTCTCACCCAATAAAATTCTGTTTAACCCATCTATTTTCAAAAAAATAAAATTTTCTATTGACAAATGGTTTTTTTACCCTACATTTACCACGTAAAACAAAACAGATGAATTTTAACGCCACTTATTTTTACGGTTACTACTTTTACTTTAACAGTAAGAGCCGGGACTAATATGCGTTAACAAACATATAGAAAAACTGAAAAGTCCCGGCCCACAAGCCGGGATTTTTTGCTTTAACAGCATTATGAAAAGCGAAAAACCAAGAGTTGCCATACAGGGTATCCGCGCCTCCTTTCACGAGGAGGCCGCATTTAAATATTTTGGCGAAAAAATTCAAACCGTTGAGTGCAGCTCTTTCAAGCAAACATTCGAGGCCCTACAAAACAGGGAGGCCGATTATGTGGTGATGGCCATTGAGAACAGCATAGCAGGCAGCATTTTGCCAAACTACACGCTCATGATGAGCTATGGCTTTCCGATTGTTGGCGAGGTTTATATCCCTATTCAGCTGCATTTACTGGCGCTGCCGGGTGTAAAGTTCGAGGATATTACTTATGTAACGTCGCACCCTATTGCTATACGCCAGTGTGTTGATTTTTTTGACGAGTACCCGCACCTTAAAATTGTGGAAAGCAGCGATACCGCCGCTTGTGCCAAACGCATCCGCGAGGAACTACTAACCGATACCGTTGCCATTGCCAATACGCTGGCCGCTAACCTGTACGGACTGGAAGTATTAGAGCGCCGCATCGAATCGAACAAAAAGAATTTTACCCGTTTCCTGATCATCACCCATCATGAGAACAATGTAAAAACTATAGCCAATAAGGCTTCACTTTGTTTCGAGGTAAGCAATAAGGTGGGCTCGCTGGCTAAGGTGCTTAATATTTTTGCCGAGCAAAACCTTAACATGAGTAAAATACAAAGCATGCCGGTACTGGGTAAACGCAACGAGTATAATTTTTATGTGGATGTGGAATGGAACGAAACCAAACAGTACGATACCGCCATTAAACAGACGCTTAAATATACCCACAATTTTAATATACTGGGCGAGTATCAAAAGCACGAGGAACAGCCCGCAACTGAGACGGTTAAAAAGCCCGAAAAACCAACCAGGAAATATATACAGATGAAGAAGATGTAGGTAGTGATTAGAGGTTAGTAATTAGTTGGACGGAAAGTCAGAAAGAGTAAAGAGTAAAGAGTAAAGAGTAAAAATTAACAAATAAAGAAATATACACATTAAAAAACTTCCGGAATTTCGGTCTTGCCGGTTTCCGGGCTACAAAAACACGATGAAATTAGATTTAAACATACAACCGCTTGAGTCCTGGATAAAGACAGGAAAAGAACCGCTTTTAATTGCCGGCCCATGCAGCGCCGAAACTGAAGATCAGCTGGTAGCAACAGCACATTTATTGGCAGCAACAGGCCGCGTTAGTGCCCTGCGTGCAGGTATCTGGAAACCACGCACCCGTCCCGGTGAGTTTGAAGGGATAGGCAGCATAGGTTTGGAATGGCTGAACACCGCTAAAAAGGAAACCGGCCTGCCTACCACCGTAGAAGTGGCTACCGCCAAACACGTTGAAGAAGCCTTGAAAGCAGGTGTGGATATTTTATGGGTAGGCGCACGCTCAACCGTAAACCCTTTCACCGTACAGGAAATTGCCGATGCCTTAAGAGGTGTTGATGTGCCTGTAATGGTAAAAAACCCGGTAAACCCCGATCTTTCGCTTTGGATAGGCGCTTTGGAGCGGATCAACAATGCGGGCATCACTAAACTGGCCGCTATACACCGCGGATTTTCATCTTATGAAAAATCGGCTTTCCGTAACGAGCCGATGTGGGATATCGCCATCCATTTAAAAACTTTGGCGCCTCATTTACCTATTATTTGCGACCCAAGCCACATCAGCGGCAACCGCGAGTTGATCGGTTATATATCGCAAAAAGCATTAGATCTTGATATGCAGGGATTAATGATCGAATCACACATCGACCCAACTGTAGCCTGGACAGATGCCGCCCAACAGGTAACCCCATCAGCATTAGCTGATATTATTGACCGCCTGGCACTGCGCAAGCCGGAGATCCGCAATGCTGAAGTAAATGATAAATTAGCTGAATTGCGTAGCAAGATCGATAAGATTGATGATCTGTTGATCCAAAAGGTAGCTGAGCGTATGCAAATAGCTGAGAAAATAGGCCAGTACAAAAAAGATAACAACATTACGATATTACAGGTTAACCGTTGGGATGAGATATTGAACAAACGTACCAGCTATGCCAAAGCATTAAAGCTAAGTGCCGAGTTTACCGAAAAGCTGTTGGAACTGTTACACGCAGAATCCATACGCAGGCAAACAGAAGTAATGAACAAAGGCCAGGAAACGCAACCGGCAGAGAAACTTACACACGTTTAACCCCTCCCGGCCTCCCCTGAAGGGGAGGAGAAATATGGTTATAGAAATTATTATTAATGGGTAAAAATATCATCCTTACTAAAAAAACAAAAACCGTTAGCGGTACCGTACAGCTTACGGGCTCCAAAAGCGAATGCAACCGCGCGCTTATTATCGAGGCCTTAAGCAACGGCAAGGTTAAGGTGGAGAATATTTCGGATGCGGCGGATACGGTTACTTTGTGTGAAGTATTAAGTCTAAAGTCTAAAGTTTTAAGTCAAAAATCAGATATAGACTCAGGACTTAAGACTCAAGACTTAAGACTAATCAACATCGGCCCCGCGGGTACTGCCATGCGTTTTCTTACCGCTTATTTTACTTTGAAAGATGATGAGGTGATATTAACCGGCAGCGAGCGCATGAAACAAAGGCCGATAGGTATTTTGGTGGATGCGCTACGCCAACTTGGGGCGAGTATTGAGTATGACGAAAAAGATGGTTTCCCTCCGTTGAAAATCAAAGGCGGCTTTGAGCAAAAAACCAATAAGATCAGCATAAAAGGCAATATCAGCAGCCAGTACATTACGGCCTTGTTGCTGATCGCTTCGCAACTGCCTTTGGGGCTGGAATTACACATCGAGGGTGATTTAACATCCCGCCCTTATGTGGAAATGACCTTAGCCATGCTGCAGCAGGCAGGTATTCAGCATCAATGGAACGGTAACATCATCAGTATTGCCCACCAGGATTTTACACCTACTGTATTACCTGTGGAGCCCGACTGGAGCGCGGCATCATACTGGTATGCCATAGCCGCTTTGGCTGATGAAGCTGACCTTTTTTTACCCGGATTAACGCAATACAGCCTACAGGGCGATAGCGTTATTACCGAGTTGATGGCTAATTTTGGGATTACTTCGCAGTTTAAAAACGGAGGCGTACATTTACAAAAGGAAAATAAACCGCTTGCCCGTAAAATATTCGATTTAAAGGAATGTCCCGATCTGGCGCAAACTATTATTGTAGTATGTGCGGCATTGGGGCATGAAGCAAAATTTACAGGGCTGGAAACCTTAAAAATAAAGGAAACCGACCGTGTGAAGGCCCTGCAAAATGAGCTGGCAAAAATAGGTGTTAAACTGATAGAAAAAGGGCAGGTTTATAAGCTGGATTGCAGCGAAAAACTAATGCCCGAACGTATCTTTATCAACACCTACGAAGATCACCGCATGGCAATGGCATTCGCGCCGCTGGCTTTATTGATTCCGGAAGTTGAGATAGAGGACGCGCAGGTGGTTGAAAAATCATACCCGGCGTTTTGGAAAGATTTGGAGAAGGTAGGATTTGAGGTGAAATAAGCCCCACCCAACCCTCCCCGGTAGGGAGGGCTTTAAATAAAAAATTAAATTTAAAAAGTCTCCCCTACCGGGGGAGATTTAGAGGGGGCTTACATGGCAGGCAATTCATTCGGGCAATTATTCAGGATCACAACTTTTGGCGAGTCGCATGGGGAGGCTATAGGCGTAATTATTGATGGCTGCCCTTCGCAGTTAACTGTCGACCTGGAATATATCCAATCCGAACTTGATAAGCGCAAGCCCGGCCAATCGAAAATAACCACCCAGCGTAAGGAGAGCGATACGGTTAAGATCTTATCGGGCGTATTTGAAGGTAAAACCACCGGCACGCCAATCGCCATGCTGATACCTAATGAAGACCAGCGTTCAAAAGATTACAGCCATAACCAGGATGTTTTTCGCCCTTCGCATGCCGATTACACCTATCAAACAAAATACGGCATTCGTGATCATCGTGGCGGTGGCCGCTCATCGGCCCGCGAAACAGCAGCGCGCGTTGCAGCAGGCGCTTTAGCCAAACTATTGCTCAAAAGTCAGGGGATAGAAATTGTTGCCCATGTAAGCAGTGTAGGCAAAATAAACGCGCCAAATGTAGAGATAACTGATGCGCAGGAATTTATCGATCAGCGCGAGCAAAACATCGTGCGCTGTGCCGACCCTGCCACTGCCGAAGAAATGATCGAATATATCGACAGCATCCGCAAACAAGGCGATACCGTTGGCGGCAAGATCAGTTGTTATATAAAAAACTGCCCGGCAGGCTTGGGCGAACCAGTTTTTGACAAGCTGCATGCCGAATTAGGCAAGGCTATGCTTAGCATTAATGCGGTACACGGCTTCGAGTTTGGCTCAGGCTTTGCAGGCAGCGAAATGCGCGGCTCGGAACATAACGACATATTTGTAAAAAATCATTTAGGCGATATCGCTACCATTACTAACTTTTCGGGTGGTATACAGGGCGGTATCAGCAATGGCATGCCTATCGAGTTTAAAGTAGCCTTTAAACCCGTTGCCACCATTATGCAAAGCCAGGCTACGATAGATAGCGCAGGCAATGCCGCCGAGATCTCGGGCAAAGGCCGCCACGACCCATGTGTCGTCCCCCGCGCTGTACCAATAGTCGAGGCTATGGCCGCGCTGGTTCTGGCAGATCATTGGCTAAGGAACCGAAACTCGATATTAATTTGAAAATTTGGCGATTTGAAAATTTGAAGATAATCGCATTTTCAAATTAGCACATTTTCAAATTTTCAAATTATAATTTTCAAATTAATGCTCACCTCTCCTATCCAACTTTACAAACAAGCCTATTCGGGCCTATCTAAAAATAGCTGGTACCTGTGCCTGGTAATGCTCATCAACCGCAGCGGCACTATGGTTATCCCTTTTATGGCCATTTATTGCACGCATGCCTTACATTTTACCATTGTGCAAACCGGTATTGTAATGGGTATGTTTGGTGCAGGCTCTATCTGCGGGGCTATTCTTGGGGGAATATTGACGGACAAAATTGGCTTTTATGACCTTCAGATCGTCGCTTTACTAAGTGGTGGTGTGTTATTTATTATTTTAGGCTTTCAGCATACATTTTTAAGCATCCTTACTTTCGTTTTTATACTCAGTTTTTGTAATGACTCGTTCAGGCCGGCAAATTCATCGGCTATAGCTTATTATAGTTCGGCAGATAATAAAACACGCTCCTATTCATTAAACCGCCTGGCTGTAAACCTTGGCTGGGCCGTTGGGGGCGCCTTGGGTGGTTTTTTGGCATCGTTTAATTATCAGCTGCTTTTTTGGGTTGATGGCTGCACCAATATTTTTGCGGCTTTGATGCTGCTAAAGTTGATACCGCGCTCAAACATTGTAAAGCCCGTAAAAATTAAACAGGCCGAAGCCGCTGCTTCATCGCCCTATAAAGATAAAATATACCTGCTGTTTATAATTCTGGTGATACTTTTTTCCTGTTGCTTTTTCCAGCTATTTAGCATGCAGCCATTGTTTTATAAAACAAAGTGGCTGCTCAGTTTAAGAGAAATAGGTTTCCTGATGTCGTTAAACGGTATGCTGATCGTTGTGATCGAAATGGTGATGATCCATAACCTGGAAGGCAAAAGGCATCCGCTAAATTTTATCTGCGCGGGTGTATTGTTGGTAGGCGCTGGCCTGGTTTTACTAAATATATTGCCCCACAACCTATTTTCGGGCATAATTACGGTACTGTTTATCACCTTTGGCGAAATGCTGTCGATGCCATTTATGAACTCCTTTTGGATCACCCGGACAACCGACTATAACCGCGGGCAATATGCAGGTTTATACACCATGGCGTGGTCGATAGCGCAGGTAGCGGCCCCAACCATTGGCGGGGTGATCATCCTGCATCATGGGTTTAGCTCCTTATGGTGGCTGTTGGGCGGTGTTTGTTTACTGTCGTCAATTGGGTTTATGGTGTTGTACAGGGTGAATTATTCCCGCTTGAGAAGATATTAAGTCCTGCGTCCTTGCGAGGCACGAAGCAATCTCACGATACAGGTTGACGATTGGTATGTTTAATACCTTGCATGTGAGGTTGCTTCGTCGTTCCTCTCGCAATGACATGATGGTGAGAGAATGACTTTATTTTTTTAATATTTCAAAGAACACGATTTGCGCTTTCACAAGCGCGGGATTGATAATGGATACCGGAAAATGTGGATGGTGCCGGGTATGGGCCTTTGGATAATGCAAGTTACGAAGGTTATTTTATAATAGTGCTGACACTGTTTTGTCAGCGGTTGATAATCAACCACTTAATGGCGCTGCGTGTGCTGCGTCCGCTGCGTACAGCATCCTATATAAAATCCTTAATTAGTGCTGTTTATTCTCTACGCCTTTGTTGGTGTTGTCGCCAACAAACCGCGATGCCGGCGAAAATCGTCTTAATCATAACTTAGTACTTGTTGGTGACAACACCAACAAGGGTGAAACACCAACAAGGGTGAAGCAATCTCATTATACAGGTTGACGATTGGTATGTTGGCTACTTGTCATGTGGGTTTGCTTCGTTCCTCGCAATGACGCTGAGGGTGTAAATTATTGTTTCAATACCCTAACCGTAACCAGCAATTGCCCTGTATGCCGCATGGTATGTTCGGCAGCATGTACCAGCAAACCAATAACTGTTGATGGTGTTTGCGCCCGCCCTACCCCGCGTACTTCTGTTAAAGTTAACTCATTTGTGGCAGCAAGCTGTTTTAGCGCGATATCAACCTGGCGGTTAAATCTTTTAAGCAGATCAGCTAAATTCAGCCCTTGATATTCGCTCTCGGCAGATAAATATTCCAATTGTTGTTTGTTTAATTGCCCGCCACGCGCATAAGTAAATAACCTATCTAAAACGCCGCTTAAATGTTGTAAATGAAAACCTGGTGATGCCATCCCTACAGGTTTTTCCCACAATAATTCCTCAGGGAAATTTATCATCAACTCATTTATTTCTTCGCGTGCCTGTAACAGCGCATGGGCTACAGGTTGTAGTAAAGGCGGTATGCCTTCCAGCGGGCCGCGCAGCCAAACTTCGGGTTTATTTTTGTTTGCCATACTTACTTACCGGTGCTTTGTAACGCGGCCTTAACTACTTCATGATTGAGCGTTTGCGGTAAAGCATAAACCTGCTGCACCCGCTCACGGGTATTGTCCGACCATAAAAAATTAGTCCACACCATAAACCAGGCCCATTCGGGCTGGGCAGCCAGTATTTCGGGCTTAGGCAGCTCACCTACTTCTGTTAAGGCAATCAATTTGCCATGTGCCAGTTGCAGCAACTCGTTATAATCCTTTTGCTCGTAATCAAAATGGTAAACATCGGCACCCAAAACATCCACATAATCAGCGCCAGGGTAGTAGTCCTTATAAGTATAAGCCTCATCTAACGGAATATCCCTTATGCCGTTGGCGCCCCATATCCATATCAAATTATTCAGGTGATGATAGTTTGTATAACGGTCGTACATCATCTTCCACAACTTGGTTATGCCGTTCTCGCCTTTTTTATTGCCCCACCAAAACCATACGCCGTTCATTTCATGGTAAGGGCGCCATAAAACCGGCACATGCGCATCCTGCAATTGTTTTAAATAACCGGCTATTACATCTATCTGCGCCAGCCACTTTTTATTGAGCGCGGTGCCGGGCGTAAGCAGCTCGTTCCATTGCGCGTCGGTCAGTTTGCCCTGCACACTTTCTTTCCAGCCATAAGGCGGGTTATCAATTGGCCTGCCCTGGTGCCACATCAAAGTAATTATGTACCCGTCCTGCCATTTTTTTATCGCTTCGTTAACAATATTTTGGCCGAGGTCGTTAGTGCCCGACAGTATGAAATCCGATCCCCACAAAGCCGGGTATTTACCCGTAATGGCATAAGCGCTATCCGAATACATATTGAGCTGATGATTAAAATTATGCTGCCCCGAAATAATATATTTACCCTTAATACCATACAAAAACCCAAGTAGTTTTTTTGCCTCGGGCGATGCATTTTTATTAACAGGGGCGAAACTTTGCGCAGTTATTTGCATTGCTGCCAGCAGTATTAAAATAAGCGCTATATATTTTTTCATAAGCCATTTGTAAGTCCCGTTAAATTTATTAATTTAATATCGTACAAAATAACGCTTGTGGTATAGCAATTGCTATACACGTACATACTACTATGAAAATGATCATCTTCCGCATGAATGTTAAACAAAACATTCGCCCTGCCATAATTTTGCTGCTTTGTGTATTTGTCCTCACCTTCCAGGGATGTAAAAGAAAACGCTCTGACATGGCCAAAATTCTTTTTAAACAAACACGCAACGAGCTTTTTAAAAAGTTAGAGCCTGATGATTATGCCGTAGTATTTAAAAAAGTACTCGATAGCGTAAAACAAACACTTAACTACCCGCAACTGATAAGTACTTATTACAGCAAAAATAATTATGAGCCTGTTTTTGTAGAACAGCATTTACAAAATAACGACCTGTACAATATGGTTGATTTTTATGAGAAGGCCAACGAGCATGGTTTTGATCCTAAAATGTTCCATCCGGAGGAGATCAGGGCGCTGATAGATAAATTTCGTGATAAAAGGGCCATAAAAAACGTTGATGAAGCCTATCATGTTATAGCCGAACTGGAAATACTTACCGCAAATTCGCTGGTGAAGTATTCAAATGATGTGCAATATGGCGTAGTAAACCCTAAATGGATATACGCGCGATACTTTACGGCTACCAAACGGCCCGACACTACTTCAATGCTGCAACCATTACAGGCAAAAAACATTAAAACATACCTTGACAGTATACAACCGAAAGACCCACAGTATATTGCCCTGCAAAAAGCCTTTGTAAATGACGATGTGATCCCGGGCCTTTCACTACAGGAATCGCACAGGGTTTTATTGGTAAACCTTGAGCGCTTAAGATGGAAAAACAAGCCCACTGAAAATAAATATGTTTATGTGAACATCCCCGATTACCGGCTTGATGTGATGGATAGCGGACGATCGGTATTGAACATGAAGGTTTGTGTGGGCCAGGGCCGCAATATGGATAATGCCAAAACCCTGATGCATTATGATGATACCGATAAGGTGGACAAGCCCAACCCACATGAAACACCCTTGCTTAACAGCATGATCCACAGCGTAGAGGTAAACCCGATATGGAACATACCCGAAAGTATTGCCAATAAGGAGATAATTGTTGAGGCGCAAAAAGACCCGTACTACCTATCTAACAAAAACATTGATGTTTATAAAGATGATAAAAAGGTTGATGATAGCGAATCGATAGATTGGGCGACGGCTGATAAATCAGATTATAGTTTTAAACAGGAGCCCGGCGAGGATAACTCATTAGGTAAGATCAAATTCCTGTTCAACAACAAGAGCAATGTTTATTTGCACGATACACCGGCCAAAAGCGCGTTCTTTAAAAAGATGCGTGCAATAAGCCACGGCTGCGTAAGACTGGGCCAACCTTTAGACCTGGCCCATAACCTGTTTGGCGATGGTAAAAAGTATGATGAAATAGCAAAGGATATGGGCGAGGATAACCCCGACCCTACCACCATATATTTTGGCAAAAGAGTGCCTGTTTACATTACCTATGTTACCTGCTGGGCCGATACAACCGGCACCCTGCAATACCGCCCCGATGTATATGGCCTTGATATTGTACTATTCGCGAATTTGCAGAAAGTGATTGGGGATTAGGTATTTTTTTAGTATCAAGTACTGAGTATCAAGTATCAAGATTTTTTTTCAGGTGTTAATACTCATTAATAAATGATTGATATAGAGTATCAAGATTTTTTAGGTCTTGATACTAAGTACTTGATACTTTATACTAAACTCATTCTCCCCCCGCAGCATCCGGAAAAACATAATTTGCCGACATAGCTTCGTCGAGGTATTTTGAGGTATAATTGCTGTCGCTGCCGTTTATAAAAAATACGGTTTTGCCTTTTATAGTTTGTATAACCTGCTCGGCAATCTCGGGCGCTACAGCAGGGCAACCCCAGCTACAGCCCAAGCGGCCAATTGCGTTAATTGTGCCCTGCCCTACATAATTAGCGGCGTGTACCACAATCTCGCGCGAGCGGGCATCGCTGTTAAAGCCATCGTCCAAACCATCTAAATGTAACGACCGGCCATGCTTTCCATAATAAATATTATCTGTAAGGTAAAAACCCAGGCTGCTTTGGTGCGAATCTTCGATATTTGAAAAGCGATTGGCCATGTCCATACCACTGCCCTGCCCGTGGGCTACCCATGTATTTATGAGTAATTGTTTTTGCAGCAGATCAATTATCCACATGCGTTTTTCGCGGCTGGGTTTGTTCATATCAACAACGGTAAGCACGCTGCAAAATGGAGATATTTTATTGGCTATTTTTAAATTGATAAAGCCGGTTACAGCTTTTTGAAAAACCGCTTCATCCAAACCTGCCTGTTGTAATTGTGCTGCCTGGTAAAGCTCATCAACATATTTTTCAAATAATTCTTTTGATGATGACGCCGTTTTGTTGGCATCTGATCCTTTTACATTTACCGGCTTCCAACTGATAATGGTTATAGATAATAGTAATGAAGCGCAGGTAACCCACCAAAAATGTTTCCTCATAAAGCTTAATACAATAGTTTAAAACTGTTAAAATTCAACAGGCCCAGGTATTAAAAACCAATATAATTGTTGTGATTGCTGCAAACATAAGTAATCTATCTGTTACAAACAAACAAAAAATACATTTAAAGCAATTTAATTAACTAATTAGTAATAATAAGCCACGGATTACTTTAACGAACTTTAACACTGCTATGTTGCCCAATACTTGTTTTATTAATGATATTTGTTAACTATCGCCAGTTATGAGAGAGAAAATTTGTCTGTTTTTATTGTGTACCGCGCCTACCGTAAAAATGTGAGCAGGGAATGATCACCTATTATTTAACAATATAAAACAATCTTGTCATTGCGAGCGATAGCGTGGCAATCTCGTAGCCATGCCAGGCGCTTTATGTATTGGCGACGGGGTTGCTTCGTCGCCCTCAAACATGAGCCACCGCGCTCCTCGCAATGACATAATTAAAAAGGTGTAACCTTTATTTTACCCAGCTTACTTTCTGCTCCAGCGGGGTAGTTCTTTTTCCTGCGGGATGTTCATCGGCATAGCCAAAATATAAAATACCCATTACATGGTCATCCTCGCCAAGCTGTAAATATTGTTTCATGGCAGGTTTTAGCGCCATGCCGCCGGTACCCCAGTACGAAGCGATGTTTAAGGCCGTAGCCCCCAGCAGCATATTTTGTACAGCGCAGGCCGTTGCAGCCATCTCTTCAAACGCAGGGATCTTAGGCAGGTTACCCCGTTTCATTATGGCGATAATTACATGTGATGCCTTATCGCCCTGGGTTAACAGGTTATTAAAAACACCATCGGCAAAATCTTCATCGCTGGTATTTTCACGATAGAGATTGGCATGTGCAGCGCAAAATTGGGTGGGGTCTTCATAAACCACAAAACGCCAGGGTTCGGTAAAACCGTGGGTTGGCGCCCAGTCGGCCAGTTCGAGTATAGCGGCTATGTGACCATTTGGTATTTTATGGCCGTTCATCATAAATGGTTTTATGGTACGGCGGTTTTGGATGATGGTAGTTATGGTGGTAAATTCGAGATCAGTCATAAAATTTAAATAAATGTATCAATACTGAGTACCTGAAGCCGGTACTTTTAAAGAAAAATGTTGAAGTACCTTTTTAGGTAATTTATTTGTCGCGGTAAATGTTTCCTTATTTAAATAAGGTACTGCAATAGGATAATTATATTTTTTGCTAACGTTTGTCAGTCTGCCATTTTTATATTTATAAAGATCGAAGATCCAATAAGCATGGTTCTGATAATCAGCCAAACTTTCTCCCACAATCAAATAATTATTCTTATC
>Ga0302309_10001781_pt1 | contig 18904 bp, 19 predicted proteins | sample III_Palsa_N1_1_FD_200453 | JGI IMG/M metagenome (GOLD analysis project Ga0302309, IMG submission 200453) | Peat permafrost microbial communities from Stordalen Mire near Abisko, Sweden - III_Palsa_N1_1 | ecosystem: Environmental > Terrestrial > Soil > Palsa > Peat permafrost | place: Sweden... | reverse complement strand
CGCGATACCTGTACCCAAAACGGCACTTTGCTGATATTTGATGAGGTGATATCCGGTTTCAGGATTGGTTTTGAGGGTGCGGCAGGATATTATCAAATTAAACCTGATATCATTACCTATGGTAAAATAATAGGCGGCGGTTTGCCGGTTGGCTGTTATGGTTCATCTGCCGAAATAATGAGTAATATTTCGCCCGAAGGCCCGGTTTACCAGGCAGGTACATTATCGGGCAACCCTGTAGCCATGGCAGCGGGCATCGCCCAGCTAACCGAGCTATTGCGTATGGGCTTTTACCGCGACCTGCATAATAAAACAGAAGAGTTTACCGAATCGATACAGCGTTTTGCATCGGCACGCAGCTATAAGTTTAAGGTGTTCAGTATCGGCTCCATATTCTGGTTTGCGTTTACGGATAAAGCAGCCATTACTAAGGCAGAAGATATTGATGCTGTCAGCATGGAAAAGTTTAAAAAATTACATCGTGAACTGATTAACAGGGGGATATATTTAGGCCCAAGCGGTTACGAGGTTGGCTTTATATCGCAGGCACATACAAAAATTGACCTGGAGAAGGCTAAACGTGCTATATTTGATAGTCTGGATTTAGTATTTAATGGAAAATAATATGATAAAGCGGTCGTTAGTCATTTTTTACGCGTTAATTATTTACGCGGTAGCGCAACTGGTTTGGTGGGCGTATTATTTATACAGCCTGCAGCATAACCGCCTTGGCATGATATTGGGCGAAGGCTCAATGTTTGTAATTGTATTTGCTTTTGGCGCATACAGCTTGCACAAATCCATCAATAAAGAGCAAAAATTACAGGAGCAAAAGAGAAATTTCTTGCTTTCGGTAACGCATGAACTTAAATCACCACTGGCATCAATCAAAATATTGCTGCAAACCATTCAAAAAAGAAATTTGACCAAAGAGCAGGCACTTGATTTTATCGACAAATCATTACTCGATATTGAACGCCTTGACGATATGGTAGAAAACATGTTGCTGGCATCAAAAATTGATAACCGCTCCTATACCTTCCCTAAAGCGAAATTTAACCTGTCGGTTTTGGTGGATAGCATTGTTAACCGTTTGCAGGTTACCAAATGCGATTGTAACCAGCAAATTATTGATGCCGAAATTGAGCCTAAGATTGAAATTACCGGCGATAAGTTCGCGTTAACATCAGTGGTAACCAACCTGGTTGAAAACGCTATAAAATATTCGAGCCCATGCGAATCTGTACTGGTAAAATTATTTTCTAAAGATGGCCAGGTACATTTGCAGGTTGCAGATCATGGCATCGGCATTGCTGATGCAGAAAAGGGCCGTATCTTCGATAAATTTTACCGCGTTGGTAGCGAGGATACCCGTAACACAAAAGGTACAGGTTTAGGCTTGTACATTGTAAAAGAAGTACTTGATAAACACGAAGCCACCATTAAGGTTAAAGATAACCGGCCGGCGGGCAGTGTTTTTGAAGTAACATTTGGATTAACCTAATTTTAAATTATCATGCCAAACAAAAAAAGAATTTTATTAGCCGAAGATGAAGAGCATCTGCTGGAAGCCATCAAACTTAACCTCGAACTGGAAGGGTATAAAGTATCTACGGCTAAAAATGGTAAAAAGGCACTGCAAATATTTAAAGAAGAGCGTTTTAACCTGGTGATATTGGATGTAATGATGCCCGAAATTGACGGTTTTGTGGTTGCCGAAACAATCAGGCTTGAAAATACCGAGGTGCCTATTATGTTTTTAACAGCTAAAAACACCAACGAAGATAAAATTGCCGGCCTTAAAAAAGGTGCAGATGATTATTTAACCAAGCCATTTAACCTTGAAGAGCTTATTTTAAGGGTAAATAACCTGGTAAAGAGAAGTTTAAAAGGGGACGACCTTAAAGAGTTTAACAGCTATAAAATTGGGGATAAAACCATCCATTTTAACTCATTTGAATTGGTTAATGGCGATGAATCTATCACCCCGTTAACTAAAAAAGAAACCATGCTGCTTAAATTGCTTATTGAGCGCAGGAATGATGCAGTATCACGCGAGCAAATACTGGAAACGGTATGGAATTACGATGTTTATCCATCAACCCGTACTATAGATAACTTTATACTCACCTTCCGCAAATACTTCGAACCCGATCCTAAAAATCCGGTTTATTTTCATTCTATACGCGGCGTAGGCTATAAATTTACCGATAACCAGCACTAAAATAATTCGATGTTTACCAACACCGCCCGCGTAATTCTTATTGGCATTTTTTTAGTAATGGGCGCGTTTTTTAGCTACGAGCATATCTATGAACTGGTAGCTGTTACGCTACTATTTGTAGCGCTGGTGATATGGGGCTACTTTAAAGAAGGTACGGTAATAATGGCCGCCAAACGTTTTCATCATAAAGATTATGACAAGGCCGAGTCGTTATTGCTGCAAATAAGCAACCCTGCATTATTAAGCAAAAAGAGGCGTGGCTTTTATGAGTTCATATTGGGCGGCATAAGCCTGCAAAAGCAGGACTATGAAGCTGCCGAACGGCACTATGAACTTGCGGCTCAGTTTCCCTTACGCACCGCTAACGACCATGTGGCTGCATTGGTACATGTGGCCAATATTAGTATACGCCAGGGCAATTATGAAAAGGCGAAGGCTTATATACAATTGGCCAATAAACAGGAAGAAAATATCACCGCCAAAATGAAAGAAGTGATAAAAAAATTAGAAAAGGAATTAAAACAACATTAAAATAGAGAATCAGGAAGCAGGAACCAAGAATCAAGATAATTTATCCTGGCTCTTGATTCTTTACTCTTGATTCTCTTCCAAACATATGAGAGATTCGTTATTAATAAAAGCTGCATTTTCAGAAAAAACACATCGCCCGCCGGTATGGATGATGCGCCAGGCAGGGCGTTTTATGAAGGAGTATTGGGATATAAAAAACAAATATTCCTTTTTGGAGATGTGCAAAACGCCCGAACTTGCAGCAGATGTTACCATGCTGCCGGTTGATTTATTGGGGATTGACGCGGCTATATTATTTTCGGATATTTTAGTTACCGGGGAAGCTATGGGTGGCGATTTAAGCTTTACCCAGGGCGTAGGCCCCCGCTTTGCCAACCCTGTACGTAACGCGGCTGATATTGATGCGCTGGACACCCAGGTTGTACACAAACTGCAATACGTGGCTGATGCTATAAAGGTAATTCAGCAACGCTTAAATGGCAGTATACCGCTGATTGGTTTTGCAGGCGCGCCATTTACCGTAATGAGTTATTTGGTTGAAGGCGGTTCGTCCCGCGATTTTAAGCTGACAAAGCTGCTGTTGCATAATGAGCCCGAACTGGCACACCGCCTGTTATCAAAAATAGCTACGGTAACGGCAGATTACCTTAACCTGCAAATAGCAGCCGGTGTAAACGCCGTACAAATATTTGATAGCTGGGCACAGGCATTGGCCTGGGATGATTATAAAGAATTTTCGCACCGTTATATTGCTGAAATTATCAGCAAACTAAACAGGAAAGATATACCGGTTATCTCGTTTTGCAAAGGCAGTTCAGTGTTCGCACCATTAATGGCCGAGGCAAAACCTGATGTAATTTCTATCGACTGGAATGTTGATTTGCTGGATATTAAAAAACGCTTGCCCGCAGGCATAGCGGTACAAGGTAACCTCGACCCGCATATTTTATATGCCGATAAGAAAGTAATCAAGGAACGCATTTACCGCCTGTTCGACCGTATGAAGGGCGAAACCGGGTTTATATTTAATTTAGGGCATGGCATTATGCCCGATATACCGTTTGATAATGTGAAGTACGCGGTAGATATTATAAAAGAATACCCCCCGGCCCCCTAAAGTGGGAGCAAGTACGTTGGGGAAATTATAACAATAGTTAATCAAAAAACTCCCCCTTTAGGGGGTTGGGGGGTTATGTACAATTATATTTTAGCCATACATATCATATTTGTAGTCTGCTGGATGGCGGGGCTGTTTTATATTGTGCGCCTGTTTATTTACCACACCGAAGCCCAGGAAAAACCCGAACCAGATCGTAAAATTCTATCAGACCAGTTTGAGATAATGGAACGTAGGTTATGGAACGTAATAGCCATACCCTCCATGCTGTTGGTATTGGTTGCGGGTATTACCATGGTTGTGATGGTACCGGCGTGGCTGCATCAATCGTGGTTGCAAATAAAGCTTTGCTTTGTATTGGGACTGATAGTATATCATTTTATTTGCCAAAATATGATCAAGCAAATGCGTAACGGTATATTTAAATGGACATCAACCCAACTCCGTATCTGGAACGAGGTAGCCACTATATTTTTATTTGCGATAGTATTTTTAGCAGTACTTAAAAATGGTATCAGCTGGATTTATGGCATCATAGGCTTGGTAATTTTTACGCTGATTATTATGTCGGCAGTGAAGATTTATAAGTATTATAGGGGGAAGAAGTAAATATCAATCCTTGGTATTCACCAAAAAATAAATGAATTGCCCCTCAACATCATTCTTATCAGCATAAACAAAATTTAAATCCTGTTTAAAACCGTTTCGCTCTAAAAGTTTAATAGAGTTTTTGTTTTGCTTATCCGGAAAAGCGGTAATTACCTTTACTTTCATCACCCCAAATCCATATTCAATAACTTCCTCAATCGCCTCCTGCATTATACCCTGACCGTGATGAGTGGGGTTTAATTCATAACCAATTTCGGCAATTTCTTTTTCTTTATCAATATTCCAATAGCAAATAGTGCCAATTAATTCAGGATTACTTTTCAGGCTGATAGCCCAATAAGCGCACTCATTGTTTTTTGTGTTTTCGTTTATCAGGTTAATGAATGATTTAACTGCATCAATATTTGCCGGCACATCGCGGTCAAGATATTTATTTACGGTATCATTGCAGCGCAATTGGTATAGCTCGGTTATATCTTCATCGCTAAGCTGTCTTAACAACAAGTGGTTACTTGTGATTTCAGGAAAAGGGTTAAGCCTAACAATCATTTTATAAATATAGCTCATCAGTCCTGTTTTTGCTATTTTATGTATCTTTAACCCGATGTCGAACCCGCACTTTTTACAGGCAAACGCCGTAAGCAAATTATATACCGGCGAACATATATCCGGGATAAAGAAAGTTAGCCTAAGTATTAATCCCGGTAAAATAACCGCGATAATAGGCGAGAGCGGAAGCGGGAAAAGTACTTTATTACGATTGCTTTACGGCTTGTTATCACCCGATGAAGGTACGGTACATTTTAAAGGTATCCGCATTTGGGGGCCCGAAGAAAAACTGATACCCGGTCATGATGCCATGAAAATGGTTACCCAGCATACCGATGATATGAACCTGTTTGCCAAGGTGTGGGATAACGTGGCCATACTTTTGCCTGGCACAAACCTGAAAGCAAAACATCAAAAGGTGGCTCAAGCTTTAAACCTTTTAAATATGGCGCACCTGGCCGATAGGCGGGTATTTGATTTAAGCGGCGGCGAAAAGCAGCGTGTGGCGTTGGCGAGGGCCATCATCAGCAGGCCTGAAGTTTTATTGCTGGACGAACCATTTAATCAAGTTGATACCTCATTTCGTGAAGATTTACAACAGGATATTCGCCAGATAGTAAAAGAAACCGGACTAACGGTAATTATGGTATCGCATGACCCATCTGAAGTGTTATCAATGGCAGATGAGCTTGTTGTATTAAAAGACGGCGAGATTTTAGAAACCGGCACACCGGCTGAATTATATGAGAACCCTAAAAAGCTATACACCGCCAATTTGCTGGCCAAATGCAATTTGCTTGATAAGGATAAGGCAAAACTCTGCGGTATCAGCATAAAACCTAAAAAAGACCAAGTAGTTATTTATCCCGAATGGCTGGAAATAAGCACGTCAAAATCTGCCGAATGGCAAATAAGAACTATTTTATTTAAAGGTTTTTATGAAGATATTTTGGTAGAAAAAGATGAGCTATCCTTGCGTGTCCGTAACTACGAGATAGGCAAATTTAAAGAGGACAGTAAGGTGAGTTTGAATATTAAAAAGTGGCTGGAATATTAATTCAGGTTTTAAGTGTTTTCTGCTTATTACGTAGCATAATCATCGCTTTATCGGCCCTTACTTTACGGGTTTCTTCCTGTTTAGCCGAACCTACCCAATCACAATACCCCTGTTTGTAGGATTTTGATAAGCTTTCAAAAAACTCATTGGCTTCAGTATCCTGGTCTAATAAAACCTGCAATTCGGCTGGTGTACCTTCAATATGTTCCCCTTTTTTAAGCATAATATTTCTTATTTATACTAATATAGGAATAGTAATATAATTGCGTCGAGATTGTATGATAATTTAAATACTGCCGCGTACCTCTTTTAAAACCATAGTCATTTCTTGTGCTTCGTTAGCTATCCAATTGTTATAATCTTCAATGGCTTTTAATCGGTCGGCATCGCTTATATAGCCTTCTTCAACCATTTGGGTTGAGGCTGCAACTTTTGCCCATATACCAATCCTCGAAAGAAAATTATCTTGCTTCTTCAGGTATATCTCATCAGCATCAAAAACTTCAATTTCTTTAAAGCCGGCTTCTTCAAAATAGCCCGGTAAATCTTCGGCTATGTGGTTATTCATCCCGGCATCGGCACGCCATCTTAAAAAAGTAGCATAAAATTTAAGCATACTTTCGGGCGGCAAAGGTTGCCAGTGCAACAATTCATGATTGTAATCTAATACCGATACCTTGCCGCCGGGTTTTAAAAAATGCTTAAAGCGCACAAGCGCTTCTACAGGATTATTTAACCACTGTAATACACGTGCAGAAACAATTAAATCAAATTTCTCATCGGTTTCAAACGTGAAAATATCAGCATAAATAAGTTCAAGATTTTTAACGGACTGATAAGTTTGTTTACCGCTTTCTATAAAATGCGCTGTATTGTCGATGCTAACTACATGACCATGTGGGCCAACGCGTGCTGCAATATCTTTTGATATGGCACCTGTGCCACAACCTACATCCAACACCCGCATACCGGGTTTTAAGGCAGATATTAAAGTAGCATAATCAGCTTCAAGGCTGCGGTTATCAAATATTTTGGTTGTGGTTTCCCCGTCTCTTTTAATGTCTTTGTTCATATTGGTTATACCAAATATTCAAACAAAGTTTGGTCGCGGTTTATCTCGATCACCTCAAACCTATGGGCTGCCATACGTTGTAATAGAGCAGGATAGTCATCGGCTGATTTTAGTTCGATACCAACCAGCGCCGGGCCATTTTCCCTGGCTGTTTTTTTAATGAATTCGAAACGGGTAATATCATCACCGGGGCCTAACACGTTATTTACAAACAATTTTAATGCACCCGGGCGCTGCGGAAAGCGGACGATGAAGTAATGCTTAAGCCCTTCGTATAATAAAGATTTTTCCTTTATCTCCTGCATGCGCTCAATATCATTATTGCCTCCGCTGATGATACAAACTACTTTTTTGCCTTTTATCCGCTCCTTACATAAATCAAGCACTGCTACTGATAAAGCGCCTGCAGGTTCTACAACAATAGCATTTTCGTTATATAATTTTAATATAGTGGAGCATACTTTGCCTTCGGGCACCAGCAGCATATCATCCAATACTTCGCTGCAAAGCTGGTAAGTGAGGGTGCCAACACGCTTAACGGCAGCGCCATCAACAAAGCGGTCGATTTTTGTTAAGGTAACCGGACCGCAATTTTCAAAAGCGCCCACCATTGAAGGCGCGCCTTCGGGCTCAACACCAATTAGTAATATATCGGGATTGTATTGCTTAAAATAAGTACCCGCGCCTGCTGCTAACCCGCCGCCGCCAACCGGCATAATCACAACTTCCACATCGGGTAGTTCTTCTACAATTTCAACCCCAACAGTTCCCTGTCCTTCGATAACAAGATAATTATCAAATGGTGGGATAAAAGTCATCTCATGTGCTTCGGTATAAGCAAGCGCTTCCTGCAGGCAATCGTCAAAAGTATCGCCGGTTAAAACCAGCTCAACATTGCCGTTGCCAAACATTTCTGTTTGGGTGACCTTTTGTTTTGGGGTTATTTCGGGCATAAATATCACACCTTTAATACCCAGTTTTTTGCATGAATAAGCTACGCCCTGCGCATGGTTGCCGGCACTGGCGCATACTACGCCACGGCTTAACTGCTCCGGGGTAAGCTGGCTTATCATGTTATAAGCGCCGCGCAGTTTATAGCTGCGCACCACCTGCATATCCTCACGCTTAAGGTATATTTCACATTCGTATTTTTCGGATAGGCCCGCGTTATATTCCAGTGGTGTATGTTTAACAACGCCTTTCAGCCTTTGGTAGGCCGATTCAAAATCCAACTGTTTTTTCGTTTCCGTGTCCATCACTTAATCTTTTACGAGGCGAAATGAAACCAGACCCAGCAAATCCTCATCATTAATGTCCAGTTTGTTATCGGCAAGTGTTAAAAACCTGGAGTAAGCCGAATTAAGTTCAGCCTTATCAAGATTAATGCCCAACCGCTCAAGGTGGAACTTTAAAGCATGCCTGCCGCTGCGCGCTGTAAGCACTATGCTGGCGCTCGGAAAGCCCACATCTTCCGGACGGATAATCTCGTAGTTTTCGCGGTTTTTTAGGAAGCCATCCTGGTGTATGCCAGAGCTGTGGGCAAACGCGTTGCTGCCTACAATAGCCTTATTGGGCTGCACCGGCATGCGCATTTGCGTGCTCACCATGTGACTGAGTTCATAAAAGTTACGGGCATTAATATTGGTATGCAAGCCCAGGTTTTGATGGGTTTTTAAAACCATAACTACTTCTTCAATAGATGTATTGCCTGCACGTTCGCCAATACCGTTTATCGTGCCTTCAATTTGGCGGGCACCGTTTTGCAAACCCGCTATGGAATTTGCAGTAGCCAAGCCCAAATCATTATGGCAGTGTACGGATATAATTGCTTTATCAATGTTCTTTACATTTTCTTTTAAGAAACGGATTTTGCTGCCATATTGGTCGGGCAGGCAATAGCCGTTGGTATCGGGGATGTTAACCACGGTTGCACCGGCTGCAATCACTGCTTCAATCATTTTTGCAAGGTATTCAATATCCGCACGGCCTGCATCTTCGGCATAAAACTCAATATCTTCAACAAAGCTTTTGGCATATTTTACCGCTTCAACGGCACGCTCAAGTATTTCTTCGCGGGTACTGTTAAACTTGTATTTGATATGCATATCAGACGAACCGATGCCCGTATGTATACGCGGCCTTTTTGCATATTTTAACGCATCTACGGCAACATCGATATCCCCTTTATTAGCACGGGTTAGCGCGCAAACTATAGGGATGCTTACAGCTTTTGATATTTCAACTACGCTCTGAAAATCGCCGGGACTTGATATTGGAAAGCCGGCTTCAATAATATCCACGCCTAATGCTTCCAGCTCGCGGGCTATTTCAATTTTTTCAGGGGTTGTCAATTGGCAGCCCGGTACCTGCTCGCCATCGCGGAGCGTGGTATCAAAAACATAAACGCGGTTCGGATCGTGTAACATTGTTTTTCTCCTTTTTTATTTAGTATTAAGTAGCTAGTATCAAGTATCAAGACTGGCAAGTTTCTATACATCTTGCTACTTGATACTAAATACTTGCTACTCCTTTATAGCTATAAACCTTAATCTCTTATAATCTGCATACCAGTTACCGTCTTTGTTATAATCGGGTTCAAGTATGTCGGTAATTTCATTTAGTATTTGTTCTTTTTCTGCCGGCGCGATGCCTTCAAAATAAACAGGCGCAAACATATTGAGCCATTTAGCTACGCCCTGCCTGCCATCCTGTAACAGCGTATCCCTGTCAAAATGGGCAGCGAATGTAACCCTGAAACCATGCGCTTCCAGCTTACTGGTATACTCGCCAAGCGATGGGAAATACCATTGCTGCATTTCGGCCAGGTTGGTATAGCCATGAGCGGTTAGCACCTTTTGGGTTGCTGCAACTATTTTCCCCATATTGCCTTTACCACCCATTTCGGCAACAAAACGGCCACCGGGTTTAAGGTTATCGTAAACGTTTTTAATAGCTGCATCGGCATCTAATATCCAGTGCAGGGTAGCGTTAGAGAACACCGCGTCAAATGGTTTTTCGAAATGAAAGTCGGTTCCGTCGGCTACTTCGAAATCAACATCGTGGTAAGTTTCCTTTGCCTGCCATATCATTTCGGGAGATGAATCAATGCCGGTTACAATACCACCACGCTCATGTATTTGTTGCGTTAAGTGCCCGGTGCCACAACCTAAATCCAGCACACGCTCGCGGCGCTTTACATCCAGCAACTCCAACACGTTCTCCCCGTATTCAAATACGAAAGAATGTTTATCATCATACAGTTCAGCGTTCCATTTCATATCCTTATAATTACACCGATGTGATACTGATTACACCGATTGTTGTTTATTCGTCATGTCCTCTTATTCCCCCTTTAGGGGGTTAGGGGGCTAAATACTCCAGCACCTTTCCCCCCATTGCCTTAGTGCCTAATATTTTAGCTTTATCTGTTTTGCTATCCGCGATATCACCTGTGCGGTAACCATTTTTTAAAGCTTTATCAATTGCCGATGTAATTGCTTTAGCTTCTTCTTTTAATCCAAAGCTTATCTCCAGCATCAAAGCCACTGATAGTATAGATGCCAGCGGGTTAGCTTTGTCCTGCCCGGCAATATCATGCGCCGAACCATGTATCGGCTCGAAAAACCCGGTACCATCGCCAATGGATGCTGATGCCAGCATACCCATTGAGCCGGCTATTTGCGATGCTTCATCAGTTAAAATATCACCAAAAAGGTTGGCGGTTAATACCACATCAAACTTTTTAGGATTTTTAACTAACTGCATGGCAGCGTTGTCAATGAACATGTGCTCAGTTTCCACGTCAGGGTAGCTTTTGGCCATTTCCTGTACTACTTCACGCCATAAGCGTGATGCTTCCAAAACATTAGCCTTATCAACCGAGCATAATCTTTTACCGCGCACCATTGCCGCTTCAAAAGCTTTTTTAGCGATACGCTCAACCTCGTAACGGTGATAGATCATCAAATCAGAAGCTGTATTCCTATCCTCGCTGCGTGTTTTCTCACCGAAATAAACATCACCGGTTAGTTCACGGAAAAACAGGATATTGGTTCCTTTTAATATCTCCGGTTTCAGGCTCGATGCTTCCAGCAGTTCATCAAATAACATGATGGGGCGCAGGTTGGCATACAGGCCTAACTCCTTGCGTATTTTTAACAAACCCTGCTCCGGGCGTACTTTGGCCGATGGGTCGTTATCGTATTTTGCATGCCCAACAGCGCCGAATAATATGGCATCGCTGGCCTTGGCTTTTGCCAAAGTTTCATCGGGCAATGGGTTTCCGGTTGCTTCAATAGCTACGTGGCCCATTAATGCCTCGTCATAAGTAAATTCATGACCGTAAGTAGCGGCAATTTTTTCCAATACGGCTTTCCCCCAGGTTGTTACCTCAGGGCCGATGCCATCGCCGGGTATTACTAATATTTTTTTCTTTATTCCCATTTTGTATGTGTTGTGGGTTGTAAGTTGTGTGTTGTCTTGTTTTTACTTTCAACTCACAACTTAAAACATTCAACTATTTTCAAATTCCTCAATCAGTTCTTTTTTACTCAAAATATAGTCAATGTCATCATAGCCATTGGTCATGCAAGCTTTCTTATAGGGGTTTACATCGAAGCTTTCTGTTTCGCCGGAGGCTACAATTTTAATGAACTGATCTACCAGGTCAATTTCAATTACCGCGTGTTCATCGGCATCAACCGCGTCAAAAATCTTTTTCAGAAATTCGTCGCTTACCTGTACAGGCAGCAAGCCGTTATTTAAAGCGTTGCCTTTAAAAATATCGGCAAAAAAACTGCTCACCACGGCATCAAAGCCGTAATCGGCAATGGCCCAGGCAGCATGCTCGCGACTACTGCCGCAACCAAAGTTTTTGCCTGCAACCAGTATTTTACCGCTGTAATTAGGATTATTGAGGATGAAATCCGCTTTCGGGTTATCATTCTCATCAAAGCGCCAGTCGCGGAATAAGTTATTGCCAAAGCCCTCGCGGGTAGTGGCCTTTAAAAACCGTGCGGGGATAATCTGGTCCGTATCAATATTCTCGATAGGAAACGGCACCACGCTGGTTTGTATGTGTTTAAAAATCTTTGTACTCATCGCACTTATATATTTTCATAATGTTCAACAGTAGGAAAAGGGTCATAAAAATGATGTAATAAACTTTTCCATTCCTGGTATTCTTTTGATTTCCTGAAGCCTTCAGTATGGTCAGTTAGTTTTTCCCATTCAACCAATAAAATGAACTGACTTACATTTTCAATACATCTTTTTAATTGGTGCGATATATAACCTTCCATTTTTGATATGATATGCTGAGCTTTTGAAAATGCTTCTAAAAAATCATCTTCCCGCCCGGGTATCACATTCAATATGGCTACTTCAAGTATCAAACTATCCTACTAATTCTTCTTCTTTCAAAAATTCCCTTATATCTGTTACCCGACCCGTTATGGCGCTTGCTGCAGCCGTCAGCGGACTTGCCAAAAACGTGCGTGAGTTTGGCCCCTGCCTGCCTTCAAAATTGCGATTTGAAGTAGATACACAGTATTTACCTGCCGGTATCTTATCCTCGTTCATGCCTAAACATGCACTGCAACCAGGTTCGCGCAGCGGAAAACCTGCTGCATCAAATATCTTGTCCAAACCTTCGCGGATGGCTTGTTCCTGCACCTGTTTTGAGCCGGGAACAACCCAAACGGTAACATTATCGGCCTTGTGCTTGCCTTTTACAAATTCGGCAACCTGGCGTAAATCTTCAATGCGTGAGTTGGTGCAACTGCCGATGAAAACGTAATCAATTGGTTTGCCCAATAATTGTTCATCATCATGCAGACCCATGTAAGCCAATGCTTTTTTGTACGAGCCTTGTTCTTTTTCCTCAAAAGATAAAGTCTCCGGTACATGCTGTGTAACCCCAATACCCATACCCGGATTTGTTCCGTAGGTAATCATTGGCTCAATATCTTCGGCATTAAAGTTTAATACCGCATCGAAATCTGCATCCTCATCGGAGTATAAAGTTTTCCAATAAGCTACTGCTTTATCCCAGTCTTCGCCTTTAGGAGCAAATTCGCGGCCTTTTACGTAATTAATGGTAGTTTCATCCGGGGCAATCAATCCGCAACGCGCACCCATTTCAATGCTCATGTTACAGATGGTCATGCGGCCTTCCATGCTTAAAGCGCGTATAGTATCACCGGCATATTCAACAGCATAACCGGTACCGCCAGCGGCAGAGGTTTTGCTAATGATATATAGGATGATATCCTTTGCGCCAACACCTTTTTGCAATGTTCCATTTACCTCAATTTTCATGCGTTTTGGGCGTTGCTGTAACAGGCATTGGGTTGCCATCACCTGCTCCACCTGCGATGTGCCTATACCAAAAGCAATAGCACCAAAGGCGCCATGAGTAGAGGTATGGCTGTCGCCGCAAACATAAGTGCCGCCGGGGCGGGTTATACCCAACTCGGGGCCAATTACGTGTACAATACCCTGGAAAGGATGGCCCAAGCCGTATAATTCGATACCAAATTCTGCACAGTTTTTGGTGAGCATATCAACCTGGTAGCGGGAAAGTTCTTCTTTAATAGGGAGGTGCTGGTCCCATGTTGGAACGTTATGGTCGGCTGTGGCAACCGTTTGTTTCGGCCTGAAAACCGGTAAACCCCTGTCGCGTAAACCATCAAAGGCCTGCGGACTGGTTACTTCATGAATGAAGTGCGTGTCGATGTATAAAATGTCGGGGAAACCCTCGTTGCTACTGACGACGTGCGCATCCCATATTTTGTCGAATAATGTCTTTGACATAGTATCAAGTGTTTAGTATCAAGTAGCTAGTACTTAATATCGACTATCAAAATCTTGATACTTGATACTAAATACTAGCTACTTAAATTATGCTTCTACAACCTGGTTTTCAGGGCGTAAACTGCGTACAGTTTTGCCTGCTTGCCATATTTCGCTTTCGCGTAATTCTTTTAATTCGGCATCCAGTTTTTCGCGGTAATCAGGTTTGCTGTTGCTGTCGATTGATTTTTGCGACTCAACACCTGTTGCAACGCTTTTGTATAATTCTTCAAATACCGGTTTAGTGGCATCGCGGAATTTTTTCCACCAATCCAAAGCGCCGCGTTGTGCAGTGGTTGAGCAATTGGCATACATCCAATCCATACCGTTTTCGGCAACCAATGGCATTAATGATTGGGTTAACTCTTCAACAGTTTCGTTAAATGCTTCTGATGGCGAGTGGCCATTAGCGCGCAATACATCGTACTGTGCAGCAAAAATACCCTGGATACAACCCATCAGCGTACCGCGTTCGCCGGTTAAATCGCTGTAAACTTCTTTTTTGAAATTGGTTTCGAACAAATAACCGCTGCCAACAGCAATACCTAAAGCAATAACGCGATCAAAGGCTTTACCGGTAGCATCCTGGAAAATAGCATAGCTTGAATTTAAACCGCGGCCCTGTAAAAACATACGGCGCAATGAAGTGCCCGAGCCTTTAGGCGCAACTAAAAATACGTCAACATCAGCAGGAGGGATGATGCCGGTTTGCTCGTTAAAAGTAATACCGAAACCATGTGAAAAATATAATGCTTTGCCGGGAGTTAAATGTTTTTTAACGGTTGGCCATAAAGCAATTTGTGCTGCATCGCTCAATAAATAGCAAATAACAGTTCCTCTTTCAAGCGCTTCTTCAATTTCAAAAAGGGTTTCGCCGGGTACAAAGCCATCATTTACAGCTTTATCCCATGTTTTTGTGCCCTTACGCTGGCCAACAATTACGTTAATGCCATTGTCTTTTTGATTTAGCGCCTGACCAGGCCCCTGTACGCCATAGCCTATAACAGCTACAACTTCATTTTTTAATACTTCCTGTGCCTTTGATAAAGGGAACTCGTCGCGGGTTACCACATTTTCTTCAGTGCCGCCGAAATTTAATTTTGCCATTGTTTTTTGTTTTTACTTATTGATTACACCAGTTTTCTTTTGATTACACCGATGTTTATTTATGATTTACTAATTTGTTATACAGTCCAGTTATATTTCATTGCTTCTAACTTCGGCACTAAGCAGGAGTTATCTTCATTTTCTTCTGAAACGAATATATTGATCGGATCCCCCGTTTTTTTATCATTCAATATTAAAAAATCATTTGTTGATGATTCCCCAAAAATCTGTCCGCCAAAATCATTATAAAAGAAATAATTTACTAAAAGAGCCTGCTTAAATGTACGTATGGGCAACATTCCGTCTTGTGAATTAATTGATACAATATAAGCCTCTTTGATAACTCCTTTTTTATACAGATTATATGTTTTCAATGCAGGAATAAGTCCTGCTAACAGCAATGGGATTCCAACAATTAAAAATATTGCAGGTAATATATAAAAGAGATAAAATGGGAAACTAAATGATGTTAGGCCTTTAATAACGGATTGGCCTTGATATGTTAATATTTTTACTTCCGTGCCAACTGCAAAATCGTTAATCTTATCTAAATCTAACGTTTCAAATTTATCGGTGATAGGTTGCCCGTTATTTTCATAAACATAACTGATTATGCTTGGATGATTATAGTTTATTGATACGTTTTTAACAGATTCTATAGAAGTAATTTTGGCCGTCTTTTCTGAGCCATATTTGTTTATAGCTGCAAAATCATACCTGCCATACGGATTTATAAGCACATGGCTAAGTGTAAATACAAAAGGAAATATTACGAATACGGAAAGAATTACAAAGATAAAACCTATATAAGAAGCAATGCCTTTACTTTTTAGTAAATTCAATAAAACCTTAAATCCGACTTGCCTTTTATTGCTCATTTAATTCCTAATAACTCAATTACATGCTAAACACCTTGGAACCTTTGTTCAGGTATTCGTTTTCAACCACATCCTCGCCGGGTTCCAGCCTTTCAAACTCCCGTAATTTTGAGTTAAAGCCTTCACTGTTTTTAATAATGGCCACGCGTGCACTGCGTACAAACTCTATCAGGCCGTAAGGCTGTAATATATTGATTAGCGCATCTGTTTCTTCGCGATGACCTGTAGTTTCGAATATGGTATAATCCTTACGCAAAACAACCACACGTGCCCCGTTTTCGCGCAGCAAACGTTCAACGCTTACCTGCTCGGCAATTACTGTTGTTGATACTTTGTATAGTGCCAGTTCCTGCCATACCACATCCTCGTTAGTATGATAATATACTTTTAATACCTCTACCTGTTTCTCTATTTGGCGACAAACCTTGCGCACCACATCTTCCGATTCGGTAATTACAATATTAAAACGGTGGATACTCTCAATTTCTGATGGAGAAGTATTCAAACTATCGATATTTATTTTACGGCGAGTAAATATAATGGCTATCCGGTTTAAAAGGCCGATCTGGTTTTCGGTATAAACCGTGATGTTATATTCCTGTTGCTCTGTTTCTTGATTGCTCATGTCTTTAACTTTTTTAAGTCCTCTCCGTTTGGAGAGGATTTAGGTGAGGCTGGTTATTTAAGCCTGATTTCTGCTACGCTGCATCCCTGCGGTACCATTGGGAATACATTATTTTCCTTGGTTACGTTTACTTCCAGTAAAAATGAACCTTTGGTTTCCATCATTTCTTTTAAAACCGAAGGCAGATGTTCACGTTCGCTTATTGATTTACCGGGGATACCGTAAGCGGCAGCTAAGGCCACAAAATTAGGGCTCTGTATATCAACAAATGAATATCGGCGCTCGTTAAACAATTCCTGCCACTGGCGTACCATGCCCAGGAAATGGTTATTCAGGATGATGATCTTAATATTAACACCCGTTTGCATAACTGTGCCCAACTCCTGTAAAGTCATTTGGAAACCGCCATCACCAATAATGGCGATAACATCCCTATCCTGAGCGCCAAATTTAGCGCCGATAGCTGCAGGTAGAGCAAAACCCATGGTGCCTAAACCACCGCTGGTAATATTGCTGCGGGTTTTGTTTAATTTGGCATAACGACAAGCCACCATCTGGTGCTGGCCAACATCAGTTACAATAACCGCGTCGCCGTGGGTAAGGTCGTTTAGTTGTTTTATTACTTCGCCCATTGTCATTTCGCCGGATGAAGGATTTAACTCATCATGTATTACTGCGTCAACCTCTTTTTTGGTGTAGTCATTAAACAGGTTTAACCATTCTGTATGATTTTTTTGCTCAACTAAATTGGTAAGCAAAGGCAATGTTTCTTTACAATCGCCCCAAACCGGAACAGTAGATTTTACATTTTTATCAATCTCGGCAGGGTCAATATCCAAATGGATAACTTTGGCTTGTTTAGCGTATTTATCCAGGCGACCTGTTACACGGTCGTCAAACCGCATACCGATAGCTATAAGCACATCGCAGTTGTTGGTTAATACATTGGGGCCATAGTTGCCGTGCATGCCTAACATGCCTACATTAAGCGGGTGATCCGTAGGGATAGCGCCTGCACCCAATATGGTCCATGCGGCAGGAATGCCGCTTTTTTCGACAAACGCTTTAAACTCCTGCTCGGCACTGCCTAAAATAACGCCTTGTCCCCATAAAATAAACGGCCTTTTTGCCTGGTTTATTAAAGCAGCAGCCTCTTCAACATATTGTGTGCGCACAATTGGTTTTGGGCGATAGCTGCGGATATGGTCGCATTGTGTGTAGCCTTTATAATCAAACTTTTGTATCTGCGCGTTTTTGGTGATGTCGATTAAAACCGGGCCCGGCCTGCCGCTTTTAGCGATGTAAAAAGCTTTTGCAATTACTTCCGGAATTTCGGTTGCATCGGTTACCTGGTAGTTCCATTTGGTAACAGGGGTGGTAATGTTAATTACATCCGTTTCCTGGAAAGCATCAGTACCTAATAAATGCGCGAAAACCTGGCCGGTGATACATACTAAAGGGGTACTATCAATTTGCGCATCGGCTAAGCCGGTTACTAAGTTGGTAGCCCCGGGGCCGCTGGTAGCAAATACCACACCCACTTTGCCTGAAGTACGTGCATAACCTTGCCCGGCATGTATACCACCTTGTTCGTGGCGGACCAGTATATGGTTCAGTTTATCACCATAATCAAACAATGCGTCGTAGATGGGCATAATAGCCCCACCCGGATAGCCAAAAATGGTATCCACTCCTTCAACAATCAGTGCCTCTAATAAAGCCTGTGATCCTGAAAGCTCGGTAGTAGTTTCCTTTACTTCCGGCGCTGTTAGTGTTTCCTGTTGTGCAACTTCCATATAATTTGTATTTCGAATTTCGAATTTTCGATTTCGGATTTATTGTCTTTCTATTCTTTTTACCTCTTGTTTCCCCTTTAGGGGGCCAGGGGGCTTACATTTCATCAGTTACGCAACCATCTGCTGCGGAACTTACTGTTTTAGCATATTTGTATAATAACCCCTTTGTAGCTTTAAGCGCGGGTTGTACCCAGGCTGCCTTGCGGGCGGCAAACTCTTCGTCGCTTATCATTACATTAATGGTGCGGTTAATGGCATCAATAAATATCCTGTCGTTGTTTTTTACAAAAGCGATACCGCCGCCGTCATAAGCTTCGGGCGTAATGTGGCCAACCACAAAACCATGCGTACCACCAGAGAAACGGCCATCGGTAATTAATGCCACCGAACTGCCTAAACCTGCCCCAAATATGGCCGAGGTTGGTTTCAACATTTCAGGCATGCCCGGTGCGCCTTTTGGCCCAACGTTGCGGATAACCACCACATC
>Ga0302309_10001777_pt1 | contig 18942 bp, 21 predicted proteins | sample III_Palsa_N1_1_FD_200453 | JGI IMG/M metagenome (GOLD analysis project Ga0302309, IMG submission 200453) | Peat permafrost microbial communities from Stordalen Mire near Abisko, Sweden - III_Palsa_N1_1 | ecosystem: Environmental > Terrestrial > Soil > Palsa > Peat permafrost | place: Sweden... | reverse complement strand
AAACGCTGCCCGACCGCATCGTCAGAGAGGTTCAGTGCTGCCACCGCGGTCTCATTCAATACAATGTGTTTTCCATCGAACAGATCGCTTTCCTGCCCGGGCTTTTGCGCCCAATGAAGCCCAAGCATTGGTATAAAATGATCGTCCACGGACATCGCCATCAACATTTGGACCTTGCCGCCGCCGGGCGGTTCAACCGAATAAGCATTGAGTCCCTTATACAAAGGATAAAGGGAAGTCGACGCCTCGCGGACGCCGGGCAAGGCTTCCACCTCGCGCTTGAACGCGGCATAGTGTCCAAAATGGCTCCCGAAGGGGACCATCACTACATTGTCCCTGTCCACGCCGGTATCGGTATGCCGGATAAAATACAATTCCTTTTCTATGATCAGGCTGCAGATCACCAGCGACAAAGAAACCGTGAACTGAAACACGATAAAACCCTTTCTCACCCGCTCCCCGCCCCGCCGCCGGCTCAATTTACCATACAACACGGCCACCGGTTTGAACGCCGACAACACCAGCGACGGATAGCTGCCCGCCAACAGGATCACCAACAGCAGTAACCCGCCGCCCGAAGCCAGCACCACGGGCGACAGCAGGAAAGAACTGTCGATCGTCAGGTGCAACAGCCGAAAGAAATAAGGTCGCCACAACAGGAACAACAAGGTCCCCGCCAAAAACGAAAGCACCGCAAAGACAGCACTCTCGGTATAGAACTGGCCGGCAAGCCGGGAACGCCCCGCACCCAGCACTTTGCGAACCCCTACTTCTTTGGCACGCGCCGCCGCCCTTGCCGTCGCCAGGCTCATGTAATTTATCAACGCCAGCAGCAGGATCAGCCCCGCCACCAGCGGAAATATCCGCAGGTAGATCAGATTGGAAAAATCGCCAAAATTGAGTCCCAGATGGCCGTCGGCCAGCGCCGTCAGGATATACCCGTCCTTCGCATCGTCAGGCTGCCCCTTCACGATCGACAAACGCACCAGCTTTTGCTCCATCCGCCGCGCCGCATTGGCATCTTTCAACAAGAGCCAGGTCTTGAACGAGCCTGCCTGTACCTGTTGCGAAACCAGGGCCCTCGCCTGTTCGTTCATCATAGCGAGACTCGACATCGATGCTACAAAATCGTATTGCAGGTCTGTATTGGACGGCGGATCGGCCTGGACCCCGGTAACCTCGAAACGATAAAGCCCATTGACGAGCAGGGTCCTTCCGACCGGATCGGCGGACCCAAAGTATTTCTTTGCCGCCCGCTCCGTTAGAACAAGCGTGGCCGGTCGCGCAAGCACTTTTGCCGCCTGCCCCCGCAGGAGCCGAAAACTAAAAAAAGAATAGAAATTGCTGTCGGCATACAGAAAATTCCCCTTTTCCGTAAACGATAGCCCCGGCTTGGCCGGATCCCCCAAATTGACCGGCCCGTATGCCGGATATCCCCGCAGCCAACCTTCCACCTGTGGATCAGCCTGCGCCACCAGCGGCGCCGTCGCATAGCTCAGCCGCTCACTGTTGAAGGTCGCTTCCCCCCATTTAAAGGTCCCCGTCACCGCAAAGATGCGCCTGGCATTGGCCTGCCAGCGTTCATAACTATGCTCGTGCAGCACGTACAACAAAATAGTCATGCAAACTCCGATGCCGATGGACAGACAGCCGATGGAGATCAGGCTGTACAATTTGTTGCGGCGGATGCCCCGCCACGCGCTGCGCAAGTAGTTAATGATCATATCGGAAGTTAACCCGTTTTTTCGTAATTTTGCGCCCTATGACACAAGAACAGATCAAAAGTATGAGGGACCGTGTGGTCGTCCTGAGGAGGTTTCTTTGACGTCGATAACCGACAATATAAGATAAACGAAGAGAAGCAACTTTCGCTGAGCCCGGGCTTCTGGGATGACAACAAGCGCGCGACGGAAATTCTCAAGAACATCAAACTGAACGAATACTGGGTCAAGCTCTACGATTCCGTAGATACGGCCGTGGAAGACTTTGTCGTGCTCTTTGAATTCTGGAAGGCCGGCGAGGCCACGGAAGAAGAGACCCGCGAGGCCTATGACAAGGCCATGGTCCGCATCGAGGAAGCAGAGTTCAAGAGCACGCTCAACCAGCCTGAGGACGAACTGCCCGCCGTGATGCAGATCAACTCCGGCGCCGGGGGCACCGAAAGTCAGGATTGGGCCGAAATGCTCCTTCGCATGTACCGCATGTACGGCGAAAAGCAGGGCTGGTCCCTGACCGAACTCGACCTGCAGGACGGCGAAGGCGCCGGTATCAAGAGCGCGACGATCCAGTTCGAAGGGCCCTTTGCCTACGGCTTCCTGAAAGCGGAAAGTGGTGTCCATAGACTCGTCCGCATCTCACCTTTTGATTCCAACGCCCGCCGTCATACTTCCTTCGCCTCCGTCTTCGTCTACCCCCTGGTCGACGACAGCATCGAGATCGAGGTAAGTCCCGCGGACCTGGAATGGGAGTTCTACCGCAGCGGCGGCAAGGGCGGCCAAAACGTCAATAAAGTGGAAACAGCCGTTCGCCTCAAACATATCCCCAGCGGTATCATTGTCGAATGCCAGCAGGCCCGCACCCAGGGCGAGAACCGCGAGAAGGCCCTGAAGATGCTGAAAAGCCGCCTCTACGAAGAGGAACTGCGCAGACGCGAGGAGGCCAAGAACGTTACCAATTCCACCAAGAAAAAGATCGAATGGGGCTCCCAGATCCGCAGCTACGTCTTCCACCCTTATAAGATGATCAAAGACCATCGCACGGACTTTGAGGTCGGCAATGTCCAGCCCGTCATGGACGGTGAACTCGACGGCTTTATAAAAGCCTACCTGATGAATGAAAAGGAAGAAACTACCACCTAAAAAAATTATACAATGAGCCTCGGCTATTTCAGCTATCCGGCGCCGGCAAACGAACCCGTACTATCGTACGCCCCGGGCACAAAAGAAAGAGAAGCCCAAAAGAAAGCCCTCGCAGCACTCAAAAGCACCGAGCACGATATTCCGATGTACATCGGGTCAAATGAAGTACGCACCGGCAAAAGGATCGCCATCCACCCGCCGCACGAAACAGCGCATACCCTGGGCTATTTCCACGAAGGCGATGAGACCCACGTCCAGCAAGCCATCGACGCCGCGCTGCAGGCAAAGCAAAAATGGGCCGGGCTGCCCTGGGAAGACCGCGCCGCCATCTTCCTGAAAGCCGCAGACCTGATCAGCACAAAATACCGCGCCTGCATGAACGGCACGACCATGCTCGGTCAAAGTAAGAACGCCTACCAGGCTGAAATAGACAGCGCCTGCGAACTCATCGACTTCCTCCGCTGGAATGTTCATTTTCTCAGCGAGATCTATCGCCAGCAGCCGGTCAGCAGCCCCGGCGTCCACAACCGCCTCGAATGGCGCCCGCTCGAAGGCTTCGTCCTGGCCATCACTCCCTTCAATTTTACGGCTATAGGCGGCAACCTGCCGACATCGGCTGCCCTCTGTGGCAATACCGTTGTATGGAAACCCGCCTACACCCAGATCTTCTCGGCCCAGCTCTTCATGCGTATCCTGAAGGAAGCGGGTCTACCCGATGGCGTCATCAACCTGATCTACGTCGACGGACCGGTACTGGGCAAGATCGTGTTTGCACACGCAGCCTTCGCCGGCCTGCACTTCACCGGCTCGACAGCCGCCTTCAACCACATCTATAAAACCATCGGCGAGAACATCGCCCATTACCGCACCTACCCCCGCATCGTAGGCGAAACAGGCGGCAAGGACTTCGTCGTCGCCCATGAAAGCGCCGACCCCGACGTTGTAGTCACGGCCTTGCTCCGCGGCGCCTTCGAATACCAGGGACAAAAATGTTCTGCTGCCTCCCGGGCCTATATTCCCGAAAACCTGGCCGCCGAAGTAAAAAAGAAGCTGGTGGACGGCATAAAAAGCCTGAAAATGGGATCGGTGGAAGACTTCTCTAACTTCGTAAACGCCGTCATCGACGAACGAAGCTTCAACAAAATCAAATCGTATCTGGATAAGGCAAAACAAGACCCTAAGGCCGAGATCCTCGTCGGCGGCGAATGCGACAGCAAAAAAGGCTGGTTCGTACAGCCCACGGTCATCGAAGCAAAAGACCCGCACTACACGACCATGTGCGAGGAGATCTTCGGGCCCGTTCTGACCATCTACGTCTATCAACCCGCCGAGTTCGAACAAACCTTACATCTCGTCGACTCCACCTCGCCCTATGCACTAACGGGCTCCATCATCGCCCGTGACCGCGCCGCCATCCACCTGGCCACGAAAAGCCTGCGCAACGCCGCCGGCAATTTCTATATCAACGACAAACCTACAGGCGCCGTCGTTGGTCAGCAACCCTTTGGCGGGGCACGCGGCTCGGGCACCAATGACAAAGCCGGTTCCATGCTCAATCTCTATCGCTGGCTAAGCGCGCGCACCATCAAGGAGACCTTCGTCCCGGCGACGGACCACAGCTACCCATTCCTCAGCGAATAAAAAGACCCGGGCTAATAAGGCCCCCGACCAATAAAAAAGCCCGGCCTCAACGACCGGGCTTCAAATTTTTCTTGCGCAGTTACACTAAGCAGCCTTCAACGATTTCACACGCGACCGCAGGAAATGACCCTCCCGTTGCGCGATCAACTCCGTAACCCATACCGTCGGCGTCATCGGAGGCACACTCCCGCCGATCGACGCCAATACGGGAATACCATAGTACTCGTCCTGCTCATTGTTGGATTCAAATGACCAGAAGAGATCGGAGATATTCTTCCGGAATGTCTCGCCGACATAACGCGAGAAAAGATCCCGCGCATACCGGTTCTTCCGGTCCTTGAGCTCTTCTGCCGCATAATTCTCACGGATATACTCCTCGATCAGATCAAGGGATTCCATTGAATAATCCAGCCGGTCTCTAACTGCTTTGGGGAGGATGCTGAGGCGGGGCATTTCATCAGGCATGATGTTCAGCCACCAGGTGTAATTGTCTTCTTTGCCGTTGAGGTCACTAATTGTTATCATGGGTATTTGGATTGGGGTATACACAATGATAATAAATCTCAGCGAATCCAGAAAACCTTTACCCTAAAAAATAATCCACATCATCCACCCCAAAATCCACATACGCGCATTACCGCCGATGAACGTATAGACCCGGCCGACGAACGTCCGATCGTCCCCGACAAATAACTAACGACTAACCAACTATGCACAATAAAAAAACGGGGTCGTCGTAGGCCGCATTTCCCGGCCTGGGCACTATATTTGCACACAGCAACAAAACAATTTTCCTTTATGAAAAAGTTAGTACTGATTCTTTTAGCAGGCATCAGTTTTGCAACGGCCCGCGCACAGGGACAGTTCCAGTTTGGTGTCAAGGGCGGCCTCAATGTCTCCAACGTGACCGTCAGCAATGGATTCAACGGGTATACCTACAGTTCGCTTGCCAACTTCAACGCCGGTGTGTTCCTGAAGATCCCCTTCCTGGCTCCCGGCCTAAGCCTCCAGCCGGAGATCTACTATTCTGGTCAGGGCTTTAGAAGCAATGATGGCAGCACTGGGGAATATTCTGAACACGTCAACTACCTGAATATACCCGTGCTCGCTAAATATACCTGGCCCGGCGGCTTTTTCCTGGAAACAGGTCCCCAGCTCGGCCTCAAACTCAACGCCAAAGACAAGGAAAACGGTGTTTCCACGGACATTTCTTCAGCGTATAACGGAGCCGACTTCTCCTGGGTGGTAGGCATCGGTTTCAAAATCCCACAGACCCCGGTCGGATTCGACTTTCGTTACAATACCGGCATTATCAATGTCGCCAACGACTCCTACTACGGCAACGGCTATGGTCAATACGCCGTCAGGAATGACGTTTTTCAGATCGATCTGAACATCGTGCTTTGGAAAAGCGGCGAAGAGGCAAGAGCCAGCCAGCGCTATCATAGCAGATATCATTAGAACAGGACCTTGTTTCGATATGACCCGGCGCCGAAAACGCCGGGTTCTTTTTTTTATCCTATTTTTATAAAAAATTCTCCTTGAAGATCATCCTGAACGAACAGCAGCTGGCCATCACCATCCAACGCCTGACTCACCAGCTGCTGGAAAACCATATCAAACTGGAAAATACCGTGCTGATCGGCATACAGCCCCGCGGCATCTACTTCTCCGACCGCATCGTTCAGCAGCTCAGGACCCTGGTCGCCGCCGACGCCATCCACTATGGCAAACTGGATATCACCTTCTACCGCGATGACGTTCGCACCGGCCTTCACGAACTCAATAAAACCGAGATCCCCTTCTCCATAGAGAACAAGAACGTTATCCTCATAGACGATGTCCTTTGGACAGGCCGCACCATCCGGGCCGCCCTCGACGCCCTGCTCGACTTCGGCCGCCCCGCTAAGGTCGAACTCTGCGTCCTCATCGACCGCCGCTTCAGCCGCCAGCTGCCTATCCAGGCCGACTGGGTAGGCCGCCCTATCGACTCCTTCATCACCCAGAAAGTAAAGGTCTATTGGCAGGAAAAGGACGGCAAAGATGAAGTCGCTTTACTCTGAGCCGCCGGCCCCCGAAAAAACTTGTCCCGCCGCGACACGCATCTATTCAAAAAACCCCTAATTTCGCGTTCTAATGCAACTAAGCACGAAACATCTTCTTGGCATTAGAGACCTCCAACCGGATGATATCCAACTTATTTTAGATACCGCCACCCAGTTCAAAGAAGTCCTGCAGCGTCCCATCAAGAAAGTTCCAACCCTCCGCGACGTCACCATCGTCAACCTCTTCTACGAGAACTCCACCCGGACCCGCATCTCCTTCGAACTGGCGGAAAAACGCCTCTCCGCCGACACCATCAATTTTACCGCCTCCGGCTCCTCCGCCGCCAAAGGGGAGACACTGCTGGATACCGTCAATAACATCCTTTCCATGAAAGTGGACATGGTCGTCATGCGCCACAGCGCCAGCGGCGCCCCCCACTTTCTCGCCAAACATATTCCCGCAGCCATCGTCAACGCCGGCGACGGGATCAACGAACACCCTACGCAGGCCTTATTGGACGCCTTTTCCATCCGGGAACGCCTCGGCGCCCTCGCCGGCAAAAAGGTCGCCATCATCGGCGATATCATGCATTCCCGCGTCGCCCTCAGCAATATCTGGCTGCTAAAGAAAATGGGCGCCGAAGTCACCATCGCCGGCCCCCCCACCCTTATCCCGGTGCACATAAAAGAAGCCTTCGACGTCCGCGTGGAATATAACCTGCGCAGCGCCCTCGAATGGTGCGACGTCGCCAACGTCCTGCGTATCCAGCTGGAACGGCAGAACCAGCCGCTGTTCTCCTCCCTGCGGGAATACAGCCTCGCCTATGGCGTCAATAAACGGCTCCTCGACAGCCTCAGTAAGGAAATCGTGATCATGCACCCTGGCCCCATCAACCGCGGCGTGGAAATCGACAGCGACGCCGCCGACAGCAAACAATCCATCATCCTTCACCAGGTGGAGAACGGCGTCGCCGTCCGCATGGCCGTCCTATACTTGTTGGCAGGAGGATCAACCAAGCCTTAAAACACAAAAAAGCCCCCTTGCTTATGAAACCAAGCCCCAAACGCATCGGCCTTTTCCCGGGAACATTCGATCCGATCACCATCGGACACCAGGACATCATCAACCGTTCCCTGCCCCTGTTCGACAAACTCTTTATCGGTATCGGCCGTAACGTCAACAAAGAACCGATGTTTTCCGTCGAACAACGTCTCGAGTGGATCCGCGAGATATATAAAAACAACCCCAAGGTCGAGGCCGTCGCCTTCGAAGGACTCACCATCCATTGCTGCCAGCAGGTCGGCGCGCACTTCATCCTCCGCGGCATCCGCTACGTCAACGACTTCGAATACGAAAAGGCCATCGCCGACATGAACCGGAGCCTGGACAATAACATCGAAACTGTCTTCCTTACCTGCCTCCCCCAATATACATCCGTAGCCTCCACCCTCGTCCGCGATGTCATCAAGAACGGCGGCGACGTCATGCAGTTCCTCCCCGACGTGGTCGCACGATCCCTGGCCCGTTTGCAGAAAAAACAAAAAAACAAACGCTGATGTCTATCTGGTACGACCCCGCGATCACCGCGGAACAAATAAACCCTTTCGGCAAAGGCAACATGGCCGAATTCCTCGGCATCGAGATCACCGAGGTCGGCGACAATTATCTTAAAGCCACGATGCCCGTCGACCATCGCACCCGCCAGCCCTATGGACTGCTCCATGGCGGAGCCTCCGTAGTACTCGCCGAGACCCTTGGCAGCGTCGGCGCCGCCTTCGTAGTCGATCGCAGTAAATATGATTGTGTGGGCCTCGAGATCAACGCCAACCACATCCGCGGCGTTCGCGAAGGGATCGTCACCGGCATCGCCAAACCCATCCACATCGGCAAGACGACCCAGGTCTGGGAGATCCGCATCCACGACAGCCGTGATAAGATCGTCTGCATCAGCCGCATCACCGTCGCCGTGCTCAAACGGCCCGAATAACGTCGCGCACCGACGGAAAGGTATGGCGCAGCAATACCTGCATCTCCTCCCCATCCACCCATCGCAGCTCCGTGATCTGCTCCTCCTGCTGTGGCTTCAACCCCGCCATGTCGGGCGCATTCATCCGAAACCAGTGCGATTCCTTCAATATATGCTTACCGCTTTCATCGTAAGTATGATAGGTCACCAATAGCGGGGCTTCCAATTGCACACCCCGCAGACCCGTTTCCTCACCTACCTCCCGGACAGCGCACTGCTCGATCGTCTCCCCCGGATCAAGCTTCCCCTTTGGCAGGTCCCAGACACCCCTTCGAAGCATGAAGAGATATTTGCCCTCGTCATTCCGCACCAGCCCTCCACCCGCCTTCACCAGCAGAAATTTCTTCCATACCGCCTTCCGCAATTCCACCAGGTCTTTATGAATAAAAATACCCGCATGAATCTTAGCCAGTCGCATCTCATGGATCATCGAATTCACCGCCGGATGCGAGAACTCATCGATCAGCACCGCATCGTCATGATGCGCATACGCCGTGATCTCCGGGGTCATCTCGTCGCAAAGAAAAAGCGGCTTGTCGTTGAAGTAGATCTTGATGTACATGGGGATAGAGTTAGCTGCAATTTACCTACTTTCGCACTATGGCAGAAAAGATCACTACCACGGACGAACGAGCCGTCGCCGAAAAACTTCTCCAGGCCCAGGCCATCCGCCTCAGCCCCCAGCAACCCTTTACCTGGTCCTCCGGCTGGAAGAGCCCCATCTATTGCGACAACCGTAAGGTCCTCGGCTTCCCCTATATCCGGGATTTCATAAAATCCGAAATGTGTAACGTCATCTTTGCCCAGTTCCCCGAAGCCGCCCTGCTCGCCGGCGTAGCCACGGCAGGCATCGCCTGGGGCGCGATGGCAGCCGACCAGCTCAAGCTGCCTTATATCTACGTCCGTAGCAAACCAAAGGAACACGGCCTCGGACAGCAGATCGAGGGCTACTACCAACCCGGCCAGCCTACCGTCGTCATCGAAGACCTCATCTCCACAGCCAAAAGCAGCCTCCAGGTGGTAGACGTCCTCCGCCGGGAAGGAATGGAAGTCGTAGGCCTCGTATCCATATTCGACTATGGCTTCGACACCGCCCGGTACGCCCTGGAAAAAGCAGGCGTTCCCTACGTGTCCCTGTCGAACTACACCACACTGATCAGCCTGGCAAGGGAAAAAGGTCTCGTAAACCCGCAGCAGGAGTCCGTTTTATTAAAATGGAGCGCAGACCCTGCAAATTGGCAAGGATAAACTATATTTATAGTCAAATCCCATAGCATATGAAAAAGATAAAACTCCTGTTCGTCTTTCTGGTAGGCCTTACTATAACCACCCTCGCCCAGGTCCCGCCCAAACAGACCGCCACCATCAAGACCCCCACCGTCCAATGCGAGAAATGCAAAGCCCGCATCGAAAACTATATGAGTCATGAGGATGGCATCGTAAAGATCACCGTCGACTATAAAAAGAAGACCACTACCGTCACCTGGCTCTCCGACCGTACCAACATCGAGAACATCAAAGCCATGATCGCCAACGTAGGCTATGACGCCGATGACGTTACCGCCGAACCCGATGCCTACAAACGCCTCCCGACCTGCTGCAAAAAACCGGCCGACGGCGGAGGTCCTGTAAAACAGTAAATTCCCTCTTTTAGGGGATAGGCAAGCCACACTACCGGAAATACTTTTGATACATGCAAAAATTAACTATGTATGTATCGCTTGTTCTGGGCATCGCCCTATCAAGCGCGCGTCCGCCCAGCGTCCAGGACAAAATATATATCCGCTTTGAAAGCCCCAAGCAGGGTGCCTTCCACCCAAGCAAACAGGCAGCAAAAGGCAATGATTTCTTCGAATGTAAGAACATGGCCTTCCTGAGCGCCCCGGTGAACTCCGGAAGCGCCAAGTCAAACGGCGCAACGAAGCATGAACCACTAAAGGTAACGATAGAGTCAGCCGTGGCCGCCCCCCAGCTCCTTCAGGCCAATTGGAGCAACCAGGAACTGAAGGTCCAGGTGGAACTCACCCATGCCACCGCGACGGGTAAGGAGCAGACCTACATGACGATCACATTGACCGGCGCTATAATCACCAGCCTGGCACTGCAGGGCGACCAGGAAGTGGCTACGTTTAACTATAAGAGCCTGGAATACACAGAGACACCATAGCGCTTAACAACTCCGCGCCAAGACATTCAACCCCGCCCTGGCACATTCAACCCCGCTGAAGCGGGGTTTTATTTTTTTGCAGCACCCACTAATTTTTAACCCGCAATTAGCATAAGATAGTTTTTTGTCTATATTTGCAATGATGATGCAAAAAATAAACGCTCGCATTGTTTCATTGCTGCTTATCCTGGTTTTTCTGCAAAAACTGGGGTTGGAGTTGTGGCTGCACAACTTACTGCACGAAACGACGACGATCCATGCCGTTGCATCGGGGGACAAGGGCAAGCCTGTAGTGGCGCACCAAGCATTCCAGTGTAGCTGTCTGGAAGATGTTTTAATGCCCTTCACGGAAACTGACCGCTTCGTGGCTGTTCCCAACCCAAAGCAACTGATCGCCGTCTTTGTCAACAGCTATTCCTTCCATAGCGCTGCCGACAGGGAATACTCCTCCCTGCGCGGTCCCCCTGCCGCTTCCCCACTTTGTTAATGCTTCACTGACACTTTCCTTTTCATCGGATAAGCGCGACGCTACGTCGCGCGCATCCCCCTTTTGCCTATCGCCCCGGAATACACATCCTGATTCCTAATCTATAATCTTTTCAACTATGCAAAGAATACTCTCTTCATGGACACATCTGTTCATAGGCACCATATTGATTTTTTCCCTGTCACTTTCCGGCTGTAGTAAGTCCCCGGAGACCGTTACGCCCGCGTTGCCCGGCAACGAATTCCTGACAACGGTGCAGCTGCAATTGACGAACACCGCCAATCCAGCCGACGTGCAGCTTTGTTCCTCTACGCAAATGAGCCCCTATACGCACACCTACCAGGTCGACTCCATCTACAACAGCAACGCATTTTTGCGACTAAAAGCCAATAGCACCTATGCCGGACGCGTCATCATACTGGACGAGACCCAAAACCCGGTCGACACCGTTAGCATCGAGATCCTGGCCAGGGAGAACTACCACCTCTTCTTTTTCGAGCCGAGCCCGGTACTGTCCACCAGTTTCGCTGTCAGCAATACCACGACCTATATTCCGCAGAACGATTGGCTGACCGGCCAGCCGGCCAGCGACACTACGGCTTTCGGTATTTCTGTCAACGAGTCCACGGCCGCCTCTCCTTCTGCCGCCCTGAACCTCACGGTAAACAGAACGGACCTCGACAACAATACACCCCCGCTGCAAATCGGCCTGAAAGACAATTTCGTGACCGGAACCGCCAGCACGGGCACACTTCGCACCGTTTTGCGCCACCAGCCGAATGCCAAGAACGGCACCTATGACCCGGGCTCCAGCGATCTGGATGTCACTTATGCCATCACCATTTACTAATCGTCTCAAAACTTTTCTTCATCCAAAATAAAAATCATGAAGACATATAGCATATTGATTTTTCTAGCTGCCTCCCTAACCGGCTCGCATGTTTCGTTCGCCCAGCAAGAACCAGCCAATTTTATCGGTATAGAGGGGGGTGTATCGATCCCGCTGGGAAAATTCGGTGATTGGTCTACAGCCAGCTCTTTGATGAGTATCAATGGGACGGTCAATGACCCGAATGGCTATGCCAAAGCCGGCGGCTTTGGCGCCCTGAATGGAGCCTGGTTCTTCTCCCGGTATTTTGGCATCGGTGGCCTGATCAAATATGGCACCTATAACCTTAAGCATGTCGATTCGCTTTCCCAGGGGTATGAAGAATCTTTCGACGTAGACACGACCCGCACGACTACCACTGATTATAAAATGTGGGCCGTCATGCCCGGGCTTTATGTTGACTTACCGCTGGCAAAGAAATTCGATCTGACGGCCCGTGGCCTCGTAGGGATCGCTCACGCATCCACGCCCAATATTACAGTCAGCATCGAAGATGGAGGCGTCTTCGATCAATCGGTCGTACAGGGATCGGCTTCTAAAATTGCTTTCGCCTTCGATCTCGGGGCCGGTTTTCGATATCAGGTCACGCATTGCCTGGCCATCGATGCCCGGGCGGACTACTTTTACACGAAACCGGACTTCACCATCCCCAACTCGGGCAGGAACAACAACGCGGGAAGGGAAGTCAGCAGTTACGATCAACCATTGGAATCCGTGAATTTCTCCCTGGGTATCGCTTATCAATTCAAACGCAAGAAGTAACCTTACGATGCACCTACTCATACGCCCGCTGCCGTTCATTTGCCTGGTCATCCTTTTTTCGACGGCCAGGGCCCAACAGCACAGCTGTAACCTACGCTTCAATGGACATATCTTTATCAGCGATACCAGCAAGTTGAACGCTTCGGGCGCTACGGTCCGACTCTTGGCCCCGGACAAAGCAACCATCACCGACACCATGGGAAATTTCGAGTTGAATGGTCTTTGTCCGGGGAAATACCGGGTCCAGGTCTCTTACCAGGGGTATCGCACCCTGGATTCGGTCATCACGTTGACCCATAACCTGACACTAAACGCCCTGCTCTTCAGCAACGCCCAGGAATTGAACAGCGTTACCATTACCGGCGGGATCATCCACAAGGATCAGATAACGACGGCCATCAAGAGCATCCTCTCCGGTCAGGCGCTCGAAGCGACAAGGGGGCTTTCCCTTGGCGAATCGCTCAAAAGTATCGCCGGCGTCAACAGCCTGCAAACGGGGCCTAGCATCAGCAAACCCATTATCCACGGAGTCTATAGCAACAGGGTCCTGATCATGAACAACGGCGTACGCCAGGAAGGCCAGAACTGGGGCAACGACCATGCCCCGGAGATCGATCCTTTTATTGCCACAAAAGTGACGGTCATCAAGGGAGCCGCCAGCATCCGCTATGGCTCCGATGCGATCGGCGGGGCCATCCTGCTCGATCCTAAAGACCTCCCGACACAGCCGGGCATCGGCGGGGAGGTTAATCTTGTAGGCATGACCAATGGTCGTGTAGGAGTGGCTTCCGGTTACCTGGAAGGCGCCTCCGGCGGCAAATTGGCGGGACTGAGCTGGCGCGTGCAGGGCACGATCAAAAAGGCCGGTAACTCCAGGACGGCCAACTATTACCTGAACAATACAGGTTATAACGAGAACGATTTCTCCGCGACACTGCAGTATGACAAGCCCCATTATGGCGGAGCGCTGTATTTTAGCCAATTCGATACGAAAATAGGCATCGCCCAGGCTTCCGTAGCGGATAATGCGACTGATCTGCAGGAAGCGATCGCCCGGGGACGGCCACTCGACAACGGTATCTTCCGTTACGCGTTCGGAAGACCTGACCAGACGGTCAACCACCAGCTGGCGAAGGCAAGCGGCTATTGTAACCTGCCCGAAGGCTGGGGCAGGCTGGAGGCCGTGTATGCTTACCAACGGGATACCCGCAAAGAATATGATGCCAATCCCTCGGACAACAGCGATACCTCGCTCAATACCAATGGCATCCCCGATCTGAATTTCCAGCTGAATACCTCCACCGTGGACCTGGTCTGGGAGCACCGGCCCATTGCCTCGAAAATTGTCGGCAGCCTGGGTGTCAATTTCATCACACACGCCAACGTACAACAAGGGACAGCTTACCAGGAACTGATCCCAAATTTTATTGACTATGGCGAAGGCTTGTTCGCCATCGAGAAATATGCCACAGGAAAATGGGTGTTGGAGGCGGGCGCCCGCTATGACTTCCGTCGGCTGCAGGTCTACAAATACGATCCAACCGTGGTAGTGGAAGAGCGGCCCGTCTACAATTGGCAGGAGCCGACCGTGAATGTCGGCGCCATGTATAAGTTCAGCGAACATTTTTCAGGGGATTATAATTTCGGTACGGCCTGGCGCGCACCACAGGTCATCGAACTGTTCGCCAATGGCGTCCACCAAAGCGCCGCGGCCTGGGAATTCGGCGATTCTTCCCTCACCCTCGAACAGGCCTATAACAATAACCTGTCCTTTACTTTCAAAAGCAATAAACTCATCGTCGAAGCGGGCGGCTATGTCAATTATTTCCACCATTACATCTATGCCCAACCCGACCTGAACTACATTACAACGATCGAAGGGACTTTTCCAGCCTTTACTTACAAACAGGTAAATGCGATCTTCGAAGGCATCGACCTGAGCATCAACTATACCTTTGTCAAAAACCTGAGCCTCATCTCCAAAATAAGTATAGTCAGGGCGCGCAACCTGGCTATCCATGACTGGCTGATCAATGTGCCGGCAGACCGGTTCGACAACAGCCTGCGTTATGAGATCCCCTCCATCGGCAAGTGGAAAAACATCTTTTTCGACATCAACAACCTCGTGGTGGCCAAACAAAGCCGGGTTCCACCCAACAGCGATTTTGCGCCGCCTCCGGCCGGCTATATGCTCTGGGGCGCATCCGCGGGATTTTCCGCCCCCCTCGCCAAACATGAATTGACGATCAGCCTCTCGGTCACCAACCTGACCAATGTGGACTATCGCGATTATCTTGATCGTTTCCGCTATTATTTTGCGGACCTCGGACGGAACATTGTCCTGCGCGTCATTGTTCCATTCGATATAATGAAACAGTAATCGCCGGCCATCTGTTAAAAAACAGATGGCCGTAATTTAACACCTGAGGCATTAGATTAGGTCTACCTTGCACCTGTTACCGGCTATTCTGTCGGTAAATAAATCAAAAGTTTATGTCGAACATCACACAGGTGGTCAACGTGGATAAGACCATGACGACCCTGAAGAAAAGTGTAATTGCAGTCGGATTGGACAAGAAGCTCAGTGAGACCGGCCCATTCACTATTTTTGCCCCTTCGGATAAAGCCTTCGAAAAGATAGACGCAGCGTCGCTCGCCAATTTGCTCAAGCCCGAGAACAAGGCAGAGCTTACCGAACTGCTCGAACACCATGTCGTGGAAGGAAAGATCCAAATGAAGGACCTCAAAGAAGGTGAAAAACTGAAAGACATCAACGGCAAGGAATTGCACGTTCATGTAAAAGAAGGGAAGGTCAGCCTCAACGGTTCCAATATCCAGGGGCAGGATATCCAGGCATCTAATGGAGTCGTCTATTCGCTCGATACGGTGATGCTGAAAAATTAAGCCGCATTGCACGCTACTGGCGAGGCGACAGGCAATGCCTGTCGCCTTTTTTTTAGGCCTCCGCGTCGGCGCCCCTGGCTCCGCCGGACGGCTCACTACCCTTATCCTTCAACCGCCCCGCATCTTTTAAAGCCTTGTGCAGGATCCACTCGATCTGGCCATTGACGCTGCGGAATTCATCCGCCGCCCATTTCTCGATGGCCTTCATCGTAGCAGCATCCATGCGCAAGGCAAAAGGCTTCTTTTCCGCCATCATCACTGATTTAATGTTCCCGTATTCACTATGGGCTGCGTGTCTCTGTCGCCGCAAAGCACCACCATCAAATTGCTCACCATCGCCGCCTTCTTCTCTTCATCCAGCTCGATGATCTTCTTCGACGATAACAAGTTCAACGCACTCTCCACCATCCCCACCGCACCCTCTACGATCTTATGCCGGGCCGCCACGACTGCCGAAGCCTGCTGACGACGCAACATAGCGCTCGCGATCTCGGGCGCATAGGCCAAATGCGTGATCCTTGCCTCCACGACCTCGATACCGGCAATGATCAGCCGCTCCGAAACCTCCCGTTCCAATGTCGTATTCACTTCGTCGAAATCGGTGCTCAGCGTGACACCTGCCCGCTCATCCTCGAAATGATCGTAGGGATAGCTGGCCGCCAATTTCCGCACCGCCGAGTCCGTCTGTATCTTCACAAACTTCTCATATACGTCGACTTCGAAAGACGCCCTGTACGTATCCTTGACCTTCCAGACCAGGATGACACTGATCAGCACCGGGTTGCCCATCTTGTCATTCACCTTCAGCTGCTCACTCTCAAAATTGCGGGCCCGCATCGATACCGTCAGCCGCGAAAAAAAAGGATTCACCCAAAATAACCCGCTCTCCCGCACCGTCCCCTGGTAGTCGCCAAACAGCAGCATGACCTTGGCCGTATTCGGCGGGATCACCAGCAGCCCCTTGGCAAAAAAGATGAAAAGGACCCAGCAAACGGCGCCCACCACCGGCGCCTCACTGGCCATGAAAAAGATGCCCCCCGCCAAGGCTGCAAACATGAGAATGAGCATCATATAACCGCTGGCAGGCTTCTTGATCTGCTCCGTTTTGACCGCATCCATAGTTGTATAGTTTAGTTTATTTAGTTTGATATTAAAATGATATCATAACGATATAAAAGTACACAACCCTTTTGAGACCGCAAAACTTTTTTTGCCATCACCTCATATTTTACTTGGTTTCGGGATTTATTTTAACTTAACCCGGTTATCAACAAAATGCCATGAAAAAGATTTACTTGCTCCTCATGCTGGGACTACCGGTCCTGCTCCGCGCGCAGTCGCACTCGCTTGAAAAATCATGGGAAACGGATACGATCGTCGCAGTCCCCGAATCGGTCCTCCCCGATGCCTCCCATTCCTTTCTCTTCGTCTCGCTCATCGACGGCGGCCCCTGGGACGCCGACGGCAAAGGCGGCGTCGGAAAACTAAGCCTCGACGGCAAGCACTATGCCGGTGAAAGGCCGGGCTCTTTGCCGACGCCAATAAGAACCTCCGAACCATCACCGACCTGCCCAACGGCGGCGACGGCATCGAACCCGCGACCGGCGGCGACCTCGTCGTCAGCGAATGGGTGGGCTATGTCTACTATGTTCATGCCGATGGAAAAAAAGAGCTCCTGCTGGACACCTGCCTGGAAATTGCAATAACGACAATAACCCATCATCTAAGCCGCGCCCACGGTCACCCATAACGCCAGGAACCCGCTCATAGGCGGGTCCCTGGTTTACACCGATCAATTTTACCGGGTAGCCGCAACGCTTGCCGCAGCATCAGCCGCAGTCTTTGCTGCCGCCACATTAGCCGGCGCATTCGCGGAATGCTTCGTCAAAGCGGCCTTGGCCTGCATCAACGGACAATGACCCGAATGATGGATGCCTACCCCAACGGCGAGTAAACCTACTGCGCCGAGCATGAAAAGCTTTGTCCTCATTTTGATGATTTTTTTGCGTTAACAAATAAATGAACCGGCTAATTTACCAAGGGCGCCCTCCGCACGCAAGCGCCTCCGTCCCAACTGCTCAAAATCACCGCCGAACTGCCTGGCGCCCCGGCTCACCGGCCAACAAAATCTCCCCAAGCTCACCGGCCAACAATACCTATCCGCCCGGCTCACCAGCCAACCACGAAAGAAAATCACTGGCCTTTACCCGCCCAACCGTCAACTTCTCCTCGAATGGCACCAGCAGATTCACTATCAGACTCCGCCCACCATCCTGCGAAACATCCCTGATCGCCTCCCGGTTGACAAGTCCCTGACGATTTACCCGGTAGAATTGTCGTCCGGCCAGCCGCTCCAACTCTTCCAGATTTTTGTTAACGACATATTGCTGCTTGCCAAAAGTCACGAGGCGCACCACCTCATCCCGCAAATGGAACAAAGCGATATCCGCGATCGCAACCGGCATGATCTTCTCCTTGTAATAGACCAATATCGACCGCCGGGCCGCTTCCTGCCCAAATAACCCCGCCAGATCGCTATACGAAGGCCGGGCACCCCCGTCCAACGCTCCCGCCTGCCCGCTGCCGCCCGGCGACCCCGTCCCCGCCCATCTGCTCCGGAATGCCTTGTACTTCGCCAGCGCGGCCCCAATTTGCTGAACCGTAAAAGGCTTCAAAATATAGTCGATGCCAGCCGCCCTGAACGCCTCCAGCGCATACTCATCATAGGCCGTACAAAAGATCACCGGCACCGTCTGCGCATTGCCCGCGAAGATGCTAAAGCTAAGCCCGTCCCCCAACTGAATATCACTGAAGATGAGGTCCGGCGCCGCATGCCCCTTAAAAAATCCAATCGCCTCCTCCACCGAACCCAGCGTGGCGACAACCTCCGCCGCAGGCTCGGCAGCAAGTATACAAGCCGCCAGGTCCTTTGCGGTCAGTGGCTCGTCCTCAATGATCACTACCTTCATAATCGAAAACTTTTATGGTCACGGAATATTCATGCTCCCCTTCTTCCACCAACACCGGATCACCCGTCAGCGCCCGGTACCGCTCACGCAGGTTCGTCAACCCCGTCCCCCCGGATTCCCCCGCACCGCCGTCACCCGCAGCAGCCGCCGCCCCCCCAGGCTTCTTCTGTAGATTATTCACCACGCTGATGAC
>Ga0302309_10001774_pt1 | contig 18969 bp, 12 predicted proteins | sample III_Palsa_N1_1_FD_200453 | JGI IMG/M metagenome (GOLD analysis project Ga0302309, IMG submission 200453) | Peat permafrost microbial communities from Stordalen Mire near Abisko, Sweden - III_Palsa_N1_1 | ecosystem: Environmental > Terrestrial > Soil > Palsa > Peat permafrost | place: Sweden... | reverse complement strand
AAAACCATACAAAAATGAGAATATCGACAGACAAGAAATTGCACCAAAAAGAACGATCAGGTATTCATATTTTACCTGCTGATCCTTAGTATACTTCAGCAAATAAAAAAAAGACAAGGCGAAACATCCTATAGCTAAAGCATAGCCACGGCCATAAGTAAAGTAGAAGAAATAGGGGGCCACAGTTAAAAAAATAATATAAAAACTATTTATTTTCAGCAGCTTAAGGATTCTTGAATTGGCTATAAAAAATAAAAGAAAACCCACCAGGCTGAGTATCCTGTAATATACTACACCCGTAAAATGCCCATGTTGCAACAGGCTGAAATACACGCTGTTTATTAAATGACTATTTGCAAGCTTAAATTTACTATAAGTAAGCAGTTGCCAAAGGTTATTGTCTAGTACGCCATTGTAAGAAGTAGATTCATCATAAATCCAATCATTGTAGCGCGCGAAAAAAATGAAAATGATCAAAAAGAAGAAAAATATATAAAGCTCTCTTTTTATTACTGTTGAGGATGAAAAATTCTTAATCTGATTTTTAAGTATCATAACATGTTAACCATAAAACATTTAATTTTTTGATAGGGTATTCAAGTATAGCAATATTAGTCCAGCTAATTTATGTATATCATCTAAAAAATGGTATGTAAGTTGTATGCTTGTAATCACAAACAAAAAGCCTTCTAATATTGATTAGAAGGCTTTTATTATTTGTTTTTTTAGTCCTTTATAAATATCCTGTTTTATAACCCTTTTAGCCCTTCTAAAAAGCTATAATAAGCCGGTTTCTTTGTCAGGTTTTGATTAAATAATAATGGATAATCCGGTGATGTAGGCGTATTGATCCAACTTTCATTATCGGTTAGTCCCCAAACAGTTATACCAAAACGCTGTGCTTTCGGTACATTTTTTAAGTAAGACTGCACTACGTATTTGTAAAGGGCGGCTTGTGCGCTAAACATTGCAGCTATTGGCGTAAAAGGATTAGTTTTAGCCGTGTTTAAAGCAACATCCAATTCTGATATTCTAACCATTAAGCCTGTTTGAGCCAGCTTGATCAATTCATTATCAATACTTGCTTGTGTAGTTTGCAGGTTGATGTGCATTTGTGTTCCAATGCCATCGATTTTTGCTCCTTTGCCAATCAATTCTTTCACATATGAAATCAAGGAATCAAGCTTGTAATTGTATTCCAAATTATATTCATTAATAAACAATAAGGCATTAGGGTCGGCTGCTTTTGCATATTGAAACGCCTTAAGCCCAAAGTTTCGGCCTAAATATTCAGACCATAAAAACTGACTGGTAACGTCGGCTGCCGGTATGGTGTAGTTGCCTGTATCGCGCAAGGCACCCGTACCGTCAGACATCGGTTCATTTACCACATCCCAGGCTTTAATTCTACCCTTATAGCGGGTAACCGTAGTGGTAATAAATTGATGAAGCGCGGTATCAATCACCGTAGCGGTTTGTGCTGATGTTGGTTTTGTTACCGATCCGCTGTTAGGGTCTACTACTGATACGTTATCAATAACATAAACACCGGCAGCAGGAAAGTTAAATCTTAATATCGGCGAAGATTCAGTAATAGTTAAATTCCAGGTATAAGTTGCCCATCCGGCAGTAGTTGTCAGGTCATCCTGCTGATAAGCGGTATTCTGCATAACCAGCCTTACCGTACCTGCAACAGACGATTTAATGGAAACCGTAACTTTATAAGCCTTGTTTGGTGTAACCGTAAACGCGGTTCCGATGGATTGCATATCATAAGCGTTAGCCCCCGGTGTAGTAACAGTTGCTTGCATAGCCCGCGAGCCGCCGTCATTATCATCAACTACCGCGCTGAAAGATCCTACAGCTGTACCGCCCACAACATTAGTCCAGCCTGTAAACGTAGAACCCGATCCGGCCTCGAAATCACCGTATTGCATTAAATTTACAGGGGTGCCATTCTGTACGTTTAAAGCACTTATCAACCCATTTAAATAAGTGGCATTTTGTTGAGAGTACCAGCATAAATTATGTCCGAAAACACTTAATCCGTTGTTGGCACAGATATTATACAAGGCGTCTGCTGTGGTATAGTTAAACGTTCCATTGTTTTGAACGATAGAACCATATTTTAATTCATTACCAAAAGTTACATAATTTGCTTCTCGTTTAACAACCGCCACATAAGCAGCGTTGGTTGACATTGTGCCATATTGCACCGCAAAACCAATATTTGGAAAATCGCCTGCTGTGGTTGCTGAAGCAATCAGGGTACCTGTGGTATCGGTCGAGTTAACTTTTGGTTTTGTTCCGGCGGTATCCGGGGGCGTAGTATTGTTATTGTTGACAGCTTCTTTTTTGCATGATACAGCCAGTAGCACAACTAATGCAAAAAATATTAAAAAAAACGACTTTGAATTTTTGTTTTTCATTGAATAGATGTTAATTGTCAATTAGCCGAAAAATATCGACTGCACACATTTCTATATAAAAAAGCAAAACGCCGCCCTCGCGGCAGCGTTTTACAAATCAATTATTGACCTATCATATTAAATAAATCCAAGGTTATCCACGTAAATTGTACATGGTGGTGCAACCCCTGCATCTTGAACATCAATTTCTGTTATTGTAGTAGGGTTGCCTAATGAGCTTAATGGTATTACAATGTCAGTATACGCCCCTGGTGTTAAGGTTGCCTGAACAGAGATTTGGTATGTGCCATTAAGATAAACTTGAATTTTTTGGCCCGCACTAAAACCAGCTCCGGCATATACTGAAAGTTTTATAGAGGTAAGCCCCAGCGTACTCACATTAACCGGTGTGGCACCGCCATAGCCTAACTGCAAAGCGCCGTAGTTGTTGCTAAACACGCAGGAAATGTCATATGTGCCTGATTGTGGGTGTGATGTATCATTATAAACCCTGGTGCTATTGTAACCATCATAGCCACCGCTTCCCTGGCCGCCCCAACCTGCTGTAAGTGATTCCGTATAAACCACATATTTAAACCCGAATGTGGTAGTTGTAACGGCCGTGCCACCCGGTGTAGTTACATAAATTAAGTTTGATGAAACGCCCTGAGGAACCAGAACCTGTACTTGAGTCGCGGTAGATTTTCCAATAATAGTAGCTGGTATTTTATCAAACCGCACAGCTGTAACATCATTAAATACCTGGCCTGTTATGGTGACTGTATCGCCGGGGTTTGCTACTTGTGGAGCGAAACTGGTAATAATAGGCGGTGGTTGTGTTATCGGGAAGTTAAAGCTCACCGTTCCATATTTAGTAACTACAACTATTTTATTTGTTTGATTAGGGCCAAAAGGCACCTGTGTAGCTGTTGATGTTAATGAAGGAATAGTAAAAATAATACTATGGTCCGTTAATAACGCAGGGTTAACATATACACTTACCCCATTGATGGTAACTGATTGGGTTGTAAGTAAGTTTGTCCCGATAATCGCGTACTGATTGCCTAAACCGCCGGAAGTAACTGTGGAGTCAAAACCAACCGATGTGGTTACATTTTGGGTGATACTTGAATCAAGCGTGATCCTTTTTACCACATTGTATGTCGTATCGTTCTTGGTTAAGGTACGTACCCTGGCAATGGTTGGTGCTCCTGTGCCACCTATATCATTCTTTTTACAGGAAAATGCAAGTACCATCAAAACGGATAGCAAGCCGTAAAATAGCTTATAAGTCTTTTTCATGTCTGTTTTATTTAAATTATTAAAAAGTATAAGGAACTGGTGGCCCTGATAATTTTGGATCGGCAGCAAGCTCTACCGCAGGTATCTGAAACTGTAATTGGCTGGCTGTAACTGATAGATATTGATTGCCATATCTAACAATAGGAGTGCCGCCTGCTGTTCCTCTGTCTTGCTGTTCCATTAATTTAATACCCATTGTGTGGGCCGTGTTATTAAATCCATCTACACGCATCAAATCATAAAAATAATCATCCTCAAAAGCAAATTCTCTTCTGCGCTCATCGATGATGTCATCCTTAATAATATTTTGCGGTACGCTGGCATTAGGGGTAGGGCCATACTGAGAATAATTAGGGTTAGCCACTGTGTAAAACCTTTTTATTTCTGTTAATGCACCTAAGCCTGCTCGCTTACGTATAGTATTGATAGCATTTAGTGCTGCAGGGTCAGAACTTGTTGTTGCGCCCGCCATAATTGCTTCAGCATCTATCAAAAACATATCAGCATAACGGAGCATATAAGTGTTATTAGCTGATGATTGTGCTGCTCCTATGCCGCCGTTATCGGCAGGTGTACCAACAACATATTTCTTTACACCGGCATAAGTTCCCTGCACTTGTAATCCTGCCGGAAAGGTATAACCACCCGCGGCCTGATCAAGTTCCGGATAATAGTCGCCAGCAATCATGTAAGTAGGTTTACGACGAAGATCGGCCGGGTCATATTCATCCTGCAGATCGTAAGTCGGCCCAACTTCTCCATAACCATCACCGGTACCGGTAATTTGGCTGCTAACAGCTGCCGATGCCTGGAAAGAATTGCCATACCCATAAGTATTATTACTTACAGAAGCACCACCGGCCCATTGTAAGGCAATTATAGACTCCTCATTATTATTGTTAGCAGTTAAAAACAAGTCGGAGAATTGTTTCCCGGGTAAATCGATGCCATAAAGTTTAAACTCACCGCTGTTTATCACTTTTTCGGCTTCTGTCCTGGCATCTTTATAATCCTGCATATAAAGATAAACCTTGGCCAATAAAGCCGATGCCGACCCGCTTGAAACATGTATGTTATTGCTATAAGTTGCAGTACGTACTTTTGCTGTACAGTTAGCTTCGGCAAAAAGAAGATCGTTTACTATAAATTTGTAAACATCCGCTACCGGGTTCCTCGGCACCTGAAAATTGGAAATATCAGCTGCTGTATTTTCAATAATAGGTACTGGTCCGTAAATTCTTACCAGGTGAAAATAAGCTAAGGCGCGCCACAAGCGGGCTTCGCCCAACGCGTTATTAACCACAGCGCTGCTAACCGATGCCGGCACAGCTGTTGGTAATGTATTAATTAGCGCGTTAGCTTGCGCAACTTCAGTAAACAAAGACGTCCATGCCGCATCAAGCACCCTATCCTGGTTATTAACCGTAAAGTAGGAAAAATCAGATATATCACTTGACCATGACCGGGCATTTCCACCGCTGAGCTCTGATATTGACCATCCTGCATGTGTATTCCAGCCGAACCAGGGCACACTGTACAACACATTAGTGGCAGCATTAACCTGTGCTGTGTTTTGGTAAAAATTACCTATCGCAACAGAACTTAATGGCGGGCGATTAAAATAATCTTTCTTACAACTGGTAGCCAAAGCACTTACTGTAACTACCGTTCCAAACATAATTTTATTAAATATTTTCATCTTTATGTATGTTAAAAATCTGCGTTAATACCAAATGAGATCGTACGGGGAATTGGATACCTTCCCTGATCAACCCCTGTTAAAAAAACATCTTGATTAGCGGCACCAACTTCTGGGTCAAGGCCTTTATATGGTGTAAATACATACAGGTTTTGGCCTGTTGCATACACCCTTATGTGGCTAAGCTTTAAGCGACGTGAAAACGCAGCCGGTAGATTATACCCTAATGTTATATTTTGAATGCGCAGATAAGATCCGCTCTCAATAAAACGGTCAGACATCTCTAAGTTTGAATTTGCCCCTGCAGTCGGCCTCGGAATATTTGAGTTAGGATTACTTGGAGTCCAAAAATTAGCAACTGATGCCAGTTGATTTTGATATTCGCTGCCTAAACTGGCAATTTGATAGTCTAAGGCATTTAATATTTTGGCACCGTATGAACCGTTAAGGAATATTGTTAAATCAAATGATTTGTAATTAAATGTATTTGAAATGCCGTAGGTAAATGTAGGGTTTGGATTGCCTAAAGCAACCTGGTCATTTGCATCAATCACCCCGTCATGATTTTCATCAACGTACTGAACATCTCCTAGCCATGTACCCCCAGGGCTGCTGGTTACAGGTTGGCCAAATTGTATTGGAGCGCCTTGTAGTTGAGCATCTGTTTTAAATATCCCTTTTACTTTGTAGCCATAAAATTCGCCTATTGGGCCGCCAACTACTGTACGTGTAACAGGTAGTGTAAGGAAACTGGTTGTAATTTGCCCGGTAATGTACGGTGTTCCCGGTGCAAGGGCAGTTACTTTATTGGTGTAATGACTAAAGTTCAGGTTCGTGCTCCATGAAAAATCCTTTTTAACAATATTCTTACTGCTGATACTGAACTCAAATCCCCTGTTTTGCACGCCACCACCATTAATTTCTGGCGGAGCAATCGCGGCAGCACCCGAGTAATCAGCTACACCGCCTAATAAAAATGCTGGCAGTGATGCTTGGAAAAGGAAATTCTTAGAGGTTTTATTAAAATAATCAAATGTTCCTGTTATTCTATCATTAAACAAACCAAAGTCAATACCAAGGTCTTCTTGTATCGCGGTTTCCCATTGAAGGTTTGGATTGGCTATATTATTTACAGCAAATCCTGTTCCTGCACCGGTAGGGACAGCATTAAGTACCGCACCGTATAAATAACTTGGCACATTTTGATTCCCTGTTTGGCCGTAACCTACTCTTATTTTAATATTGTCTGCTACTTGTTTAACGGCTGCCATAAACGGCTCATCAGATAACCTCCATGATACAGCGGCTGACGGGAAATAACCTGTTTGATGTCCCTCCGCGAATTTTGATGAGCGGTCGGCCCTCATTGTTGCGGTCAGGCTGTATTTGCTGTCATAAGTATAAATTGCCCGTGCAAATTCTGATTCCAATATGTCGTTGTTCCCAACGTATTCGCCTACACCTGCGGTTGAGGCACTTCCCAAATTCAAGGATTGCAGCGAGTTGCCGGCAACGAAATCGGATATGTTAGCAGCATTGGCATCATATACAGAGTTTACTAATTCGTGAGCAACCAAAAAAGTCAAATCATGTTTTTGTTTAAAAACATGGTGGTAGGTTAAATACTCCTTCCAATCCCAATAAGTTGAGTTTGTACGATACTCCTGTAATGTTGCGGTAGGCACATCATGCAATGGATCGTAATCATATGCCGGATTAAAATATTTGGCTACGGATGAATTAATGTCAGCATCAAATTCTGAGTGCAGGGTCAGGTCTTTACTGAATTTGAGGTCTGTATAAACGCTGGCATCGTAATTGTCCCGCCCTAATGTATTGGTTACTAACAAAGCCTGGGCTACCGGGTTTATTTGAGCACCTACCTGGCCTACGGCTGGGCCGGCAAAAGAACCATCGGCATTGTACACAGCCTGATCGGGTGCGCTTAATAAGGCGGTATATATAATACCTGTATTATTGCTTAATGATGTATTTTGATTGCTGCGGCTTCCGGAAACGTTAGCGCCAACACTCAACCAATCTTTAACCTGCGAATTAACCGTCGACCTAAAAGTATATCGGTCAAAATTGTTACCTATTACCGTTCCATCTTGCGTTAAGTAACCGCCCGAAATATAATAATCTGTCCCATCTTTAGCACCTGAAACGGAAACCTGGTGGCTTTGCATTGACGCGCTTTTAAAAATGGCTTTTTGCCAGTCTGTTCCCGGGCCGAGTAAATCGGGGTTGGCAAATTCACCTCTTCGTGGGTTACCAATAATATCAGCTAATGAATTTTCAAGATTCGCATACTGTTGTAAATCCATCATTTTTAGCTCTTTCCCCTGGTCTTGAATGCCGTAAAATGCATTGTAGCTAACTTTCGCTGCGCCATTTTTTCCTTTTTTTGTAGTGATGATAATTACACCGTTTGACCCCCTGCTACCATATATAGCGGTAGCTGATGCATCTTTTAATATATCAATTGATTCAATATCCGATGGGTTAAGAAATGTTAACGGGCTGACCCCGTTTTCGCCATTATTGGGCGCTATTTCTACAGATTTGCCGGTGGTACTAATGTTGTTGGCATCGCCGGATATAGCTATACCATCTATAACATACAGCGGTTCATTAGTGCCGCTTAATGAGCCTATGCCGCGTATATGTACTGAAGTGTTACTGCCCGGGCCACCTGAATTTTGTTGGATTGTAACGCCTGCTGCTTTGCCTTCCAACATCTGATCAACGCTTACTTGCGGTATGTTCGCAATATCTTTAGCGGTAACCGATGAGATTGCACCATTTACATCCTGACGCCTTTGTTGGCCATACCCAATTACAACTACATCATTTAATGCAGTGGAGGTAGATATTAGCGAAACATTTAATACTGGTTTAGTGCCAATAATTACTTCCTGTTTCTCCATTCCAATAAAGGAGAATACAAGGCTTTTTCCTCCTGGCGGAACCTCAATACTATAATTGCCATTTATATCGGTAATAGTTCCTTTTGATGTGCCTTTAACAGTAACAGAAGCGCCTGGAATAGTTACTCCTTTTTCATCCGTCACAGTCCCTTTGATTACTGTTCCCTGGGCCTGTGCCACAACACTTGCACAAACCAAAAAGGATATGAGCAGTAATACTGTTCGTAAAAATTTTCCCATAATAGTTTTAATAATTTAAAATTTCAGTTTGATTGGTTTATTGTTAATCCCGATGCTCAATTATCCCTTGTAAAGAGATTGTAAAACCGATTATGAGCATCAAAATTGATCTTGTGTTTCCCGGGGGAGGGGCAAAGCAATCAGCTGAAGAATTCTCAGCGAAAAATCTGAATAGTAATGGGACAGCAAAAAGCCACCTACAGTAAATGTTGTGGGTTTTTAGAGGATATTTTATACTTTTGAATTGTTAAGTATTTTATAATTCACTGTGTCATCACTGATTTTTATTGCTTAACGTCCACTCCTTGCATAATCGCCGGGCACGTTTGCACCGTCCCGGTGATAATGCATGGAAGCACTATCTGTAGTGTTTTTAATTTTCTATAATTTCCTCCTTCCTTTCTGGCAATTTAAGTTTGAAAAAAATGTGACATATTCAGATAACTAAACTTTTATGCAAAGCCAATCAGGGTTACCTATAACCCCATCAAGTTGTTGCTCTGGCATGAAAATGAAAATTGTTATCAAAAAATAACGGTTACAATTGGTATTGTTTGATAAATGTAAAAACAATAAATTAAAAAAACAATCGATTGCATATATTTTTTAATTTTTATTACTTTTTTTTCAAGAGGAGAGTGCTAATGACGCATATAGTAGCGGTAAATGATGATTTTCAAGCTATTAACAATCAAAATAGTATTACTGATTTAATGATTTTCTTTCGTAAATGTCATATATCGATTGCATATAAATGATATAATACAGTAGTTTACAGCAAAAAAATACATTTTTCCTAAGACCTCGCCTAGACTAAACACCTCCCAGTTGATATTCGAGTGATTTTTTTTTCATTCAAACAGATGTCAGCATGCGGCAACCCTGTTTTTTGCTGAATGTATCCTGTTTTTAGACGTTCAAACGGCCGGATTGGTCAGTTTACATATGAAATAGTACTATTTGTAGGATAAAAATATCAGAATGGTCTTTAAATTCACATACATTAAACCAGTATTTTGATAATACTATCAACTTAAATATCGATTTGCAATCGATTGCATTAATATTTATTATTATTTTAAATTTATAGAGATAAAACCAGTTCTTTTATGATATTTTAAGCTAAATAAATATCGCAATCGATTGCAATAAAATACAATAATATTTGTTCTCGCTCTTGCGAGGTGTCCAATTATGGTCGGTGTCTTCATCATATGCGTTCGAAAGATCAAAAGGGTGTCATGCAGCACCTAAGTCTGCGGGCGGGCCGCTGCGCTCATCCTTCGAGCGCCTCAGAATAAACACCCTTTACTTAATAAGGCATATTTTACAGCCTGACGTTACCTAACTAAGGTGTTCTATATTATAGCCTCTACGCATTATTCCGGTTTACGGGTTTGCGTAACAAAGCCGGGCGCGGTATAATCCTTTGGCAAATAATCTGGCGGGATAGTAGTTGCATTGCCGTCTCTTAACGCTTTATAATGCGGCGACATGATCTCGACACCGGCTTTATTGAAATGATCCTGAATATTGGCATGCAATGCGGAGTAAATGGCCCCCTGCCGGTTGGGTTCCCTGGTAAATGCATTAATGCGGTAACTCACATAATAATCGTCCAGGCTGGTTTGGTATACGTAGGGGAGTGGTTCTTTTTCAACCATTGGCGTATCCAGCGCGGCATCAATTAGCAATTGATGTACCTGTCTCCATGGTGCATCGTAGCCGATGGTTACCGTGGTATGGATAATCAAACCTTTGTCGGGCGCATCGCTGCTGTAGTTGATGGTATGGTTGCTGATAACCGTTGAATTCGGTATAGAAATAATCTCATTTTGAATGGTACGGATACGGGTAACAAGCAATGTTTTTTCAATAATGTCACCTTTCACTTCTCCTATTTTTACACAGTCGCCCAGTTTAAAGGCGCGTGTATAAGTCATAACCACGCCCGAAACGATGTTTCCCAAAGCGCCTGCCGAACCAAAGGTGAATAAAACGCCGACGAAAACCGAAACCCCTTTGAATATGGCCGAATCTGAACCCGGCAGGTAGGGAAAGATAACGATCAGCATAAAGGCAAGGATCAACACACGTATGATCTGGTAGGTAGAGCCTGCCCAATCCGGGTAAAAGCCAGGAATAGTCAGTGACCCTTTTGCTACCTCATCCCTGATATAAGCGATAAAACGTAGGATATACCTGAAAATAATGAATAAAACCAGGATGGTGATCAGGTTCGGAATATAATCCCAAATAGAAAGTCCTATGTGCTTTAAAGGGCTGGTAATGTAACTTATCAAGAGGTCTGAAAGATCACGTGTGAAAGGGAATATCCCGAACAGTACAGGCAATGCGAGGTAAACGATCAGGATGAAGAAGAACCATTTAACGATCTTGAATATAAAATTGATCATATAAACCTGTCGATCGGCATTGAGTAATTCGTAATCACTTATCTTTATACCCGATGTAAACCATCGTTGTTTGCCGCTTATCCTGTTCAGCAACCATTTTAATGAGCGGTTAACCCCATAAATAAGCAGGATTACAACAACAATTACAAATAATGCCAGTAATGATTCCTTTAATAAAGTTTGCCAGCGGGTTTCTTCCCGGTACTGGGATATCGCTACCCCGATCTTTGATTTTAGTAGAATGGCGAGCGACTGCCTGTTAGTGTTTTGCCATAACGCGTCGGGTTCCGATACCGACATTAGCAATTGATCCTTGAAAATTATATCAGTAGTCGTTTCATTGTCAACTATTTTTAGCGAGTCGGGCCTGAAGTTATAGTCGCTGCTTAGTTTTTCAATACGGCCGGCGATAGCATCTGCCCGCTCCTGTGCGGTAAAACTTCCCTGCGTGGTATAAAGTAAAAACAGGGTATCCCTGAACGGCACAACCGGGAAGCCCTTCACAAACCGCCGGAGCGAATCAATCTGATGTTTTTGCTGTACTACCCGGAGCGAATCTTTTTGCTTAATGGCGTTAACCTCTTTTAACAGGTCGAGCCTTTTTAGGTTATCGGCACTGCTTAACTGCGCTACCTGTTTCTCCAGTTGCTGTCTTTTTAACGAATCGGACAAACGGTCTGCTGAAAGCTTTTGGATGTTCAAAAGCTGGTTATTCAATGCTATATTGTGGGTAGAGTCATTCCTGTGATTACTGGTGTCTTGCTGCGCTAGAAGTCTTTGTTGTCCCGAGATAACTAAACAGATAACCAGGTAAATAATTTTTTTCATCGCCAAAAAGGTAACAGGTTTTAATATTACTAAGATACCATTAAATGTTATCCCCGGAAATGAAGGTGGGTAATGTTACTCAGCCTTTGGTTGGTGGTGTTCGGAATATCAAAAAAAGGGTGTCGTGCTGAGCGTAGTCGAAGCATGCGGGCAGGCCTCTGCGCCCACCCTTCGACTACGCACCTGATGACACCCATTCAGCCGGTGGGCGGTGTTTTCACCGCACCACTTCCATTTAATTAAACACTTGCGGACTTAGCGGCAAGCTGAAAGAAAATATGCTTCCTTTGCCAATTTCGCTTGTTGTTGAAAATGTTCCGTTATGTTTTTTGATAATCTCGGATGCGATGTACAAGCCAAGCCCAACCCCCTGAAAGTTCATAGCCACTTTGCTTACGCGGTAAAAGCGTTGAAATAATTGATCAATATCTTCCCTCGCGATACCAATTCCAAAATCCTCTACACTTATTAAAAGGTTGTCTGCTTCAATTTTAGCCCTTACAATAACCTGCCCCGCATCTGGCGAGTATTTAATAGCATTGTTTAGTAAGTTAATCAATACCTGTTCTATCCTGAACTGATCGCCTGTGTAAAACAAGTCAATAGCGTTTTCAAGTAAGATGTCGTGCTTGGGTGCCGTTAATTGAACATTAACAATGCTGTTGGTCAATGCATCCGAAAAATGGAAAGCTGCAATATTCAGGTCAATTTGTCCCGAATTAATTTTGGTTACATCTAATAGGTCTTCGATCAGTTTTTCCAGGCGTTTAATACTGTTATTAGCATTTGCAATAAAAGGATAAATATTATCCGCTTTATTTATCTTTTGAGTTAGAAGCTGGTTGATAGCTTTTATATTAGTTAATGGCGTTTTAAATTCATGACTTACCATGTTGAAAAATTCATCCTTTTTAGCTTCAGCAGCTGCACGCCTTTCTTTTTCCTGTTTCTGAACCAATACCTCCCGGTTAGCAATGAGCAGTTCGGCGGCACGTTTTCCCCGTTCCTCATCCTGAAAATCCAGCTCTTTAAGCGCGTTGATCAGTTCCTCAGCACGCTTTTCCTTTTCACTGTCCTGAAAGTTCAACTCGATATTGGCAATAATTAATTCGGCCGCACGTTTTCCCTTTTCTTTTGCTTGAAATAGCAGCTCCTTATTGGCAATGATCAGCTCGTTCGCCCGCTTTTCTTTTTCTTCATTCTGAAAAAGCAATTCTTTGTTAGCGATGATCAGTTCGGCGGCGCGTTTTTCCTTTTCCTGATTTTGAAAGATTAGTTCGGTATTCGCTAGAATAAGTTCCGCGGCACGCGCTTCACGTTCGCGATTTTGTACATCCAGTTGACTGTAAGCAATAACCAGTTCCGCGGCACGCTTTTCCTTTTCTGAATTTTGAAACCGCAATTCTTTATTGGCGATGATCAGTTCGGCGGCGCGCTTCGCTTTCTCTTCAATTTGAAAATCAAGTGCCTTGTTAACAATAACCAGTTCCATAGCGAGTTTTAGCTTCTCTTCATTTTGAAGATCCATCTCGACGTTAGCAAGGATTAGTTCTGCCGCACGTTTTCCTTTTTCCTTATTCTGAAGATCAAGCTCGCTATTAGCCTGTTCCAGTGCCGCGGCAAGATTAATCTTATCCTGATTGGCAATGGTTAACAGATCTGCTAAATTATTGGGTTCCATAATAGGTGATGAGCAAATATTGAGTAATTAATTGAGTAGGCCAATTCGGCCAGAGCACTTTTCTACCACGCAGACCACTTCACACAAGTTCTCGCGCCCATAATTTTGGTAAGCTATGCATTAAAAGCCGTATATCGCTTATTATTCTTATAGATACGTCTTTTTCGGCTATGTCTATACATTGGTCTACACATTATACAAGTGTAAATACATCTAGTATGTTTTAAACTTGCAAATTAAAAATGGTTATCACAGATAAAGGATTATGTAACTTCAATAAGTTAGGTGTGTGGGTGTCATCCTGAGCGTAGTCGAAGGGTTGGCGCAGAGGCCACCACACATGCTTCGACTACGCTCAGCATGACCCTTTTTTGATTTTCTGAACAATTAAGGTTTTTTTACCACACCAATTTAAATTATTTTACCGCGTTAATCTGCGATACAAATTGCTCAGGTGTTTCATCCGGGAAACCATCCCAATCTTTCAATATCTTTCCATTTTCATCAACCAATAGTGTGTAGGGGAACTTACCATCAGGATTATATTTATCGGCAAGTGACTCATTAAGTTTTACCTGATCCTTGCTCAGTTGGTTTTTCTTCTGCCTCGGGAAATCGGCACGTACTAAAACCAAGTGGTCCGAGGCGTAGCTTTCAAATGTTGATGATTCTAATATTTCTTTTCGTAAACGGATGCATGGGCCGCACCAGTCTGACCCTGAGAAATTGATCAATATTAATTTATGCTCCTGCGAAGCCTCTTTTTGAGCCGCGCTAAAATCTCCCGACCAGGTAACCCCGGTCATAAAAAACATTGCTATAAATACCGTTAGTAATTTCATGATTTTGTATTTTTATTTAAACCCTAAGCTTACCGACACCACATTTGATACCAGGTCGGTAGTTTGGGTGTAATGCCCGTATCTAATCTCCATCTCGTGTAAGCCCTGCCAGCCAAACACTCCATTAGGTGGCGCTAATCTAAAGCCTATGCCGTAAAAACTGCTTTCAAATTTGGCGTATTCGTAATTGCTTGTAAAGTATTGGTCTGTTGGGCTATGCTCTTCATAAGGCGCGAAATATTTACTTGCTGTTTGATTATAGAACCTGTAAAAAGGCGATATGGAAAAGAACGGTGTAACCTTATAGGGTACCTCAAGGCCTGCTGTATTTGATCGTATGCCCCAGTTATCAATATAATAACGGTAATACGTACGAATGATGATATTATCACCCAGAAAATAATTCAGCCTGGCCCCAACAGGTAGCTTAAATCGTGATGACGGCAACCGTTCAATAGTGTCTTTTCCGTTGTTAAAGTACACCCGGTGAAAAGGCAGACTTAAAAAACCATGTTGCGTAACTACATCGCCTAAAAGCATAACTTGTAAGCGCGAGTTGATCATTTGTGAGTAGGAGAACGATGCAGCAAGCGTTGTACGCGGGCTGCTGCCGTAATTATGATGGCTCCTACCATCGCCAGAACCAGTTCCATTTCCATTGAAGTCAGTTGTTGATGCCGGTTCAAACTCCGACGGATAAATAAGTGTAACCTTGTCAAAATAACCCTGAAGTTTGGCGCTGAACTCGCCATTTTTATCTGCTGTTTTTTGCGAGAAATGCAAATCAGCGCCTAAGGATTGGTAATTAAATTCGCCTGAATAATAAGCACCTAAGCCAAATGTATTTCCCTTTTTAGCGTTTTCAACTGTCCAGTCTAATGATGGGTATATCCTTGTGCCGGTAGGCGATGATGCGCCGGTTTTAGATACAAAAGCCTGCGAAGCCGCGGTATGATAATCAAACCCCAGGCCAACATCCAGGGTGTTTTTATTATTCGATTTGTTGAGCCAAACCAAATTTAGGGTCAGGCTATTGGCAACATCTGTCACTTTTTCTGTGCCGATACCGCCGGTAACTGCCGAGTGGTCGCCGTTTTGATTATAGTAACTGGTTACAAAATCTACCTCATCTATATGTATCTTTCTTAGCTTGTAATCACTGGTATCAGTAACAGCGGGAGTTGATACAGTAAAAGGTGCCTTGTTATCGGCCAGGCTATTGTTGCCAACCTGGGCTGACGCATTTAAATGACAGAGTATTGAAAATCCAACTATGGATAAATATATTTTTTTCATGTTTATTTATCCTGATTAATTACAGCCACAACCGCCACCCGTTTTCCCTGCATTAGCACCCGAAGCAGCTTCGCGATAGGACTCAAAATTCAACTCATTCTTTTCAACCTTGCGGTTACCCAGCACCATTTCCGAATCATTGAGCCTGTTTTTCTGATATTCCTTTAAATGCACACAGGAGGTAGCCGTTATTATCAGCGCTACGCATGCGGTTCCGTTTATCAATCGTCTTATCATAATAGGGGCTATTTAATGTCTATGTTTTTTGAGGTATAAAGCTTATCGTCATCATCAATAATAATAGCTTCAATGCTTTTCATTTGATTGATCAGATCGAGCCCGGCGTTTATACCCATAATTGTCACGGGCGTTGCCATGGCATCGGCAAGCTCGGCGTTAGTAGTAATTATGGTTACGCTTTTAATGCCCCTTATTGGCAAGCCGGTATGCGGGTCAATGGTGTGCGAATATTTCTTGCCATCAATCACTACAAACTTTTCATAATTGCCTGATGTTGCCGCGGCCATATCACTAATATTTAAGTATGAAAATGCTTCGTGAGCTGCGTTTGGGTTGGCTATGGCTATGGTCCATTGTTTGCCATCAGGCCGCAACCCCCAGGTTGTTAAATCTCCTGATGCATTAACCACACCGCTTTCTACCCCCTGTAATTTCATTATTTGTTTGGCGCATTCGGCAGCGTAGCCTTTGCCAATTCCTCCAAAGCCAATACGCATACCTATTTCGCGTAAATACACGGTGCATTTATCATCGTCGAGTTCGATATTTTTGTAGTTGATCAGCCTCACCATTTCTTTAGCCGTTTCCTTATCCGGCAATTGGGTCATCTGCTGGTCGAAGTTCCATAAACGTTTATCTATCGAGCCATAGCTAATATCAAACGCCCCCTGTGTTAAAGTCGATATCCTGAGCGAGCGTTGTATCAGGCTAAACGTTTCCCGGCTAACCTCAACAGGTTTTATACCCGCATTTGAGTTTACCCGGTTGGTTTCGCTATTATCGCTAAAAGTGGTAAGCAACTTCTCAATACGTTGTATCTCGGCTATTCCGGCATCAATTCTTTCATTTGCCCACTGCTCACCATCACCAACTACGCTTAATTCAAAGCGGTTGCCCATTAGCTTACAAGTCCTTTTAAAAACGCCTTTAATTCCTGTCATTCAAACAAACCTGATGAGTCAAAATCATTCCTTCCGCAAAAAAATAATGTATAGATGAACGGGTCTTTTTCCGTCCAATCTTATCCTCGATTCCTTAACACAATGTTAACTTAACATTCTGTAGCTAGCATGAAATTCCACCATTTAACATAAGTTTAACATATGGCTTAAAAATACCTCCAGTTACAAATCTGCACCGCCGTTTATCATATCAGATACAATGCCTTGGCTATCTTTCCGCTCAGCCAATAAAACGCCCACTATATGAACAATAATAAAAGCGATGATGAGATACATGGTAAAAGCATGTATCTGCTTAAAAGCATGAATTGATTTAAGCAAAGGCACATCATCTTCAAAAACCAGGCATAAACCGGTTATGGCCATTGTTATCAGCATCAGGTAAAAAACAGCGTAAATGGTTTTAACCCAAAAATCATGTTTGGTAAGCTCACGGTGTTTTTTTGTGGTTTGATATTGATGATAGGTGCTTTTTAGCTTCCGAATAAACTTCTGATCGGCTAACTGGAAAAATTCCAGCAACAGCCTGAAAAGCAATAACGCTGCTAAAGTATAGCCAAAGTAAGTATGTATCGTCCAAACTTTATCGCTTAGCTCATGTGCAACCGAGCGGGCCTGACCATCGGTTACCGTTACCCCCGAATGAACTAAATTAGCTTTAATAACCGCGGCGTTCTTTTTGGTTTTTAATAGGGTTGAATTTAAAAGTACTGTTAATAATGATCCTGTTATAACAATAGCATTAAGCCAATGCCACAAGCGTATAGACGGTGAATATTTTTTTATTTCCTGCGGATTTTTAGTCATGGAGTGGGAGGGTGGATTTTACGATCAACAAATGCTTGTCAAGCTTAAAGATAGACCTAAAGTTTGTAGGAAAACTGAAGCGTAGGCAAAATAAATTACTACGTCAGTTTCAAGAAACGCCGTTTTTTAACTGCTAAAAGCTTTTTAAGCATAAGTTAAAAATAAAGTGAAAAATAAATTTAAAAATATGTGCACGAACACGCAAAACTATTTTATATATTTGATTTAAAGGTACTTTAGATTGTAAATCAATATAATAGTATTTTAACTGACCTAATCTTTCTTGCGTACCCGAACACATTATTCACCAATTTTATTCACCAAACTAATTTCTTATGAAAAAACTATCCTTGTTCTTGGTGTCTGCAGCGTTGCTTGCCGGCTGCAACAAATCTGTTGTAAAACCAACTTCGCCAACCCTTGGTTCAACCGGAAATGCAAAAAGCGCTCTTACCGGGCCTGGTACTAATTATTACGTTAACACTTCAACCGGGAGTGATTCAAACACGGGGCTTTCCACATCCGTACCATTGAAAACTATCCAGGCGGCTTTAAACAAAACTACCGCGGGGGCAGCTGCAACTGTTAATGTATTACCGGGTACTTATTATGAACGACTAACGTTCCCAAATTCGGGTGCATCATCTGCCTCGCCAATAACTGTAGTTAATGATGGCGGCACTGTTATTATTGATGGAAGTACAACCAATACGGGCACTAACACCAATATGATAACTGTTGCAAGTAAAAGTTACATTAGTATTAACGGTATCACCATTCAAAATAATATTATGGCGTATGCTAATGGTATTGCTGTTACAGGGTCGGGTACCAATGTTGATATAAGTAACTGTACCATAGATAATGTTGGCTGGTCAACCAGTTTAACGGCTGTTCCATCATCATCAAACAACGCGCACGCGATTTTTGTGGAAGGTACTGGTGCAACAGGAGCATTATCTTATGCTAACGTATATGTTGGCTACAATACTATTTACGACTGCGCCACCGGTTACAGTGAGGCCTTGACCATGGCGGGCAATGTAAATAACTTTTTGATAGAGCACAACGTTGTGCATGATATTCCGAATATTGGTATTGATATGTCGGGCCATTACAGCTATACCGGCGCGCCTGATAGCGTGAATTATGCAAGAGGTGGAAACGTAAATTATAATACCGTATACAACTGCGTGTCGCAAGTTGCAACCTCAGGTGGTATTTATGTAGATGGCGGTTCTTATATTAATATACAAGGTAATACAAGCTATGCTAACGGCGCGGGTATTACAGTAGGTTGCGAAAACAATGGTTATA
>Ga0302309_10001772_pt1 | contig 18974 bp, 15 predicted proteins | sample III_Palsa_N1_1_FD_200453 | JGI IMG/M metagenome (GOLD analysis project Ga0302309, IMG submission 200453) | Peat permafrost microbial communities from Stordalen Mire near Abisko, Sweden - III_Palsa_N1_1 | ecosystem: Environmental > Terrestrial > Soil > Palsa > Peat permafrost | place: Sweden... | reverse complement strand
AGCGCGGATGTGGCGGCTGTCGAAGGGATGGACAATCTTGCCCGTCATATCGAGTTTCAGATCGCCGATGCCACTGAACTGGAAGGCCTGGACGTTTAGTGCGTCAAAGTTGCCCCGGAGCCGGCTGTTGAGTTGCCAGGTATCAGTGGGATGGCGGAATGCGGGCTGGGATGCCAGGTCGGGGGCGAAAATGAGGATATCCTTTAACTGGACATGGCTGTTGGGCAGGTCCAGGGTGATCAAGGTATGGGAGGGGTTTTTTAACATTCCGGCCAGGGAATCGGTTTGCAGGGTGGCGGAGCGTTGCAGAAGGGTGCCCGGGGTGCGCAGCAGCAGCTCGTTGAGCGCGATCCGGCGATCGGAATAGAAGAAGCCGGTCTGCAATTGGTTGAGACGAAATCCCGACTGCTCGGTGAGCTCTCCTTTTGTGATATGGCCGCTGGATGAATCGGGGGTGTAAATAAGATCGGAGCCGTGCAGGGTGATGGCATTGGCCAGGAGGTGGTTATAGTCCATGCCTTTCTTCTGACGGGGTTGTTTGGTATTGTCCAGGGTGAAATTGGCGCTGTCCAGGGCGAGCCCTGTAGCGTGGATGATGAGTTTTGCCAGATCGAGGGTGAGGCCGGTAGTATGGAGGGTTTTGAGGTTGACGGCCGTGGTCATAGCGGCTGTGCTGCTGCGATAGCCGAGGGTGGTATGTTGCAGGTCGAAGCTGGAGACGTCGAAGTAGGTTTTGGTCAAGTCGAGTTGGTTTACATATGTGCTGCTATGGCCGATGTTGGCGGTGGCCATGTTGCCTGTGAGGGTGTCCGCGTAGAGGAGGCGGATGTTGTCCAACAGGAGGTGGTCCAGGGCCATTTTCATCCCCGGTCCCGTCGCGGGACTGGGTTTGGCAGTCGGTTTGCCGGCGAAGGCGTCGATAATGAACTGGTAGTTAAAGACGCTGTCGGCGTTCTGGCGCAGGACCTTGGCCGTCAGGTCGCTGAGGTGTATTTCTTTGATATCCAGGTTATTGTGCAGCAATCCCAGCATTCTCAGGCGGACGTCGATCAGGCCCGCGGAGAGCAGGGTATCGTGGCGAAGGTCTTCGATATAGACGTCCTTGAGGGTTATAGAGCGAAAAAAACTGATATCGAGATGGCCGATCCTAACGCGGGTTTTGAGCTTGCGGGAAAGGTATTTTTCGGCTTTGGCCCGGGCGAAATCCTGGACGAAGGGGGTTTGGATCAGGAAGAAGACGAGGAGCAAGACGATAAAAATGGTGAGCAGCGTCTTTAGAAAGATGCGCACCAGCCGTCGGGAGAGGGGTCTGCGGGGCGGACGATCGGAAGCTGGTGCTCGCATAAATTATAATTCTGTCTAATGTTTAAGTTAGGACTTTTCTTGTTAAGACAAAATACAGACCAAAATGGGCCCTTCGGTAGACGGCGTTGCCACGCGGGGCAGATTTTTCCACAAAAGCGTACCGGGATTTCTACAGGGGCGCGTGCTTATTTGCTTCGGTTCAACCTGTTGGCTTTTTGGCGTCTTTCTTGTCATTAAGCATTGTAACAAAATCAGGTTCACATGCTGAAGCAAGTCCAAACGCAAAAGCAGCAACATACCATATTGCCGCAACAGATAGAACTATTGAACCTTTTTCATTTGAATACGCTGGAGCTGGAACTGAGGATACAGGATGAGCTCAACGAGAATCCTGCCTTGGAGGAGCTGGCGTCGGGGGATGAGGTGAATGGAGACAAATGTTCCAAGGAGACGGTACAGGATTTTCAGAACTGGGAAGAATACGGCTATGACGATATTCCGGATTATAAGACAGAATACAACAACTACATCAACACGGAGAAGGTTCCTGAGAAGCCCATCGCAGAGGTTCCCGATTTCCGCGAGGAACTAAAGAAACAATGCCGCTTCCTCGAGATCCCGGAAGAGAAATATTTCCTCTTCGACTTCCTGATCGATTCCCTGAATGAGTATGGCTTCCTGGAACAGGACCTGGAAGAACTGGCCAATGAAGTCAGCTTTAAGAAGAAAGTATGGATCGAGGTAGAGGAGTTGGAGCATGCGGCAAAACTCATCAGGGAACTGGAGCCCGCAGGTGCCGGTTGCCGGACAACACAGGAGTTTATGTTGCTGCAATTGCGGCGAATGAACACCAAAAGGCCGGATGTCAGGATCGCAGTCGATCTGCTGGAAAATCATTTCCAGGATCTGCGGAGCTGCAACCTGGAAAAACTCAAAAAACACCTGGGTTTGGAAGACGACGAGATGCGCATCGTACTCAACCTGCTGGCGCACCTGAGTACACGGCCTTTTAACCCGGAGGCGAGCGCCATGCAGGCCAATCCTTCTATCCTACCGGATTTTGTCGTGATCGATGACGGATTTGAACTGGAATTAGCGCTCTACCGGCAGCGCAGCAGCAATCTTCATATCAGTCAGTCCTGGGCGGAGATGGTCCAGCAGACGTCGGCGAACAGTACCACGGACAAATCGACGCGCCAATACCTGCGTAGCAAGTTGTCTTCCGCGCAATGGTTCATCAATGCGATCCAGCAAAGGGAGAATAATATGCTCAGGATCATGCGGTCTATCGTGGATATGCAATACGAGTATTTCAAACATGGGGATATCCTCTTGCTCAGGCCAATGAAATTAAAGGATATCGCAGATAAGGTAAAGGTGGATATCTCGACGGTCAGCAGGCTTACCTGTAACAAATATGCCGAGACGCCTTTTGGGACGATCTTATTGAAAGACCTGTTCACGGAAGGGATTGTCAACCAGGAAGGAATGAATATCAGCAATAAGGTCATCCAGAATATCATAGGCGAGGTCATCGAGTCGGAGGATAAAAAGACGCCGTATACGGACCGGCAGTTGGTGACCATTCTTGCGGAACGCGGGTATTCGATCGCGCGTAGGACGGTGGCCAAGTACCGGGAGTTGATGAATATTCCCGTGGCGCAGGTGAGGGGTCTTTGGAATTAACAGCGAAAGAGACGGACGGTTTTAGCATAAGAAAAGGCCCGGCTTCGGCTGGGCCTTCTTCATGCATAAGCCCCCGGTTCGCGCGGGGCTTATGGGTGGGTACCAAGTGGTTCATGAGGGATTAGAACGTAGAATAGTTTTAACGGTTAACTTTGAACAAATTCAATTGTCATGCCGCGGTGGCATGCCGTTTTACTTAAGTACAATAAACACCTATTAATATGAAATCGATCTGGACGGGGGCAATCGGCTTTGGACTGGTGAACATCCCCATCAAATTATACAGTGCGGTGCAAGGCAGCGAGTTGGACCTGGATATGCTGGACAAGAAGGATTATGCCAACATCAAATTCAAACGCGTAAACGAACATACGGGCAAGGAGGTCGCCTGGGAAAATATTGTGAAGGGCTATAAATTAGACGACCGATATATCGTTCTGACGGACGAGGATTTTGAGAAGGCGAGCCCGGAGAAATCGAAGATCATCGAGATTAAGGAATTCGTCGCGGAGACGGAGATCGACGGTATCTACTATGAGACGCCGTATTATATGGAGCCGGATAAAAGTGGGATCAAGGCTTATGTGTTGTTGCGGGATGCCCTGCATAAGATGGGGAAGGTCGGCTTCGGGAGTTTTGTGATGCGGAACAAGGAGGGGCTTTGCCTGATCAAGCCGATGGAGCATATCCTCGTGCTGAACCGTATCCGTTGGGCACAGGAGATCAGGCCAACGAGCGAGTTGAAGATACCCGCGGGCGGAAGCAAGCCTGCCGAGATGAAGATGGCGATGGAGTTGATCAAGCAGCTATCCGGGCCTTTTGACATTGCTAAATACAAGGACACCTATTCGGGTGAGCTGATGAAGCTGATCAAGGCAAAGGCAAAGGGTGGGAAGCCCGCGAGGGCACCAATGCGGGTCGTACATTCCACAAAAAGTGCGGACCTTTTATCCCAGTTGAAAGCGTCGTTACAGGGGAAGAAAAAAGCTAGTTAAGCCTGCGCGGGCCGCGGCGCGATGACGCGGGGCCAACGACGGCTAGCTGAGTTCGTGGGACTCGCGCTTGATGATATAGACCGCTGTATCGGATTTGCGGATGCCCGCGCCGTTAGACATCGCATAAGCCCTCGTGAATTCCGCGCCGTAGTAGAGGATGATGGAAGAATAATAGACCCAGACGAGGATAACAATGATGGAGGCAGCGGCGCCGTAGAGAACGCCATAATTGGAGTGTCCCAGATAGAGACCGATGAGCAACTTCCCAAGCATGAAGAGCACCCCGGTGAATACGGCGCCGACGAAGGAATCGCGCCAGCTGATGACGGCGTCGGGGAGGATGCGGAAGATGATCATAAAAAGCAGGATGATGACTGCAAGGGTGAGCACGATGTTGACGCCATAGAAAAAATAGACAGTCATGTGGGAGAAATATTTCTTTAGCCAATCTCCCAGGAGGTCCATGAGTGAGTTGATCACCAGTGAGACCATCGAAATAAATCCAAAGGTGATGATCAGGGAAAAGGAGAGCAGGCGGTTCCCCAGGAACTTCAACCAGCCCTTTTTCGGTTTTGCCAGGATACACCACATGTAATTGATGGAGCCCTGGATCTCGGTGAACACGCCGGTTGCGCCGATCATCAGGATAGCGCCACCGATGATGGCGCCGGCCACGGTATGATGCGAATTCTGGATATTCCGGATGATGTCCTGTATCTGCGCAGCGGCGCCGCTGCCGACCAGATCCTTTATCTGGACATAGATCTTGCCTTCGGCAGCCTGCTCGCCCCAGATGATGCCGGCGAGGGAGATGGCGACGATGAGGAAGGGACCGATCGAGAAGATCATGGAATAGGAAAGGGATGCGGCCAATTTGAATCCGTTGTCGTCGTTGAAATCGATGGCCGCTTTCTTCATGGCTTTCCAGAACAGGGGGAACTTGAAATTTCTCATAAGCTTGCTGTCGCAAACTTATGACCACATTTTTGTAGATATTATTCCCCAGTTTGACCGTTTACAGGTGGTTTATCCGACTAGAAATAATTGGCAAGCATTTTTCAATATAGTTGATAGACAATCAACATTCCTTACTAGTAAAAATTATTATTATGAGTGGTCTTCTTTATCTGATAGCAGTCATATTGCTTATCGGCTGGCTGTTAGGCGTGTTTGTATACAGTGTTGGAGGCTTGATCCACGTATTGATCGTATTGGCAGTGATATCACTGATCCTTGGTATTATCAGGAGAGCCTGACCGGCATGTTTCGGGGTAGAGTCCTGCATGCGGGACCACAGCCGGTCGTATGACCGGCTATTTTGTATCATCAGATTGGTATTAATCGTCGACCAACATGAAAGAGCTCAGATTCGCCTCGCCACTACGTACGGCTTCGATCCTGATCATCCTGGTGATCAGCTTTATCATTCTTAGCCGGGCCGAAGATGTGATCGTTCCACTCTTGTTCTCGGTGATCTTTTCGTCGATGTTGTTCCCGATCTGCTTCAGGCTGGAGAAATGGGGCTGCCATAAGGGGGTTGCGGCATTCGTATCCGTATTGGTGGCGGGGATAGCCACGGCTTTTTTCCTGACCGTCGTGGCGACCCAAGTCGTGCATCTTGTGGGCCGGGCGCCCCAATTTGTGGAGCGCATTTCGGCGTTGGCGGATAAGGCGGAGAGTCGCAATTCCTGCTGATCCTGTTGTTCGGCTTTTTCCTGCTCTATCTTCGGGTCTTCTTTTTCGAATTCTTTAATAAGGTCTTTGCATCGGCGGACAAATCGCTGATCGATGAGACGATGCAAAAGATCTATGCGGTCATCCAGGATTATTTATTGGGTCTGATCAAGGTGATCTGTATGGTGGGAACCTTAATTGACGATGGTCGCGGTGTGAATATATTGATGCAGGATCTTCATGAGCAGTTCTTCTTCGGATGCGAGGTCGACATGTTCCCCGAGATATTTTATTAGCTTGCGCTCCTCGTATAACCTGACGAGACCCGGGTGGACATAATACTTTTTGCAGATGGCGCGGCTATTTCCCAATTTTTTGCTGACGGTATCGAAAACGGCGACGAGGTTCTTCTTGCAGTCAGTGTCGGAGTCCGCTTCGCCAACCTCGCGGAAGGCTCTTAAGGCGTGCACAGAACCCGCCCAGGTACGAAAATCCTTTGCGGTGAAGTCCGTTCCGACGGCTTCGTGGATGTATTCGTTGATCATGCCGGAGTCGATAGATCGCCGGGTATCGTCTTCCGCATAATACAGGAAGAGCTCGCGTCCGGGGATGTCCCGGCACTGGCTGACGGTTCGGGCCAGGCGTTTGTTGTGCAGCGTAATATCATGGTGGACGCCTTTTTTGCCGTTAAAGGAAAAAACAAGTCTGTCACCGGTGACGGAAACGTGTCTATTTTTGAGCGTCGTGAGCCCGTAGGAGCCGTTCGCCTTTTCATATTCGTTATTGCCGACGCGGATATAGGTCTTCTCCATGAGGCTCAGGACGGTGGCCAGGACTTTCTCGCGGGTAAGCGTTGTATGCCGGAGGTCCAGCTCCATTCTTTCCCTGAGTGTGGGCAGGGCCTTGCCGAACTCATACAGCCTGTGGAATTTCGTCTCGTTTCGCAGGGCATTCCAGCCGCTGTGGTATCGGTATTGTTTGCGTGCCCGCAGATCGAAGCCGGTGGCCTGGATATGGCCGTTGGCGGCAGGGCAGATCCATACGCCCGTCCATGATGGCGGGATCACCAGACTGCGGATGCGTTGTATCGCTGCTTCCTCTTTTATAGGTTTTTCTCCCAGGAGGTAGATAAAGCCCGTTCCTTTTTTCTTTCGGGTGATGCCTGGCTGGGTGTCGTTGACATAGCGCAGATGGGCGACCGAGGCCGCCCGCTCATAGTCGCGATCAGCCTCGAGGAGTTCTTTGTGCGAAAGTGCCAATGTTGCTTCCATGATTGAATTTGATGGGGTGGATAAAAGCCGCCCCGGTGAACCGGCGCGGCGTCCATTAACCTAAACCTCTATCGCACAAAAAATTTCTAGTAGTTCGTACCGAAAATTATATGCCAGCGCCGTGCCAGCAGTGCTGTAAGTGGGACTGTGCCAATTTTTCCCCGTGGTACGGGGAAAATTGGCCTAAACCTTGTAACTTATCGGTATGCCGGATCAAATTTTGGATCAATTCGATCATTTTCCTGATTATGTTTGGGATGGCATCCTGGCAGGGATCGCGATCATTATAGGTTTTATCCTGAAGTTTATGCTGTCCCTGTTACTGAAGCGGAAGCCGAAGGACGGGCGGCCGGCTTTTTCAGTCACCCGGAGCGTTTTGTCCTGGTTGGGCGCACCCTTTAGCTATTTTCTTCCCCTGCTGACCTTTAATTTCCTGTTGCCGTTGATGAAGATGCGGAGCAACCTGGCGCCAGTGGTCAATAAGACGGTGGAGATCCTGCTGGCCATCTCATTTGCGAGCGTGCTGATCGGCATGGTCAAGGTCTTTGAGGACTATGTGTACCATCATTTCGATATCCAGAAGGCGGACAATTTAAAAGAGCGTAAGATCAGGACGCAATTGCAGTTCGTAAGGCGGCTGTCGGTCAGTTTGATCCTGATCCTGACGGTCTGTTTTATCCTGTTAAGCTTTAACAATCTCAGGAAGATAGGCACGGGTTTGCTAACGGGCGTGGGCGTAGGTGGTATCATCATCGGTTTTGCGGCGCAGAAGTCGCTGGGGAATTTCCTCGCGGGTTTTCAGATCGCCTTTACACAGCCAATACGGATCGATGATGTATTGGTGATAGAGGGAGAATGGGGCCGGGTAGAAGAGATCACGCTGACTTATGTGGTCCTGAATATCTGGGATCAGCGGCGGCTGATATTGCCGATCAATTACTTTGTGGAGAAACCGTTCCAGAACTGGACGCGGAATAGTGCGGATATCATGGGAACGGTCTTTCTCTATGTGGATTATACGCTGCCGTTGGATGCCTTGCGGGAGGAGTTGACCCGGTTGTTGGAGAATGATCCGCTTTGGGACAAACGGGTAAAAGTGTTACAGGTAACGAATACGAGTGAGAAGACGATGGAGGTGCGCGCCCTGATGAGTGCGAGTAGTTCGGGAAATGCTTTCGATCTGAGATGTAATGTGCGGGAGGGGCTGATAAAATTTGTACAGGAGCATTATCCGCAATGCTTTCCGGTTATGCGGGTCAGTGATGAAACGCCGCCGTCACCAAGAGCAGCGGCGGCGTCCGTGAGTTAATCCTGCGCGTCACGTTCGAGGTCGTCGTGGTCCTCGTCATTCTTCGTGAGGCTATATTCTTCGTTTTCTTCGTCTTCTTCGCCGGGTTCGTCGTCTTCGCCGCTGCCGGGAACGTCGAGGTCATCGCCGGAGCGATCGTGACCGAAACTATCCTCATTGAGGGGATCGCCGTCGTCATCGGTGTTGTCAAGAGCGGCTTCATCGAGCACATCATCTTCGGTCCCGTCTTCGCCTCTTGCCGCGCGGGCCAGATCTCTTTTTTCTTCCCTCGAGACATTATTGCCCTTACCGAGACCCAGGTCGTCGTCGTCTTCCAATACATCATCGCCTTCTTCGTCGGCCGACGAAGCAGTAGTATCCGCGAGTTCTCCGAGGCGGAGCGGTTTGATATTCTCCTGACCGGGGATGTCGCTGACCTCGGGGAGGTCCATCGTCTTTTTGTCCTTCTTTGCCATAGCTGATTATTTAGACGTCTAAGTTAGTTAAAATCCGGGGGTGGGCCTTATTAATGAAGGCTCCTGGAGACGGAAGGCCGGGAGGTGCTTTGGGATGAGCGGCACCGGGTGGTGGAGCACAGCCGGGGACCAACAGGACCACCAGGAGTAGTATCGAGAGGCATTTGAGCAGGGTCGGGACCCGGCTTTTGGGGATGGTTTCCATGATGTTTTTAGAAAGCAAGAGCAATTTGGATGCCGGGGCCTTTTGAGGATATTTTTGCTAAGACCATTTAGCTATTACGCATATTAAATTTTCTTATATATTAGTCGCTATTTTAAAAAATAATAAGGTTTCCCTGTAAAAATCAATGATTTTCCCATAATTGATAAGGCTCATATTTAGAACTTCTTTACTTTAGCAGTAGGATAAGGTCTAAATTTGAGTCGACTCACTACCCGGCATTTTCATGCCGGGTTTTCGTTTTTTGGGGATGATAGCGGTCAGGGTGTGGTTTGGTAGACGCGCACGTAGTCGACTAGCAGAGTAGCGGGGAAGTTTTTGTCGTCGACCCCATATTTGCCACCCCAGTTCCCACCTACTGCCAGGTTGAGAATGCAATGAAAGGCCTGATCAAAGGGCCATTCTTCGAAGCCCTGGCTCGTATTGCGAAAGACAGCATATACATTACCATCGATGGAGAAACGGATATGACCGGCGTCCCAGTCGACCGCATATATGTGGAAGACCTTATATTCATCATCCATATAATGACCTACCGTGAAGCCGGTGCCGATGGTATGGTTGAAACGTTTTGTGTGTACGCTGCCAAAAACACTATCTGGCATAAAGCCAACATTCTCCATGATATCGATCTCGCCGCAAGCGGGCCATCCCCCGTATTTTGAATCGGTGGGCAGCATCCAGATGGCGGGCCACAGGCCTTTTCCTGCTGGCAGCATGGCGCGAACCTCGACCCGGCCGTAGAGCCAGTCGCCTTTGAATTTGGTGACGAGGCGGGCAGAGGTGTAGGGGTTGCGGCCGCCCGAAGAGCGCCGGGCGGTGATATGGAGGTTGCCGCCGTAGACGGAGGCATTGGCCGTGTCAGCATGGCTATAGAACTCGAGTTCGTTGTTGCCCCAGCCGCTGCCGCCGGTGTCGTAACTCCATTTGGAGCTGTCGGGCAGGCCATTGTAGTTGAACTCGTCCGACCAGACCAGTTTGTATGTTGGATTGGGCGTCTGGGCGATTGCGCTCATATAACAGAGCAGCGACGTGAGGACGAGTATTCGCTTCATTTATTCCGAATAGGCCAGCGAGCCGGCGGGTTGGAAATTAAAATACTGTCTGGCATTGTAATAACAGATATCCCGGATCACTTTGCCGATCCATTCCATGTCATTGGGCAGCTCGCCGTTCGTGATCTCCTCGCCGAAGAGGTTACACAGGATGCGGCGGAAATATTCGTGCCTGGGGAAGGACAGGAAACTGCGGGAATCGGTGAGCATGCCGACGAAGCGGCTCAGGAGGCCCATATTAGAAAGGGCGTTGATCTGGCGGGTCATGCCATCCTTCTGGTCTAGGAACCACCAGGCCGAGCCGAATTGGATCTTGCCGGCGACGGAGCCGTCGTTGAAGTTGCCGGCCATGGAAGCGATCAGCTCGTTGTCGGCGGGGTTCAGGTTGTAGAGGATGGTACGGGCCAATTTATCCTCTTTATCCAGCCGATCGAGAAACTGCGCCAGGGCCCTGCCCTGGGAGAAGTCGCCGATAGAGTCCCAGCCGGTGTCGGGTCCCAGTTTCTGCGTCATGCGGCTGTTGTTGTTGCGCATGGCGCCGAGATGGAATTGCTGCACCCAACCTTTTGCCCAGTCCCATTCCGCGAAGTGGACGAGCATGGCTGACCGGAATTTCCTTCTTTCCGTATCATTGAGCGCTGCCCCTGCCCTGATTTTATCAAAAATGGCCTCCACTTCCCAGCCTGTGAATTCTTCGACATCAATCTTTTCGAGACCATGATCGCTGACGGTACAGCCCATGGCCGCGAAGAAGTCGTGGCGGTTCTCGAGTGCAAAGAGGTAATCGTTGAAATTAGAGATGGCGATATTGGTTACGCTTTCCAGTTTGATGATGTAGGCGTTGAATTTTGCCGGGTCGTCGACGTTCATGGCGTTATCCGGGCGGAAAGCGGGAAGGATAGGGATTTCGAAGCCTTCCTGTTTTAACCTGGCGTGAAATTCGAGGCTATCGGTCGGGTCGTCGGTGGTGCAGACGGCGCGGACGTTCATTTTCCGCAGGAGGTTGCGGGTCGAGAATTCTTTTTTCCTGAGCATTTCGGAGCAGTCGTCATAGATCTTTTTTGCCGAGCGGCCGTTGACGGGCTCGGAGATGCCGAAATAGCGCTGCAGCTCCAGGTGGGTCCAATGGTAGAGGGGGTTGCGGAGGGTATAGGGAACAGTCTCCGCCCACTTCTGAAATTTCTCCGGATCGGGCTTGTCGCCGGTGCAATAGCTTTCGTCCACGCCGTTGGTGCGCATGGCGCGCCATTTATAGTGGTCGCCATAGAGCCATGCCTGGGTTAGGTTCTCGAACTGGTGGTCCGTGGCGATTTGTTGCGGCGGCAGGTGACAGTGATAGTCGATGACCGGCATCTCTTTCGCATATTCGTGGTAGAGCCGGATGGCGGCTTCGCTGTGGAGTAGAAAGTTCTCGTCTAAGAAATTTTTCATAATCATTTCAATTTTTCGCTTTCGTCAATAACCATTGCGCTAAGTCACGGGCAGCATTATAGTTCTCGAAATCCGCCGGCAATTTTCGCCCATTGATGTATTCGTTATAGAACCAGGGATCCCCTACGGCGAAAACAGTCCCCTTTCCTATCCTGGCGACGGCCATAATCACGTGGCCGGAGTCGGTATACACCGGATGGGCGGCGCCACTGAGTTGCAGGGTACTGAGCTCTTTTATAAATATCTTCTTTGTGGTGCGGAATATGGTATCATTATCGGGTAGGAGGAAAGCGCCCATTTCGTAGTTGTTGCCGGCAACCTTATGGTAGTCGTCAAAATTGAAATGGATGCCGAAGCGTGCTGCCAACCGGTTGAAATGCGGGAATTCGCAGTTGGCGGAGTCGTTGCTCATGAGGACGAGGACACCGCCTGCCTCGACCCAATTGGCAATCGCCGTAATATCGTGTTCGTCGGGATAATTTGGAGAAGGGACTTCTCTATCGTCGTCCGGGTCGACGATGATGTAGACGGAGGCCTTTTTTAGTGTTGAAGCCGTAGGCGCTGTGGGTAAAGAGTCGGTGTGGGCGCCGTTCATGCGGAAAAGCTGACCCCAGGTAGAGAAGCCGCTGTTGGCCGTGTCTTCCCAGGTATAGTGGTAGCGGACGCTGGCGCCGGTTGCATCCTTGTGTCGTTCATTGTTGAAATAATAGTCCAGCAGAACGGTCTTGTCGTTTCCCGTTGTGTCCGCGGGTTTCCATTGATTGTGAAAGACCCAGTCGGGTGTAATGTCCTGCGGGTGAGGCGCGCCCGGCGCTTTGTCCAGGTTGTCTGCGTACCAGGTATAGGCCCGGCCTTTTTTGTCGCAGCCGGCGTAATATACGCGATGACCCCAGCGGGGGGCAAGAGGAGTCGGTACGAGATAGATATCGGTATCGGCCATGTTCCCGGCGAAGTGGCAATCGATGAGGTAGAATTGGGCATCGCGGTGATAGCGGCCCAGTTTGAAGCCGTCATAGCCGGTGAAGGTGCAATCCTTTAGTACTGTTTTGGAATCGGGGTCGACGGAGCCGTCGTGCCAGATGCAGGCGGGACCGTTGTCGGCTAGAAAGGTGCAGTGTTCCGCGTAGGCCCAACCGCGGGGACAGTAGAAGTCCACGCCGCCTTCCATGAAGCAGTCCTTAAAGTAGAACATGCCTGCCGTGACGTTCCAGGGGCTTACCGTGTCGCCGCCAAAGGCGCGTAAGGTGCAATTGATCACTTTCAGCCGCGTCGTTCCCAAAGATCGTAGCGCCATCTGATGCCCCTGCCTGCCAACTACCTTCACGGAATCAACTCCACAGGGCACCGCCATCGACGCCGCCTTGTTGTCAAATCCATAACTATTGACAATGCTCAGATTCAACAAAGTAATATCGCTGCCCTTCAGATTAAGCGTAGCCACGCCCCAGTCGTCTTTATGGTCGCAACGCCAGGCGTCGCGGGCGATTGCGAAAGTGAGAATGGTCTTCGCCCGGTCTTCCCCCTCGAGGATGAGGTTGTTCTTTTCGATGAAGAGTTTCTCGTGATAAATGCCGTTGCGAATGACGATGCGGCGCGGCACAGGGGCGGAATCGGGAAGGCTGTTGATGGCGGCCTGTACGGTGGTGAAATCGCCATGGCCCGCGGCGTCGACGACGAGGGTCTGCGAGTTGGCCCGCAATCCGATAAAAACCAATAAGAATAACCAATTACGCATTTTAAACAATTGTAAATCGCAAGTTTCGGAATCAATGCCATTCCGACAGTTTTATTTACGAAAACGTTATCGGAACGGCACGATCCTTTTTTCCGCCCGGCTTTGATAGGCCTTTTCTATGACGCGGATGATGCGTACGCCCTGTTCCGCGGTGACGGGCAGGGGGGCATTGTTGCGGATCGCTTCGTACATGCCGTTGAAATAATCCATATAAGATCCTTTTTCTGTGGGTACGCGTTCGCGGATAAGTTTTCCGTCTATTTCGGTGTTCAGGAGTCCTTGTTCGGAGACGGGCTCGACGCCCCAATTGTCACCAGTGGGTGGTTCGCCGGCCAGGAGATGTTTTTCCTGGATGTCGGCGCGGGTCTTTATAAATGTTCCCTTGTGGCCGAAGATACTATAAGCAGGAAGGGGCTCGCGTACGAGGTAGCTGGATTTTAGCCGGACCCGCAGGCCGGGGTAGTACAGCAATACTTCCATATAGTCGTCGACTTTTGAATTGTCGCGGATGATAAAGAGGTCGGCGAAGACGGCTTCGGGGTCGCCGAAGAGTTGCAGGGCCTGGTCGATGAGGTGCGCGCCGAGGTCATACAGCAATCCTGTACCGGGCCCGGGTGTCTCTTTGTGGACCTTGGGGCTGAGGGTCGGGGTGAAGCGGTCATAGTGGATCTCCGCTTCGACTATTTTGCCCAATACGCCTGATTCGACGATGCGTCTGACGGTGCGGAAGTCACTGTCGAAGCGGCGGCTCTGGTAGGACGAGAGTTTCTTACCGGTCTGTTTGGCCAGGTCGATGAGCTCCAGTCCCTCTTGCTCGGTGATGGTAAAAGGTTTTTCCACGATGACGTGCTTGCCGGCCCGGAGGGCTTGTTTGGTATAGTCGTAGTGGGTGTAGTTGGGCGTGTTGACGATCACGAGCTCCGTGGCAGGATCGGCGAGGAGTTCTTCCAATGTCCGGCAAGTGCGGATATTGGGGTAGATGGCGGCGGCCAGGTTTTTTTCGCGTTCCCAGACCGAGTAGAGCTCGAAGCCGGGGTTAGCGTTTAGAAATGGGGCGTGGAATACGCGTCCGGACATACCAAATGAGCAAATAGCCGTCTTGATGGGTATCATCTTTAATCGTTTTTGAATGATGCTGCCGCTGCCCCATAATTGAAGGCTGCGTTGTGGACGGCTTTTGAAATATCGGTATCCGATACGCGGATGTTAGCGCATTTGGCCCCGTTTATACTAAAGAGCAGGCCAGCGCCCTTGTTGTAGTGCATGTTCTCAAATTGCAGGTCGCTGCTATTCTCAATATACACCACCGGGGTGCTGTCGCTGGTGACCAGGCGGATGTTCCTTAGGCCGATGTGTTGGGCCTCGATGAGCTCCGCGCCTTTAGCAGTCTTTAGCACCATATCCGAGAGATCGATATCACGGATATTCATTTCTGGCAGTCCACGCACAAATATACCTTCTTCGGCCCCATCGCACACAATATTACTGATATGGATATCACGGAATCGGGGGGTGGCTTCCGATACCGATGCCGTGTCGGCTTTGGCGGCGCCGGAATAGACGTCGGCGATGGAAGGTGCTTTTGCAAAATAATACATATCGAGGAAGACGGCCTGGTGAACGATGTTGCGCATGGATATGTCCTTTACGTAGATCTTTTCCACGAGGCCCCCGCGGCCGCGAACGGTTTTGAATCGCAGGCCGATGTCGGTGCCGATAAAGGAGCAATGGGATACGAAGATGTTGCGGGCACCGCCGGACATTTCGCTGCCGATGACAAAGCCGCCATGGGCACGGTAGACGATGTCGTCGCGGACGATCATATTCTCGGTGGGGCGGCCCCGCTTGCGCCCTTCTTCGTCCCGACCCGATTTCACACAGATGCCGTCGTCACCGGCGTCGAAGGTGCTTTTTTCGATAAGTACGCCTTTACAGGATTCTACGTCGATGCCATCGCCATTGACGGCATACCAGGGGTTGCGCACATGCACGTCATATACCGTAAGGTCCTCGCAAAGCAAAGTATGCAGACACCAGGCAGCAGAATTCTGAAAACTGGCCCCCTCCAGCAACACGCCCTTACAGTTGGTCAGCACCACCAGATTTGGCCGAAGAAAATCACGGATGTCATTAAAATCGCTAACGCTCATTCCCGGTTTTAGCACCCCCGCCTCCTTGATCCGATACCCCTTGAGACTCTGTGCGCTGGGGAACCAGGTCTTCCCGTCCTCGGTCACGACACCTCCCGAAGCCACCCGCTGTTTCCACTCCGCCTCGCTCAGCCGCTCCTTAGCGATCCACCGCCAAGAATCCCCGTTGCCATCGATGATGCCGCCGCCGGTGATCGCGATGTTCTGCAGGTCGGCGCCGCTGATGGGCGACTGGCAGCGGGCGGCGGGATGGCCTTCCCAATTGCCGGCGAGGATCGGATAGAGGTCTTTATTCGCGCTGAATTGAAGGATGGCGGCCCGGTCGAGATGGAGGTTGACGTCGGAGCGCATGACGATGGGGCCGGTGACCCAGAGGCCGGAGGGGATGAGCACCACTCCCCCACCCTTGTCGCTACAGGCGTCTATGGTAGATTGTATGGACGTTGTGTTTACGGTGATGCCATCGGCGATAGCGCCGTAGTTGGTGATATCGAAGGTGTCCTTTTTGAACGACGGCTGATGGATCACGGGCAGGTTGGTCCAGGAATAGTCGCGGGGTGAGTCCGGAGCGGCGCTTGCCGGGTTCCAATCACCGGAGACGGCATGCGGTGTGATGTCGCCCTCCGCCGGGTTCCAGTCGCCGAAGACCGTATGCGGTGTGATCCGCGCTGCTTCGGAGGCCGACAATTGCCGTGACCAGGTGACGCGGGCCGCGGGTTTTGCGCCGGGACCTTCGTTGTCGAATTCGGCATAGCGGGTCGTCTTATAATTGTCCGTTTTGTTCCAGTTGGCCCATCCGTCAGGGAAGATGTGTCCACCCAGCCAGCAGTGGAGGTAAACAACGCTGGCGTAGGGTCGCCAGGGGCGGCCGAGCGACACGCGGTCGAGTGTACTGTCGCCGGTGAGGGTGCAATGATCGAACACGAAGCCATAGGGATGCTCCCGGGGAGTGGAAGCGGCCGTCACGTGGGAGTTCTTTTTGCTATGGATATGACAATGTTCGAACCAGGCGGTGGCCGAGCCAAAGATAAAATCGGTTGTCCCTTCGATGTAGCAGCTGTCGTAGTACTGCCGGCTCCGGTCGCTATTGAGGAAGAGGATGTCCTGGTTGCCGATGATGCGGCAGTTGACGAAAACGGCCCTGTCGCCCCGGGCTTCCACGCCCACGGCCTGGCCGGCGGAGAAGCCGGCGTCGTTTCGGAAGGTGATGTTGCGAGCCGTGAAGTCGTCGGCCAGGACGCGGAAGCTGTAGGAATTGCGGGTATTGATGCTGTCGCCGTTTGGCGCCACCATACCAGGATGGTCGTCGTAGGTGAGGATGGTCGTCGCCGCATCTTCGCCAATAAGCGTTACATGATCCTTAGCCGAATCGAGTTGCAACTTTTCACGATAAACCCCCGCCTTTACGGTAATCACACAACCGGCAGTCGCCGCATCCAGGGCCGCCTGCACCGTCCGGTAGTCACCCGATCCATCCGCCGCCACGGTCAGCCAGACCTTTGTTATGCAAAGCATAAAAAAGGTCACCATGTTAATAACCATAGTCCTGAGTTAAATTAACGTCCGCTTCGATCGCGGCCTCCGGGATGGGAAGCAACTCGCTGTGGTTGGGCTTGAAATCGTAGGCGTAGCCGTTAGAGGACCCCGACATTTGCAGCACCGTGGCTATCGCGGAAGTCACCCATGCCACTTCTTTATAGCCGGAGATCGAATGGACGGTCAGTGGCGCATAGAAGGAGTTTCCCCAGCCTACTTCCGTGGTGGTGGTAGAGGTGGTGCTATAGAAAGCAGAGTCCGGGAGGTTGGCGAAGTTCCAGGTATTGCTGACATAGTTGCCGGTAAAGGTCCCAGTTCTATTGGCCAAATTGCTAAGATTCGTCTTGGCATCAGCGAGGCGGGCGCCGAGAAGGTTCCAGCGGATGAGATCGTATTTGCGGACGCCTTCGCCGCCGAATTCCAGTGATCGTTCGCGAACGATGGCGTTGAAGAATCCGTTGTAGTCGGTGGGGGTTGTGCCGATAAGGCCGGCAGTACCGCCGTAGCCTCTTGTCCGTACTTGCTGGAAGGCGGTGATGTCGGCGGCGGAGGGTCCCTGGTTAAGCTCGTTGTCGGCTTCGGCGTACATAAGGAGGACGTCGGAGAAGCGCAGGATCGGCCAGTCGACACCGTAGTACTGGACCGTCGACTGGATCACGCTGGGGTTGGAGATCCAGTCGCGGCGGAATTTCGCTTCGGCGATGGTGGTGGCGGGATGGCCTTTGAGGGTGAGGCCATCGGAGTTGACTTCGTAAGGGCCGCAGGTCACGTCGCGGCGGGTATCGGTGGAATCGAACAGGTAGAAATAGGTGGGAAGCACGCCGATGGCGGCGTTGCCGGTGAGGCTTTCGTCGACCTTCACACCGTCATAATAGCCCAATTTACTATCGTTGGCGCCCTGGCCGCCGGTCATGCCCACTTCGAACATGATCTCGCCATAGGTCGCGTCGATGGTATGTGCATCCGGGCCATTTTTGAAGACGGCCTTAAAGCTGGGGTTGAGCGTGTGTTCATCGGGGCGGGCCATGATATCGCTGCATTCACCGAGCGCGATTGTATAGTAATTGAGGTAGTCGGCAGGGCGGGCCATGGTCTGGCCGTAGATGCTGCTTGCGCGCCGCAGGGAATAGCCGCCGCGATTGAGGGCGACGCGGGCGCGGAGGCCTTTTACGGCGCCTTTTGTGATGCGTTCGTCGACGCCGTCACCCAGGGCGGCCACATCGGTGCGCCAGGGGACGAGATTCTCGGCGGTCAGGAGGTCGTTGAGCAGGTGGTTATAGATCGTGTCCCTATCGGTCTTGGCCAGGTAGACGTTTGTCAGTTGGGCGGAAGGTACCCATTGTGCCGGCACGTCACCCCAATTGCGGATCAGCTCAAAATAGAACTGCGCGCGCAGGGTGAGGGATTCGCCGTAGAGGCGTTGGAGCTCGCCGATTTGCTGCGCATTGCCGGTAGTATAGAGGGACATGCGCGGGATATAGTAGATGCAGTTGTTAGCCCTTTCGATGCCCTGGTACAGCTGTACCCAGGGATTGTATAACTGGGCGTTGCCGGAGGTCGCGTTGTAATGAGCGATGTCACCGCGGTCGTTGTCACCTATCTGGTGCATGCCGATCATCTCGTCGTTGTCGTAGGGAAAGTACATGCTGATGCGGATACCATAGCCGTTGTCGCCTTCCAGGTCCTGGTAGGCGGCAAACACGGCTTTTTGCGCATTCTGTACATTGCTGAAGACGTAGTCCGGGGTGAAAGAGGAAACGGAGGTCGGTGACAGGTACTTCTTACAGGAAGCAACCGACAGGAACAGGCAGCCGATGGCGGTGCATAGAAGAAGATCAATCGATTTTTTTGGTTGCATATGGCAAAGTTTTTTGTCTTTCTTAAAAGGTCAGGTTTATACCGCCGACGTAGGTGCGGCTGCGTGGATAGGCCGAGTAGTCTACGCCGGGCGTAACAGGGGTTGAGGTTCGGGTATTGACTTCCGGATCATAGCCGGTGTAGTGGGTGATGATCGCCACGTTGTTTACCGTACCATAGATACGGAGGCGGCCGACATGCATTTTCCGGATCAGGTTCGGCGGCAGGGTATAACCCAATGTGATATTGTTGATGCGCAGGAAAGAGCCGTCTTCCACTGACCAGGAATTGG
>Ga0302309_10001761_pt1 | contig 19041 bp, 18 predicted proteins | sample III_Palsa_N1_1_FD_200453 | JGI IMG/M metagenome (GOLD analysis project Ga0302309, IMG submission 200453) | Peat permafrost microbial communities from Stordalen Mire near Abisko, Sweden - III_Palsa_N1_1 | ecosystem: Environmental > Terrestrial > Soil > Palsa > Peat permafrost | place: Sweden... | reverse complement strand
TTCAAAAAAAATAAAGACGTTATAGCCGGAGCAGCATCAAGCTAAATAAAAATCGGTAAATACTTATCTTTGTTTATGCTGCTAAAGCATGTGCTGCATCTCTTTGCCAGCAAAACAGGTGGTCAGTTTGCCACGGAATAGGGTGTAACATATCTCCGAAACAACCACCTAACTCACTGATTGTTTCACGATATTCCTGAAGTGTTTTCTCAATTAAAGTATTAATAAATTTATCATTTACCTTGTACCTCTTATTCAATTGCCTTTCGGAAACAAAATGATTGGTATCCATGTACTTGCGTACACCTTTGAAATAGAGACATATTTTTACATTAAATGTTCCATCTGCTTTTTTGTGGTGTTTAAAAACTTTTGCGCTTACTGTAGCCATTTTACATTCATTAAGCACACAGGGCTGTAACACATTTGTAACATTCCTGCGTGCAATTCAACAAAAAATCGTGTAAATCCTGACATTGGACGACTGCCAATTCAGTGGCGCAGATAACGGAAAATCTGCTCTTAGAAGCGAAAAAAGCCGTTTTTCTTGCGAAGAAACGGCTTTTTATTGAAGTGCGCCCACCTGGGCTCGAACCAGGGACCAAAAGATTATGAGTCTTCTGTTCTTCTTTTCTTTATAGCTGTATGTCAAGTAGTTATGGCAAACACTCTGTTTGTCGCTAAACTATTGCTAAACAAAGTGACTGATCCGTCGATCAGCTACTCAAATATAAGAAAAATACCGGATATATCGCAGCATTTCTACACTTTTAAATAGCACTGCATTTTGGTTGAAAAAAATATATAATAGGAAATACCTGTTCTAAATTGCTCGCCATCCTTTATTAAAATGGCTCTTATAAAAAAGCTATCAGGGGTCTGCCACCACTTATTTCCACGTCTATTCCCGCCGGAATATCCGATATTTGCCCCATGCAGCTGATTGGACAAATCATTAATGACCTGGTAAACGATCAAACTTCGCTTGGCAACGCTTTGAACAAAACCAAAGTGCTGGCCTCACGTATCGGTCAGCAGGAATTATTAAGCTGGGCAAACAGCGAGCTTAGCGGGTACCAAAGTGATGAACTGCCGGAATATCGCAAGTTTAGGGGGAACATCACGGTTGATTATATGGATGGATACCAGCGGGGGAGCAATTTTCCGGTAACACTCGACTTTGATGCCGCCACAGTGGCCACATTTGAAAATGCATCGCTTGTTCAAGGTGTCCCCCAGTTGGAACAAATGATAGGCGGCAAGACTAAAGGTCTGCGTTATGAGTTTAACAGTACACAACGCTATGTCCTGCAGCAGATGCTGCAAGGTGCGAACGGCCCTTATTTCCAGCTGACTTCCGCAGGCATTAATCTCCCCGCTAACGCGGTACATGCGGCCTTAGCCGCTATCCGGCAGCGTTTGCTGGATTTTATGCTGGAACTTGAATCCCGTTTCGGCATGGAGACAGATCTTGGCATATTAAAAGCAAATCATCAAGTAATTCATCAATATATGCAAACTACTATACATAACAACGGCGACGGCAATGTCATCAATACCGGCGACTACGCACAAGTCAACGTACAGATTACCATAACCAAAGGCAGCAAAGAACAACTAAAACATGCGCTTGAAGACAAACAGGTCAAACCAGAAGACACGCAGGAATTGCTCCTGATGATCGATAGTGAACAGCCTGACACCGCGGGGCGTTTCGGACAAAAGGTAAATGCATGGATCGCAAAAATGGTCGCAAAATCACTCGACGGTTCCTGGCAGGTCGCAGTTGGCGCAGCCGGTGGCTTCTTAGCAGAGGCCATTGCAAAATACTATGGTATCAAGTAAGTAAAATAACTCCTGATTTCCAATCCGGCTGGCTAAAGTTTTGTAAGAAGCCGCTAGGCGGGTGCCATCAGTAAGGCAACTGGTTTAAAATTATATTTAGCCCTATCTTTACATGATATATCATTTTCAATTATAATATGGAATATCATTATGAATGATTTGAATGAAAGCCAGTGCGAAAAACTCGACCAGATATTGCGCTTATTCGGCGAGAACGATAGCATTGAAGCAGATAACATACTAGCTGTTGAGCCCAATCTACGAAAAGCAAATGCGCTCGTAGACATACTTGTGCGTCGACAATTTGTCACCAGAGTTGGAGAAGCGATAGGACGTGAATTGCCAATCATCCTTAATCTTAATCCTATTGCGGACATTTTTATAGAAAACGGCGGGTTCAATTCCGAATTTAAAAAGCAACAAGTACTCTTTGGCGGTAAGTCTACCGTTATAAATATTCATACGGCCGGCCATGGCAACACGATCAATACCGGCGATAATGCCGCTATCGCTACGGAGGTGAGTGTAAACCAAAGTGAAAAACAAAAAGAAGTCCATCCGGAGCCTGGTCCTTATCTGGAAGCTGATTTGAGGTATAATAGCAGTGGTCGTTCGAACGAGGGCTACAGTGATAAAAATCCTATCGAAATCGACGATCAGGGGAATGCTGCCTATATCGTTGGCTTCGCCTCAAAGCCAATTATCCATTGGCGGTTGAATTGGGAGTATACACTGTTTATTCATAATAATTCAAGCTACCCCGCATTTAACATTAAAGTCGAGCAAGTCACCGACCAAAAGTTTACAAACCTTTCTAAACTTCCCAAGATCAATAATTTGCAGCCGATGGCCAATGTAGAGCTGGCAGCAGAATTTGAGGATTATATGGAGAGTACAAATGTTGAGGCTGATCTCAAACTAAAGCCCAGGATACCGGTGGCTTTAAATGGCCTTTGTTTGCAATTAACTTACCTGGATGAAAAACGAAAAGAGCACATTACATTGGTGACTATTGAAGGCCAGGAAATTATTAGTACGAAAAAATAGACCTATCCGCCTTTCGCAGATTCGTCATCTTGTTTTCCCTGTTTATAATCCGGAGAGCTTTCCCTCCTCCACCAGCGCTAGCACCAGCATCGCCAGCGCATCGGCCGGATTTTCCTCACCGGACAACAAATTCCGGGCCTTCCCGTCAGCTGTTTTCCGAAATGCAATGTTCCGTTGGTGATGGTAATAGGCGGCGATATAACTGCCACCCAGCGTCTTGATCAGTTTAAGCTGGGCATAGGGATAGGTCAGTTCGTCCGCCGTGGGACGTCGCCAGTTGCGTTCCTCAGCGACCCAGGTGTTTTCATCAACGGCTAGCGCGCCGGGCAAATGGCTGAGCAGTTCAGCTGCCGTGTAAGCCGGTGCAAAAATGGCCGAGCGTTTTGTTCCGGTTGGCTTTGACTTTATGACGCCTCTGATGGTATAATAGCTGAAAAGCGCGGGCTGAATAATACCGGCTTCTTTTAATGCCAGCGCCGCCGACAGCCTGATGACGATGGGTTGGTGATCCATGCGGCGAAATTAGGGGATACAAGCCTGCATGGTGGTAGATAACGAAAAACCTTTGGACTTTCTACCTTCCAATTCACCGCTGCAGCAAAGTCGAGAAAGGCCCTTGGGAAGTACACGTTCCAGGGCCTTTCTTTTATTCCTTTGTTTTGCCTATTGCTTTACATATCAGTGCCCAAAAGAATGGCCGCAGCTTGAACCGCAAAGCATAAGACAGTCGTCAATGGCCCGGCATCCGCCTGGCCTTACGCTTTCGGCTGCGAACGTCCAGTTCATCGGAAATCCGTTGCTGGAGGGCTTCGCGCATGCGATCCGTGAATTTGGTCGGATGATGCGTACGGTTACTGATCTCCGTCCAGCGGCGAAAAGCGACGCCTATCTTTACCTGAAGCTTTATTTCCAACCAATGAATAATATCGGTGATCGTGACATTCCCGTCATTTAACTGGCCCGTAAGCCATATCCCGTAAGCGATTTCGACAAGGTTAATCGTTTCGCCGGTCCATCGCAATATCGGCCCCTGATTGCCGGTTTTTTCCGGCTGCCGGTGACCTGCATACAAAATGGTCAGCCTGTCGATTAGTTCGTTCTGCAATCGATCATAGGCGATAAACTTGGCAAACAGGTAGTCGAGCGCGGTGGAAAAGCCCGGAAAAGGATCGGCCAATTCCAAAACGGGGATATCGCCCGGCTGACCGTCACGGGTAAAGTATTGTTTATCCAGTTCGCGCGCGCCGGTACGAAAATATTGGTAATGGAAAGCATTGATCCGGAAGAAGCGAAAAATATATAACAACTCCTGCTCATAATATGCCCGGAGCATATCGTTTGTTCCCACAGGTGCATTCGCTGTTAAGTTATATAACTCCGCCTCATAAATTTGCAGCGCATAAAACGCTGGCTTAACGTACTTAAAAAAATGTATCTCCGCTTCAGCGGATGGGAAACCGTCATTAAGCACTTCTGTTTTAATATCCCTGATGATACCGCTAATGAGCGGCAGGGTATGTTTTAAGCGCTCCAGCGGCGCGATTGTTTCGCCGTCCAGTTGGGCAAGTTCGGACCGCAATTCGGCAAGCGCCATTTCGTATTTATCTTTTTTCATGTTCTTAAAATTTAACTCCAGAGGAGCAATTGTTCTTCTTCGTTCAGTTGAAAGGGTAATGCTTTGCATATCCAATCACTGATGATCTTACCATAGGGACTTGCGGCTAATTCGGGGAAGCGCCCGGCTGATATAAACCAAAGGGTAATAAAATCCTCTTTGACGTGCCATGCCTTTTGGCGTCGTGCCGCATTCACGCTGATTTCCCTTAGCAGTCGCATGAACAGCACTTTTTCCGCCTGCGGCAAATTAATCTCGCGGCATGCCTGCCGGTAGACCTGGCTCAGGCAGTTCATAAGCTAAACTCCTTTTTAATATCTTCCCAGACATTCAGCACCTCGTCCAAATGCGCGCGTTCGTGGAGCGCTGTCACGCCCATCCGGATACGCGCATCCTTCAGAGATACTGCCGGATAATTAATTTGATTAGCGAAAACACCTTTTTGCTGCAAGGCATAACAGATTTTGGCATTCTTAATTTTATCACCGATGCGTACCGGAAAAATCGCTGAGCGCGTATCGCCAATATCCAGACCTAAACTCAATAGCCCGTAGCGGAAATATTCCATATTGGTATGCAGGATGCCCATCCATAAAGGTTCTTCATCAACCAGTTCAATGGCTTTGATAATGGACATAGCCGCCGGTGTCGAACTGGCTGAAAACAAATGCTGCTTGCTCTGGTACTTTAAATAATTGACCATTTCCTTACCGGCCACGACATAGCCGCCAACATGCGCAAAGGTCTTACTGAAGGTGCCGGTTATCAAATCCACGTCATCCCACGCATCGCAGGATTCGATCAAACCGCGACCTGTTCTGCCCATGACACCTGTACCATGCGCATCATCGACCATGAGCCGCGCCCCGTACTTTTTACATAATGCAATAATTTCCTTTAAAGGTGCTAAATCACCATCCTGGGAATACACGCCGTCAATGATGAGCAGTACCAATGCGTGTTTGCCCTTCGATAACTTTAACGCATGTTCATAGGCATCCAAATCATTGTGCTTGACCGTTTTCCGGTTAAAGCGCTGGCACCCTTCCATCACGCTGGTATGAACACCAGCATCGAGTATCACTAAATCGTCTTTTGTCAGGATGCACTGTAAGGAAGCGCTGTTCGAAGTATAGCCAGTGGTATAGATGATGGCGTGTTCCTTACGAAAAAAACCAGCGATCTTTTTTTCCAAATACGCGTGGTAATCATAGTGGCCGCCAATAGCAGGCGAAGCACCGGCGCCTGTGCCATACTTCTGAACACCAGCAATAGCGGCTTGCTTTACGGCGGGATGCTGCGTAAAGCCTAGATAGTCGTTGGAGACCAAGCTGATCAGTTTTTTGCCGTCCATTTCGACGACCGGGCCACAACCAGTTGTGGTGACCAGTCGGTAATTCAATTGTCCTTTTGCAGTTTGGTCGTCCAGGTAAGACTGGAACATACGTGCCCGCGCCCAGGCGTCCATCCCCGGGATATACTCGAAATCCCGGAAACTGTGGTTGTCAAAGTCATTTTTCATTTTTTAAAAATTTGATTTGACCCCAAAAGAATAACATGATTCCGGGAAAAACGAGGGAAGACACGCGACTGACACGCGGTGCCACGCGCTCACGTTCAGCAGCACCGCAAAAGCACACGCGCTACATGAAGCGCCTCAGGTATTCCAGCATAGCAAGCAGTAAAACTTCCATTCGCTGGAAGTCAACCTTCTTATAAGGATAGGCTTTCTTGGTAATTGAATTCGCCGGAATATCTTCACCCATCGCGGTGCAGGTACTGGCGATTTGTTCAGATAATTCGCGGAAAGTAATATCGCCGAATACTTTCTGTTCATGTAGTAGCTTAAAGAAAAATGCGACCGTGTATTTATACAAACGGAAGCCCAGCTTGGCATAGGGATGCTCACGTTCATGCGTTTCTATGAAGTCAATTTTCTCGCGCACCAATTTGATCAGGCGGGTGCTGACCGAATTGGCATGCGCATCAAAAGACGCCGTGTCCGGCTGCGTGTCTTCCCTTACCAGGTTTTCGCATTGCGCAAGTTCAAGCACGCGGTCGCGTTTACCCTTTATCGCTTTCACCCTGGCCTCAATGTATTTTTTGCAATAAATGTAAAAGCGGTCGTCATTAAAGTCACGCCCGATCAGCAGCGATAGTAAGGCTTCGGCCGGGCTGTTGCAGTCGGCGTTTTCCCAATCCACAATATCCAGCTTTGACTGGTAGCCCTTAAGCCAGGTATAGTCTCCCCAGAATAACTTATGCTTCGGCTCAATAAAGCGTTTAAAGGGAATACCTGCGATGTCGATCAATTCTGTCGGCACATCATATTTTGCCATCAAGCTGCTGTGGTGCAGCCAAATGTCGGTGAGTTCGACGCGTCGTTGCCCGATAAATGCTTTGGCAAGTTTGAGGCCCGGCCGGATCTCGCTCGGTATCATGTGTCTGATGGCGTCCAGCATCTCCAGTAAGACCATCGCATTGGCATTGACCGAACCAGTTGTCTCGTACAGCAGATCGCAGATATTAACCAATTTGGTCAGGGTATTAAAATGATAGGTATCGCGCTGGGTGAAATTCTCGATTGTCGTAAGGCTTTGTATAATTTCTTTTTCCAGCCGTCTAACTTCTTTCACCAAATGAATGTCGGCTTCGATGATGGTTCCTTCCGTTGCTTTGCCGCGGGCAGCAATTTCTGTAGCAATAGTTTTAAGGTAGTCTGTTTCAGTATTCATTTCACGTTATTTAGGTTTAGTTAAATCGGACGGAAATAGCAACACAACCCAAACAATGGCGAGGTAAAATAGAAGCAGAATGAGGGGAAGTGATGGAATGACCGCGCGACGTTATTTAATTAATAACGTGGGGGCCGTTACCCGTACCGGAAATTTGCCGTAACCGTAACAAATAAACAAGCACACCCACGTTAAAGCAGGCGTTGCACTTGTCTCATTGTTTTTTAATTGGCAAATTTTCGTACGGTGAGATCGAGCGAACGTATTTCTTTATGTATTAAATAATGTCTTTCTGTGTCGTATTTTATTTTGGTTTTGCAAATATAAGGTAATAAATTCTGTTAATAAGCTCTCTTTTATTAGCTAAATCGTATCTGTTTGTTCTTTCATAAGTACTATGTTTAAGGTTAGTTTATTTATAATTAATTACTTGTTAATCAATGGTTAATAAAGTATAGCTAAAAAAAGCGCAATCTTGGATGCGCTTTCTTTATGTTTTTTTATTATCCCTGCGCAATAGCCAAAAGGCCAATGTCGGAAGCACAAATGATAAGATTGCTTCGATCATGCTGACAATTAAAAAAGGACGTCCGCCCTCATAGCAGGACGCCCAATCAAACAAACTAAAAACACCGGTCGGTTAACAACGCCGCAGGGTGCTCCTTAAAAAACTTACCGGTGCTTACCCGGTTGCTTTTCCATTTAATTAACTATTAACCGACCCCACATTAACTAGATGTGTGCGTATAAAGAACGAAGCGTATCAGTTTAATGACTGCCCTTTATCTTCCGGGCGGTATCTTTATAATATCATATTAGTGGCTACGAAAATGATCTTTATTCACAAAAGCTGACTAACGAAAATGGGTGGGAGAAAAAGACGATTGAAACTACCACAAAAGGGTCAAAAGGAAAAAGTTATAATAGAACGGAAGTCATTTGGATGAATAAATATTACATACTGGCCTTAAAAAAACAAGAGGTTCCGATAAAATTAACAGAAAAGGAAAAAAAAGAAAATAAAATAAATCCCGAAAGAATTTAAAATAGGCCGTAATTTTTGACTATCCTTTCTGTTTTTCCTGCCTGAAAAAAAAAGAATTTGGTAAAAATTTGTCATATAGATTTTTGAAAAAACACTTTGTTTGTAGGGAAAAACTTTCCTGCACGGAATGTTATCTGATTTAAATCTTTTATACCGCAGATATCTTCCGTCTAAATTGACGCAATTTATCTAAATGTTTATTCCCTACCTGTCATTTTACCGTCCTTTTGATAAAAATGACTTCATATACAACGATTTGCTATTTAATTTTTATTTTTGTGAAGCCTTACCAATTAATGATACACCCCCCCGCCAATTCACTTACCAATATTTTCACTGAAGCTGACGACTCCATCCTGGCCGATGGCTCGCTTGATCCCATGGGGTTAAGAATCATTTGGACGTCGCTGGGCGAAGCTATTTTTAAAAACCGTATCAACACCATCAGTAACAATATACGCTTATACACATTCAATCTCTTCCATCATCATCTGATCCGGGATTTTGAAAAAAAAAGCCCATCCCTTTTCCGTAAAGCCTTGGGACGCGTACCCTATGGTAACGAAAACGACCTAAGAGAAGGCCTCGTTATATTCCTTGAATGTTTGCAAGCCCATATCGTCTTACATACCAGGGACGAATACGCCCACACAGAAGAAGCTTTTGTTCCGGGCATGAGCAAGCTTGACGGCATAACCCGCACAAGGTCAAATAGCCCAATGGCCACCCGGATAAAAGCAAATAGGAACGAAGGCATTCTCGTTAGGCAGATCGGCTTGGGGATACACGGGCGTCATAAAGGGCCGTTTACGCAGATGGAAATATTTGGGCACGGGGATTATTACCCCGACAACGAACTTTGGGATGGTATCGCGGACTTATTTCAACTCATTCCTGAGTGGGCCGAATTAAAGCGTCACGTCGATCAGTTATTACGCCAGCTGCTTAACGGCCCTCTTGGAAAAACGGGCTTTGAAATGCAAGTAGTTACTTTCCTCGACAATGAACCATTAGCTAAAGCTTACAACTCGTGCTTTGAGCCAAGAGTATACCAGCACCCACAGCTCGTTTACTTTTGGGAAGACAAGCTCGGTCTTCATAAGGACACTGCTAAAGCGATCTATCAAGCCGTTGCCGCTGATCCCGAAGCGGGTAGCTCCGCGCTTATGCATGCCGCGTCAGCTTTCGCAAAACAGAACGTCTTTAGAATTGAGGCCATTTTAAGAATTGAACCTTTCCTGTCGATGGTCAATAAGATCATCCTCCGCCTTTTACAAAGAGGAACTATCAATGTTAATCAGGAGATTAAAACGTTTGTTGATTTTTGGCTAAAAAAACGACTGCTCCTTCCTGATGATCACTATATTAGTACACTTTATCTTAGCGAAGCCGCCTGCGCACGGTTGAAAAAGTTGGTAGACATCTGCGGCGTTTACGAGGATGAGACCCAGGTCGAAGATATTGTCAGGCAACTGTTATATTATCACCAAAACATCCTTTCTCAACGAGGGAATTTACCCTGGCTTTCCTTTAGTGATGGCCGCATCAGGCTGCATCGAAGTTATTTTTATAATCAGAACCAGCTGGCCGATCTCAGCAACGATAACTGGGTGAATACTTATTACATACCCTCCCTTCAAAATATTTATAAAGGACTTCATCGCGTATCATGAAATTTTATCAAACCTATCTTGACGTTTTGAAGAATGCCGGCGAAATTTCACATGCCTGGTTTACCACATTTAATATCGATCCGGAGTTAGTTGAAAGATACCTGCTTCCGCCGCTAGGCAAAATGCAAGCCGGCGAAATGCGCACCACAGAAGATTACGAGGAACTCAATACAGAGCTTGAAAATAAAAATATTAGGATCTGGTATGATTTCAGAGCGCTTAATTCCGTAAGTCCGAAAAGGACCGTTATTCCCTTGATACCCGTAGACCCGGCAACTTTCGGCTCGGAATTATTCCACCCGAAAGTGATATTTATCAAAGGTGACTGCGGCTCCTGGCTTATCACTGGCTCAGCTAACCTCAGTATTGCAGCCTGGCGGGACAACCGCGAATCCGTCATCGTCAGGCCTATTATCTACCGGTCGCAGGCGTTAGCGATCATTACCTTTTTTGAAATGTTAGACCCACAAGCGAAAGATTTAGCTGGGTGGGCTCAAACCCTCCCAAATGGAAATCCCGACTGGGATTTTTTTCACAGTTTCCTAACTGGAAACATCTTTGAGTACTTATCGCCATCCGAGACGCTTAGAATTTGGTCGCCCTATTTTTCAAAACACTTATCGGGTTTTTTAAAGAACGTTTCAAGTTATGGCTTCGACTCTATTGATCTGGTTCCAGATATGAGCCCCCAGGGAAAAGTCCGGATCACTGACAAAGAACTTCACGACCTCGCCGAACTAAGTCACATCAGTTTTAAAGTTATTACCGGTGATGACCTAGACGTATCTAATCATGCAAAAGTCTGGCTCAGCGATCATAAGATAGCGGTAGGATCTTGGAACTGCACCTACAAGGGCACCGGAATAAATCCACTGCAATTCAATATCGAAGCTGGCATCATCGCCGATATATCTGAAGCCGATCGGCACTGGCTACAAAATACCCTAAGCGACCTCCCTTACAGTAAATTAGAGTCTTCAACCGGTGAAGAGCTTGAACGCGAATGGGAAGAGGTATTGGAAAAATTCATTTATTGCTGCCGGGTGAGCGCTAACTGGGAAACCTTTACTTATGGATTCGAGCATCAGGATCGTGGCCAAAATTTCAACATTACTCTCCCCGATGCGCCCGGTAAACGGATCCCAGTGATGTCAGTAAACGGCAAGAGTTTTCGTGATGGGTTCGAAAAAGTGCTTGCCAGTAAAACGTTTCATGTCTATGACCAAACTGGCCGGGAAGTTTACCGAGGCTATATTGAAGAAAACCACACCAGCGCCAGGCCAGTGATGGGTTACCTTACAGTGAGTGATCTGATCGATTCCCTCCTTCGTGACCCTTCTGGTTCGACAGGATCTTCCAAAGTCGTTTACGATCTGGATAATGAACCCGGTGAAGGCGGACAGGCGGAAGCATTTTTAAATTATCAGGGCACCCATTCCTATTACCGGATGTTCGTTGCTTTTCAGCTCCTTTCTGACCGGCTGGAACAATTGCATGGCAATGAAGATGAACTTAACCAGTTGCTGTTTCGCCTGCCCGGTTCTCTTTTACAAATTCGCTTACTGATCACCAGGATGGAAGCAAGTTCAGAAGACGAAAAGCTATTTTATTGGTTCATCGCCCAGGAGTTTAACCGCTGTCTTCGCCAGATCAAAGATCGTCAACCGTCAGTCCAACTGGACATTATCGAAACATCCGAACTACTAAAAGAAATGAAACCCACAAGGAAAGACAAAGCCTTTTTAAAGCTACTCTCCAAACAATTTGCATATGACCTTTGATCCCTTTCACCCCATACACCCCAAACAGCTAACGGATTATGTGAATTTCAACAGCGAACATGCTGCCTGGAACTATCTGCCCGATCAAAAAGACATGTACAATGTCCAGGCAAGAGGATCTGCCCGCATTTGGAACTTGTTAACCGAACAAGGGATCGCTTTACTTGCCGATGAAGTCGGTATGGGAAAGACTATACAAGCACTCGCCGTCATGGTTACCTTGTGGAGACAATATCCCGATGCTCGCATTTTGATCTACGTTCCCAATGACGAAGTTGCACGAAAATGGGCTAATGAATATACCAATTTTATCAGAGCTCACTACCGCATGATCGATGGTCTTTTAAAAAGCGGCGCCGAAGCTATGCCGGTCAAAGAGGCCTGCTATTGCCGGAACCATTACGAATTACTCCGGAATTCAAACAATCAGGATTACCGGCTTTTCATTTGTAAAATATCCTCACTTAGCCATATTTCCAATATCGACGCGGCGGCCCTTCAGGACATCGGCGTACAAATTCAAGAGCTGCCAGGCTATGATCCGCAAATACCCGAGCACCAATGGGAATGGATGCAACGTGTGGGCCGGGCCAGCAATTGGTTTTTATGTAGGCGCTACAAAAACAAGACGCCTTTTCAGTTGCTGCTCATCGATGAATCGCACAACCTGCGGACGATAAATAGGGCCGTAAACCGCTCAGTCGCCGCAAAAGCCTTTTTTAAAAATGAACGTTGGAACAGAAAGGAACAAGATAAAAGCAGGCCGATAGCCGCTATGACTTTACTGATGACGGCCACCCCCAATCATTCCGGTGCAGAAGATATACGGAGCGTTATGGGTTTCTTCAAATCAACGCTGTTGGAGCTTTCGCCAAGTGAAATACTCAAAAATCTCTGTGTCCGCCGTTTTCGCCGGCTACAGGGGATGACCAAGCACCAATACCGCAAGGAAATTCCAGAACCAGTCGCACTTGAATCCTTGCCCCAGAAACTATTTTTTGCTTCCTATCAAAAAAGCCTGGTCCGCGAACAAAGCCAAAAAAAAGAAGCACATGGACAACTTACTCAACCCTATCGCATCCTGTTCGGGTACCTGGAGGGGTTTGAGTTTCTATACCGTCAAACCAGTTACCAGGACTTAAATAAGAAACAAGATACGGATTTTGAACGCGCCGAAGACCGGGCTGTATTGGAGCAATTAGTTGCCGACTACCACCAGGCGTACGACTCAAAACCACGTCATCCTAAATATGACCAGTTGATCAGGGATTTGACACCCATCGGCATCAAACAAGAATATCAAAATGAAAAAGCACTGGTATTCGTTCGGCGCATCCCTTCAGTTTTTGAGATCAGCCGGCGGGTAATCGATGAATATGATAAATGGCTGGTCCAGCTAATCGAAAAATACCTCCCGAAACCACTGACAGCATCTTTCCAATCCTATAAAAAAGAAAAAAACTGGCCTAAACTGCGACGCTTCTTTAATGGACTTCGGTCACAGGAAGAAGGCCAAGCCAGCAGCCCGGCGGATCTGGAAGCAGAAGCAGCTGCGGAGGAAAACCTTGAAAATATACCATCCTCAACCATATTGGAGCTTTTTGTGATCAAACGGAACCACCCCGCCTACCGCACTACTGACTGCTCCAATTTTAAAGTACGGTTGTCTCGTCGGGAGTCCGTTTTTTCACTGTTTTTCCAGCCCGCTTCGGATTATGGCCAAAAGCCTTACCATAGGCCTTTTACCGTAAAAAATACTGGTCGCAAGGGTCATCCTTACCTTGACCTCGCCAAAGCAGAGCGGTTTGACAACATTAACGATGACAACATTAGATACTATTTTTTCAAAAAGAATAACCTCAGCGGCGAACCAGCAAAAAAAACAAGCCAATCACAAAGAACGACGCCCGATACTTTGCTCGGCCTGTGGTGGGCGGGTGCTGGAACTGAGGGCGATCGCAGCACCGCCTCGAAGGCCGAATACGTAAGCTGGTCAATCAAAGAAAAAGAAGCCTTTTCCGCTTTTCTGCAAAAAGGTGTGGTACAGGCATCCCCTTTCATTGTTCACCTGTACTGTTTTTTTAAAGCCGTCGAGGTGCCAAATAAGAATATCAACAACTATCGGAACTTTTGTAAAAAAGTCGGGCAAATGATGGATACCATTGGTTTAAGGACACTTATCAATGATACCATATTGTCATTCAAGGTATTTTATAAAAAGGAAATGGCCATGAATGAAGATCAGTTGAGCGAGGAAAAATGGAACTTGCTCAACGCCAGCATTCCTGTTTATCCATATTGCGGATCAACCAAACGCCCCGCTATTATAAGGGCCTTTAATACTCCATTCTTTCCGAATATCATGGTCGCTACTTCGGTATTGCAAGAAGGCGTAGACCTGCATTACCACTGTTCCAAGATCATCCATTATGGCATAGCCTGGACGCCTGGCGACAACGAACAGCGGATTGGCCGAGTTGATCGCATGATGGGCCGTTTGGATGAACAGCTTAAGCAAAATGATCCGACGGTGCACCTGCCTATTTATTATCCATACCTGGCAGGAACACTGGACGAAGATCAGGTAAGCCGTAATATCAAAAGAAAGTACTTGGAAGAAGAACTCATTGACCAACTCCAGGAGACGAACGTTTCTAACCGCCTTAACCTGCTCGAAGATCCTAGTAAGGAAGACTGGAAACGTTATTTCCGCGTTCCACAGCGCCACAAGAATTATCCTGAACCATTTGGCGTAGAAGACAGCGATTTTAATGGGATTAGCCCTTGAACTCAACACAGCAGGTCCTGCCAGGCATAGAGGCAGAGGCTGCCGACTCCGCGATGCTTGACCATCCGTTTTCCGTATGCTTTAGAGCACCGATGTATTATCGGCAAAGAAAAATGAAATAAATGAATCTTCAATAAGTTAGCATGTTCAAAGGTAACGGAATTAACTGCCTGAAATTTCAAAATAGGTGGTCAATGGTTCAATATTCTCCACTATATCGCCACCTGATTAAATAATATAATTTGTTTATTAAATTTAAAAATAAAAGAAAAGTGATAAAACGAAAATTTCCTCCTACATAGACCATAAAGAACACCAAAGCATCAAATCCGGTTTAGACATTTTCAGACTTTATTTCAATCTTCAACGAAATTTGAAATAAAGGACAATGAAGGTGATGTCTGGTAGAAAAGAAAAACGAACAAATAGTCGAGTAGACGACCTCGCCAGATTTCTCTGACGGGTGCGCCTCTCCAGCTCAGCAAGCTTTTAATTTTAGTGGGGCCAGCATAATATTACGCAGAAATAGCCAGCTGCCTGCGTGGCTTCAATTTTCGTTCCTTTTTCTTTGTTGGGACAAGCAATTTGATAACAGCTGTTTGAACCTCATCGATGATTGACCAGCTTTTAGAAACATAGTAGTCAGTTACCGAATTCGTCTGGTCTTTATGATTAAGGGCGAGGGCCACATCATCTTTACTAAACCTACAGATATTCCTTGCCCAATCACCGAATGCATGCCGTGCATCGTAAAACTCCAGATCTTTATATTTAAGTTCTTTACCAATAGCCCGCATACCTTTACTCAAAGCGGTGTCAAGGGCATTGTGACTGCAATAACGACCTTGAAGTTTTCCTGCATACTTCACATAAAGCGGAATGGCAATATCCGGAATATTAATACTGATGAATGCGCCGTCTCGTCTTCTTGAACTTGTCTTTGATCTGTTGTAATCCACCCGGTTAATCATGATCGAATCTTCGGGAAGCTTATATAGGTCCACGGCGTTCATTCCACATAAATAGAAGCTTAGCATAAATAGGTCCCTGGCTAACTCCATTCTGCTTCCTGCTTTTGCATCAAAATCGCGGATAGCTGTAACTTGCTTTACGGATAGCTTCGGTTTTTTATTTTCAGTAGGCCTGATCAGTTTATATTTTTTAAAAGGATAGTGCTTTACAATAGTTAAACCCAAGTCCTCATCATTATAAAAATTACGGATAGCGTTAAATAAAATCCGAAGGTCGCGCATATGGTTGTGTAAGCCGTTATCCGACAAGCCCGGCATAGTCCTCGTTACTTCCCGCTGGAATTGGTTTAAGCGTATAATGTCGCGTTCCGATCGCAGGAAGGCCTCGTATTTAACCAGCATATTTGCTCTGATCTCGGTTACAGGCACATTTTCAGCCCCAAAGAAATCGACCAGCCCATTTATCACTGTGTTGATCGTGTGAGCGCTTCCATCCCTGCCTTTAGCTTTCATTTCCGCAATCATGTTCCGCCCGAACTTAATCACGTTTATTTCTTCAGCAGTGATTTCCATTTTGTTGGTCAAATAATTGATCAGCCGCGGCAAATCGAACACTTCCAGTTTCGGCCCGAGCTCACTGATTTTCTCCCGATAATCCTTTAGTGTGGGCGATATTGCATTAAGAATGACCGGGTCTTTGATGGAATGATCCGGCCTGACTTGTTTTGCAGCTACATAATGCTGGGTGCTGATGTAATTAACTTTCCTTTGATGGGTGACCCTGATCTTTACATTCCATGTCCCATCTTCCCGTTTTTGATTCGGTAAAATCACTTCTCTAATAGTTGCCATAAAAAAATTTCTTTAAGGCCGATCCCGTCGCTAAACAATTGCTAAACATTTTCGGCTAATTCAACAAAAAAACCTGTTAAAATGCCAACCACTCGATTGAGCTACTTAGAAAAGAATAAGGCAAATATATGCCTTTAAACGCAAAAAAAGCCCATTTTCGTAAAGAAAACGGGCTTTTGAATTTTGTGCGCCCACCTGGGCTCGAACCAGGGACCAAAAGATTATGAGTCTTCTACTCTAACCAACTGAGCTATAGGTGCAGGACGCTTATTTCAGTCCAACAGGGGCTAATTTACGGCTTTCATCTCATACTTGGAAATTTCGTTGTAACATAACCGTAACATTTTTTTCACCATTGGTATAGTCTTTTGGCCTCTTTATAACTTTTAATATAAATGCAATTTTTTCATTCAATTAAAACCCACCCGCATTTAAAAGTCTAATATATCTTTTGGTTTTAATCCTAAGCCTTTTGCCAATTCTATAATCGTCAGGAAAGTTATGTTTTTTTCACCTTTTTCGATTTTCTTGATATCGCTGTAGTCAATATCACAGTTCAGGGCTAATTTTCTGAAGGAAAGCTTTTTGCTTTTTCGCAGGGTTTCAAGATGATTGCCAAATTCCAATAATATCTCTTTTTGTGTTTCGCTAATCATCACAGTATTTACCTGTTGAAAATTGCTTTTTTACACATATAAAAGTGTTGGTTTATTAACCCACGGTATTTATATTTGACTATACCTATTTTTAAATAATTAGTTTCCCGGATTGCTTCTTAAAATAAAAGTAAAACTATTATCAAACCCGGAAAGTCTAAAAATTCGTAGATGACAAGTTACTGCTTTATAAATAAGTGATGAAAAAGACAAATGGTTTTAAGGATTACATTGGTATGTTAGGGAGGCAAGAAGATTCCACCGGGACTGAACCTAAGTATAGGAAACGCCAACAAACATTCTTTGCAATAGCCTTGTTGGTCCTCTGGCTGTTGGTTTTTTTAGCAATTCATTACAGGTTTATAGCAAATCCTAAATAATAGTTTTAGGTAAGTGAATAAGATAACAGAATTTAAATAGTATAACATTACAATCTCTTCTTATACACATTTGTATTTCCTTTACTTACATGCTTTTTACTTTCAATCAAATCAGGCATTCGTGTTAAGGCATTTGTAATGGATGTTCCTTCAAACTCCCAGCCAAATCTTTCAAAAAATTTCTTAATTTCGTTAGTTTCTCTGTATTGATCAATAAAGCCGCTCCTCAAAAGTTTGAATTTTATGGCATAAACTATGGATGGCATTTTGTTTAGAAGAATTACAAGTTCTGGTTTAATATCCTTAAAATGCTTTATTAGTTGTTCCCTTAAATTATAGGGTATTTCAATTATATCATTGCATAACTGATCGCGACTGTACATAAAAAACAAAGATTTTACTTTACGAAGTAATTCTACATCAATATTTTTCTCCCCGCTTTCAATATTTGCAACGCTTCTTTTGGAAATTTCTAATAACAAGGAAAAATCATGTTGCGATAATGCTATAGCTTCTCGGAGAGATTTTACATTTTTTCCTATGAATATTGTATCAATTTTGTCCATAATAACCAAATTGACCACGTTAAATCATTTCAAATGGTGCAAGTATTTGTATTTGTTGAAATAATTTTTTAAGTTTGAATAGATTTTAATTATTTACTTATAAGAGTCTTGTGGTTGTAAATTCTGACGCCGCTAACACAGGACAGCAGTAACTTCCATGTCTATGCGTAGATATACTATATTTGTATGTCGAGATAGATGTGGGGCCTGCTGTAATTCCATGTTAGCATAAGGCGTCAGAAACTTTGTTGCAGCCGTGGTTGGCAGGCCCCGCATTTATTGTGGTATCCATTCATCAAGACTCGTATAATCACTACGAGTATGAAAAAAGTAGGTTTAGTATTTATCGAATGTAATTACAAGTGCTCCAGCTATGGGGCGTTTTGTGGTATTCATATTTTAGATCATACCCTTTTTTTACTTAATAATCTTTTCAAAAACATTATCAAATCTCCCGAATGAATAATCAGGTTAAACGGCAACCTAAAGGTCAGTAATAGTTAATAGTTTCGGTTGCCGCTTTTCTTTTCCAACGCCTTACCGGGCAAATCCTTTAAATCAATTTAACTAAATAAAAATGAAGCTAAAAACCGGCTTCCTGGGATTTCTATTGCCTGTACGGAAGCGATCAAACCTGGAAATAAGATCAGTTAATTCAGCCAAAATTCGCGAACAAAAGTTCTTCGCCGTGGCATTATTGATCCTTTGGTTGCTGGTTTTTTTGCTGATAAACCATAAACATTAATACTTCACAAATGAAAAAATATTTATATATCATTTTATTGGTCTGTTGCGCGGGCATTCTAAAAGCGCAAAAGGATACGCCTGTCGGTAGCCTTAAAATAGGGGATAAAGTACCGGACATTCCTTTAACGAACATCTTAAATTATTCAGTGAGTAATGTCAAATTTTCCGATTTTAATGACAAACTACTTATTCTCGATTTTTGGGCAACAACTTGCGGAAATTGTATCCGATCTATGCCGAAATTGGCGGCGCTTCAATTGGAATTTGGCGATAAAGTTCAAATTTTATGTGTCGATTACGAGCATCGGGCAACAATCGTAAAGTTCCTAAAAAGCAAAAG
>Ga0302309_10001755_pt1 | contig 19099 bp, 10 predicted proteins | sample III_Palsa_N1_1_FD_200453 | JGI IMG/M metagenome (GOLD analysis project Ga0302309, IMG submission 200453) | Peat permafrost microbial communities from Stordalen Mire near Abisko, Sweden - III_Palsa_N1_1 | ecosystem: Environmental > Terrestrial > Soil > Palsa > Peat permafrost | place: Sweden... | reverse complement strand
TGGGTAGAAATCAAAATAAATTATACATTTTACGTTCCATCGGAACGTTTGGTGCTATCAAATATGCAATTAAGAAACAATTAGAGGCACCTGGATTTTATGGGTTAACTTAAACTGTCGAGAGACCCTGCGTTTACGTAACGAGAGACCCTGCGGTGACGTAAATTATTAAGATTATTTTTTATTAGATTTAACTATCGCAGCATCATAAAATATGAAAAGGCATTTCTGTTTGTTAGTTGTATTTTTTATTGTAGCGACTTCTTCGTGTGACCATAAGCCTGTCAGATATCCCGCGAACGCTCTGCAATTATCTGCTAATAAAAACTTTTTGTATGAAAATGTAACCGACACCAGGGCTATAAAATTAGAATTTGGTCCTTCCGGGGAAATATATAGTGATGAAGCCCATAAAATGCCTTTTTTTCAATTCAGCCCGGATCAGCTAACGGTATTAGCTTATCCGGTTATATCAAAGCGACTGGGCGTCGATTCTCAATACGTGCACAACCTCATGAATGGTTACCTGCTTGCCAGGCAACCAAAAATAGGCGGTTTACAACCTGTTATTATTTATTTGGGCGGGAATGATTACGGGTCGATGTTCCTGCTGATATTGGGTAAGAATGACAAACCGGTAAGTTGCTTTGATTTGTACGGAAATATGTTGCCTGGTAATTATAGTGAGAATAATGATTATAGTAATTTTGAAAGAAGCTATTCAATTTTGGATGGGTTCGAGATCACTACTTATCGTATCACTCAATTTGAAGACAGCAAAATGGTTGCTGATTCTTCTGTGTTTAAAAGTGTGATAAGCAAAACAGGGGAGATATCCACAAAATTGTTGGTAAAAGCAAAAGCAACCTATACCGGCAAAAAATAACGTATTATCAGGCCGCTGCCGGGTTAAACGTCATCACAAATGCCGAACCCTGGCCATCGGTACTTTGCGCATGTATGTTGCCCTTATGCAGCAGCATGATCTGTTTGCAGAGGCTAAGCCCGATACCGCTGCCCGTTTTACGGGTGCTGAAAAAAGGAATGAATATCTTATCCAGCAGTTCTGGTGGCATGCCGGAGCCATTATCAGATACCCTGACTATGGTCTTATTATTCTGAACTTCGGCAGACAGGATAATGCGCGGTCCTTCTTTATCCTTCACTGCTTCTATCGCGTTTACCAGCAGGTTGATAAGTACCTGTTCTATCAGGTTGACGTCTGCCTCAACGGATAGCATCGGGTCGCGGAGGATGATCTCCAGTTCGATGTGTTTCTTTTCGAGTGTCGGCCGCATCAGGTTGTTCAGGTTCTCGAACAGGTTACGGACGGGTATTTTGGCAAGGTCGAGCTTGGTTATTTTATTCAGGCTACGATAACTCTCAGTAAATTTCAACAAACCCTCACTGCGGCGTTTTATGGTGTCGATGCCCAATTCAAGGTCTTCTAAATGAACGCTTACCGGGCTTTGTGCTATTTCGGGGCTTTGGAGGCGGTTTTTTAAGGTATCCGCTAGCGACGATATAGGCGCAACTGAATTCATGATCTCGTGCGTCATTACGTTCAGTAGCTTTTGCCAGGCTTTTGATTCGGTTTCATCCAGCGCTTCGCTCACATTCTGAAAAGCTACCAGCTTGTACATCTTATCATCGCTGCGCAGAATACTGGCCGTTACCAAAACCTTTACCAGTTGCTGATTTCGGGTGATAGTAAGTACTTTGCTGTCGCCGGGCTTAAGTGCGAAAACCTCCTGGTATAATGCAGGATCACGTTTTTCGAGCGAATTGATGGTTTTGAGATAGGGGACACCGATCAACTTTTTAAATGCCTCGTTTATCCAGCCTGTTTCGCCGGTTTCCAACTCGTATGACATGATGCCGGTGTCAACCAGTTCCAGTACCTTTTGTAAATAATGATATTGTGTTTCGCGCTCCCGACTGATCAATTTAAAAGTGGAATTGATCTCGTTAAAGCCTTTGCGCAAAGGTTTCAGCTCGTTAGGGGCTTTGCGTACATCAAAATGGCGCGAGAAATCACGGTAATGGATCGACTCCACAAACTGGCTTACCTCATCCTGTGCCTTTTTCAGAAAGCGGATCAGGTCTATCACCTCGTAAACGGTGAGCGGTACGGTTACGGCAAGGTACAGGTACCAGCTCCGGTCACCCACTACAATCACTGCGCTTGCCACCAGCGTAATAAACAGGAAGAATATGCGCAGCAACAGCCGCCATTCGTAACGCTTAAATATCATATTTGCTCAGTCTGCGGTACAGCGCGGTACGTGTTAAACCTAATTCCTTTGCCGCGCGGGTGATGTTGCCGTTGTGTTTTTCTATCACCTTTAAAATAGCATTTTTTTCCAGTGTGCTTAAAGGCACGTTATCGTCAACCACCTGCACGTCGGGTGTTGTTTCCAGTATCGAAAATATCAGGTCGTCGGCATGTAAAACCGGGTCGTCGGCCATAATTACCGCGCGTTCAATGGTATATTGCAGTTCGCGCACATTGCCGGGGTAATTGTATGTTTTTAACTTTTGCACGGCAGCCGGGTCAAAGTCTATTGTCGGTTTAAGGTATTTGGTTGCATACATTTTGGCAAAATGCCGTGCAAGCAATACCACATCCTCGTCGCGGCGGCGCAACGGCGGCATATTTATTTCGACCGTATTAATACGATATATCAAATCCTTGCGGAAACGGTTTTCATTTGCTAATTCACTCAGGGGCAGGTTGGTGGCGCATATCAGCCTGATGTCGATATCAACCGGTTTATTGGTACCCAGCCGTGTCACCTGCCTGTTTTGCAATATGGTAAGCAACTTGGCTTGCTGTTGCAGGCTGATATTACCAATTTCATCTAAAAACAAAGTTCCACCTTGTGCATCCTCAAAACGTCCCTGCCTGTCTTCACGCGCATCGGTAAACGCTCCTTTTTTATGCCCGAAAAGCTCACTCTCAAACAACGTATCCGTCAATGCGCCAACATCTACCTTAACAAAAGGCTTGTCGGCGCGTAAGGACCGTTCATGAATGGCTTTGGCCACTAAATCTTTACCTGTGCCATTCTCGCCCAAAAGCAAAATATTGGCATCGGTAGGGGCGATTTTGTTCAACTTATAAAAAATATCCTGCATCGCATCCGATTCACCTAAAATGGAAGTTCCGCCATTCGCGCCCTTCACTGAAGCCTTTGCCGGTTTCACGCCTTCTTTTTTGTCGAGCAGGTCGCGTATGGTGCCTATTAGTTTTTCATTGTGCCAGGGTTTTACAATAAAATCGTTCGCACCCTCTTTTAATGAGCGTACGGCCAGGTCAATATCGCCATAGGCCGTGATCATGATCACGCATACATTGGGCTTCCATTCCTTTATCTTCTTCAGCCAGTATAAGCCTTCGTTGCCGGTGTTGATGGCGCTCATAAAGTTCATATCCAGCAACACCAGGTCAACCTGGTTACGCTGCAGCAGCCAGTTCAGGTTTTCGGGGTTCTTTTCGGTGATTACTTCTTGTACCTCGGTTTTCAGCAGCAGCTTTACCGCAGTAAGCACATCGGTATCGTCATCAACAATTAAAACAGTAGCTTTTTTAAGTATCATTTATTCGTTCATTAGTTCACTGGTTCATTACGGTTGGTTCATTAGTTCACTGGTTCATTAGTTCATTGGTTCATTGGTTCATTGGTATCGCTTTGGTAGTCACAGTTCATGTAAATTTTTAGCATGCAAATTACTAAATAATTCGTGTGCTATTGAATGTATTACAGCCATGTGTCAATAGCTATGGGTTTTAACCCCATCGCTATAAACGGCATCGGTGCATAATAGTCAAATTTTATGCTAAATTTTCGATAAATTAAACTTGAAATATCTAACCAGTTAACAATGAACTACAACCACAAACCTGTGCTAACTATGAACTATGAACCATCAACTATGAACTACCAAATCCACTGTATCATTACCGTACACTTGCTGTAACAGAAGCGTACGCTTGATTTTGCTATTTTGTATTTAAATTGCTGAAAAACAGGTTTTTAATTTGTGGCATGTGTTTTTGGTATAGGTATGAAAATTATAAAATAATACAGCTAATAACAGTGGACAGAAAAATTGAAAAAAAGACCTGGAACAGTAAACGGATAATGATAATTGCGGGTATAGCAGCACTTGTCATACTCATAGCTTTTGTGGTTGTGAACGCGGGCGGAAAAAGTAAATTGGATGTTGACCCCGACCGCATTACCGTAAGCACGGTTACCAAGGGCCAGTTCCAGGTAATTATACCGGTGAACGGCGTTGTAGCCCCGATAACTACCGAATACCTCGACGCTGTTGAAGGCGGCCGTGTTGAAAAAGTATATGTTGAAGACGGTACCGACATGAAAGCCGGCCAGCCGATTATGAAATTATCCGATATCGACCTTGAATTACAATTGGCCGATCAACAAACGGCGGTATTTAACGTATTAACGCAGATGCAGATATCGCGCAACCAGGCGCAGCAGAATACTATAAGCTATCTGCAAGCCCTGGCCGATGCCAACAATGCTTACCGCGATGCGTTACGTGTGTATAATCTCGACAAAAAACTTTACGCCGAAAAAGCGATAGGCTTGCAGGAATACCAGATAGCCATGAACACCTACGATTACACCCTGAGCAAAAAACGCCTGAATGAGCAGATATTAAAGCGCGATTCGGCTAATGTAAAGCTACAGGCACAACAATCGCAGGATAATTTGAAAAACATGCAAAACTCACTTGAGCTGATGAAGCAAAAAGTAGGCGACCTTACCATAGTATCGCCGGTTGACGGGCAGCTGTCTGCAATGGATTCGCAGGTTGGCCAAAACGTAAATAAAGGCGATAGGTTGGGCGAGATAGACGTTTTAACCGGCTTTAAAGTAAAAGTAACTATTGACGAGCATTATATAGCCCAGGTTTATAGAGGGCAGATGGGCGAATTTGATTTTGCCGACAAAACATATAAGCTGAAGATAAAAAAGGTATATGACCAGGTAAAAGCCGGTACCGGGCAGTTCCAGGTTGATATGGAATTTATGGGGCCTGCGCCACAGGGCATAAGGGTAGGGCAAACGTTGCAAATAAGGCTGGCCCTTAGCGACGCGACCCAGGCCATACTGTTACCTAAAGGAGGGTTTTTCCAGACAACCGGTGGTAACTGGATATTTAAATTAAGTCCCGACGGCAAAACCGCTTTCAGGCAGGATATACAGCTTAACCGCCAGAGCCCTGATTACTACGAGGTAACAGGCGGTTTGCAGCCGGGCGACAAGGTGATCACATCAAGCTATGATACTTACGGCGATAACCAGGAACTGGTACTAAAATAAGCGAATGAATAATTAATTTAAACTGATATTAACAAACTAAAACAACAAAAGCTCCTGTTACAGGGAGTTGGGGAGGCTAAATGATAAAAATAACTAATCTTGAAAAATTTTACCGCACCGAAGAGGTAGAAACCATCGCACTGAACAAGCTATCGATGGATGTGGCAACCGGCGAATTTGTAGCCATAATGGGGCCGTCGGGCTGCGGAAAGTCGACACTGCTTAACATTTTAGGCATGCTTGATGATCCGGATGAAGGCAGCTATGTTTTCAATGGTATTGAAGTAGCGCATTTTACTGAGCGCAAACGCGCCGACCTGCGCAAGCACAACATCGGTTTCGTATTCCAGAGCTTTAACCTGATCGATGAGCTTACCGTTTTCGAAAATGTTGAATTGCCTTTGATTTACACTGGCGTACCATCGGCAGAACGTGTAAAACGTGTTGAGGAGGTATTGGATAAGATGCAGATCATGCACCGTCGTAATCACTATCCACAGCAGTTATCAGGTGGTCAGCAGCAGCGTGTGGCTATTGCCCGCGCTGTGGTTAACAAACCTAAACTGATACTGGCGGATGAGCCCACAGGTAACCTCGATAGCAGCAACGGTAACGACGTTATGGAGCTTTTGACCGATTTGAACGAACAAGGCACTACCATTATAATGGTAACGCACTCTGAGCACGATGCACGTTACAGCCACCGCATTATCCGCCTGTTAGACGGGCAGACAGTGGTTGAGAACATCATGATCTGAGCCGAAAATATTACTAGTGGTTTAGTAAGTTAATAGTTAATTTAATGTCTCCCATGCCCCTCCGTACCAGGAGGGGCGCATAGGAGAGTTGGGCTTTTATGTGATGTTTGATAGTATAGGATAACGGTTTAATAATCAATTCATTTTTTTGCAGGAGGGCAAAATGATCAGGAATTATTTTAAAATAGCCTGGCGTAACATCGTAAAGCAAAAGCTGTTCAGCCTGATTAATATCGGTGGACTGGCGGTTGGGCTGGCAGTTTGTATGATGATAATGCTTTACGTAGCCCACGAAATGAGCTACGACCGTTTTCATAAAAATGGAGATTGTATATTCCTTCCGCAAATATCTGCAAAAGTAAACGGCACCACGTTGAGTATGGATTATACGAGCTTTTCATCAGGCCCGTATATTAAGAATAGCTTGCCTGTTGTTAGCGACTACATGCGTACGCTTAAATACTTTAAGCCCGTTATTGTAAATAGCTCGTTAACCCCGCAAAACAAACTTGCCGACCAAGACATGTTGTTTGCCGACAGTAATTTCTTCAGTTTCTTTTCATTTAAGTTGATATCAGGCCAGCCCGGCCATGTTTTGGATAAGCCATTTTCGCTGGTATTATCAGAAAATACAGCAAAAAAATATTTCGGCAATACAGACCCGGTTGGGAAAACCATCACCATTAAAACAGATACTGATCACGTTTACCAGGTGACCGGCGTTGCCGAAAACAGCCCTTCAAATTCGTCTATAACATTCAATTTTGTAGCGTCGAATGCCAGTTTGCTGGCCACGAAAGAGGCAAAAATGTTTACCGGAGGTGACCAGTACACAGCCGGATCATACAGTACCTACCTGCTTGTAAAAAACATTGCCGATACGGCCTCATTACATCGCAGCCTGCAATCGCTGGTACAAAAACAAGGAAAAATAAATCCTTTCCCGAATGAAATCTCCTCATTAAGCCCTTTTATCGATACTCACCTGAGTAACAACTGGGGCGATACTTCAAACCTAAAATACCTCAAAATATTCCCGCTGGTTGCAGCTTTGATATTGATCCTCGCACTGGTAAATTACATGAGTCTTTCTACAGCCCGTGCTACCTTGCGCGCTAAAGAGGTTGGGGTGCGAAAAGTATCCGGCGCCAGTCGCAGGTCGCTTGCTACACAGTTTTATATCGAATCAGCGTTGTTTGCATTGATCTCATTTGCTTTAGGATTTGGCTTGTTCTACGCTTTAAAGCCCTGGTTTTTGAATGTGTTGCAATTGAATATTGATAACTCATTTTTATATAGTCCGCTTATTTTAACGTTGCTGTTTGGCTTGCTGGTGCTTACCATAGTAGTCGCAGGTAGTTATCCATCATTAGTGCTTTCGGCGTTTAACCCGGTAGTTACGCTGAAAGGTAAAATGAGTAAAAAAGCCGGTGGTGTAACGGTGCGTAAAATATTCACCACGCTGCAATTTAGCATTTCGGTGTGCCTGATTATTTGCGGTATCATTATCGACAGGCAGCTTTATTTTTTCAGGCATGCTGATATCGGCATTGATAAAGACAATGTGGTAATGATACCCGTTGCCAACACTATGGGTAAAAACTATGCTTCTTTTAAAGCTGATGTGGAGAATTTAGCCGGAATAAGCACCGTGGCGACATCTCATTACGGCATGTTCCAGGGCTATGATATGTACCAGATGGAAGCGAAGGACAACGGTACAAAAGTGATGCTCCCGGCAATGACCGTTGGCGACAGCTTCATAAAAACATTAGGCCTGAAATGGGCAATACCACCGCAGCCGGGAATCAGCATTACCGGTAAGGATAAAGTAGTTTTAAATGAGCTCGCGGTTGAAAAACTGCATTTGCCTTCAAACCCGATCGGTCTTAAATTGAAATCAGGGCCTAACGAAACAGAAATAGTTGGGGTGCTTAAAAACTTCCATTTTAATTCTATGGAGTATAAAGAAAGCCCTGTCGGCCTGTTCCTCGCGCCTGATACTACCTCATTCTGGAGCAAAGTGGGTTGCAACCTGTTCGCCAAAATAAAACCGCACACCAATGTGCCTACAACGTTGGAAAATATCCAGTCGGTCTACAAAAAATATGATGCTGAAACACCGTTCAGCTACACGTTTATGGATGATGCCTTCAACGCGCAATACAAAGCCGAAGACCGGCTGGCATCCATATTCAGCATATTCACCATAATAACCGTTATGCTGGCTACGCTGGGTTTGTTCGGGCTGGCTGCCTTTACTATTGAGCAGCGCACCAAAGAGATAGGCATACGCAAAGTTTTAGGTGCCAGCTTATCATCCATCAATCAATTACTGTCGAAGGATTTTTTGAAACTCGTAGTGCTTGCCATTGCCATCGCCTCGCCGATAGCCTGGTGGGCAATGCACAAATGGCTGGAAGGTTTTGCTTACCGCATAACCATACAATGGTGGGTATTTGCAGCAGCCGGGCTTTCGGCCATAATTATATCAGTTATTACAGTTAGCTACCATGCCATAAAAGCGGCGATAGCCAACCCGGTTAAGAGCCTTCGCTCAGAATGAGCCACGGCTCTCGAAGAGAGCTAAAAAAGTTTATAAAAATTAAAAAAGTCCTTCCGCTTATCAGCGGAGAGGATTTAGGAGGGGCTTATATGATACGCAACTTTATCAAAACCGCACTTAATAATATGCTGCGGAACAAGGTTTACACTGCCATTAACGTGTTCGGGCTGAGCATAGGGCTTGCCTGCGTAATGCTGATCACTTTGTATGTGCGCGATGAATTCAGCTTTGACCGTTTTAACGCTAACGGCCCGCATTTATACCGCCTGGTAGAAAATGGCCGCATGCCTAACGGCACTGAATTTAAACAAGGCTTTACCGGCAATATACAAGGCTATACCTTTAAACAGGAGATACCCGGTATTGAGGATTTTTGCCGTATAAACGGCGGCGGCGAAAGCCTGGTGCGAAAAGGTGGAAGCCTGATAAGCGAACCCATGCTTTATGCTGATAAAAGCCTGTTTAAAATGTTTACGCTTCCTCTCGTACATGGTGATCCTAACCATGCTTTGGACGATCTGAACAGCGTTGTTATAACCACCGAAATAGCCCAAAAATATTTCGGCACTAACGACTGCATCGGCAAAATAATGCAGATAAATGAGAATGGTAAATTTCTACCGTTCACCGTATCAGCGGTAGCGCAGGTTCCTCCACATAATTCAACTATCCGCTTTAGTTTTCTATTGCCTTTTGAACGTACCCTTACCGGAAAGCTGGACCCGTCACAGGGCTGGTTTGATTCGGACCTGAACTGCTTTTTATACGTCGATCCGCACATTAATAATGCTGTCATCGAACAAAAAATGGCTGCGGTATTCAACGAGCATGCCGGCAAGCAAATGGCCGACCTGAAAAAGAAATTTGGCAGTTTTTCAGTAAGCTATCATTTAGAGCCCTTTTATGATGTGCACCTTTCAAAAGATTATGGCACCGGTAACGGCCTCGCACAATCCAATAAAGTAGATTATTCATATATACTTGGCGGTATAGCGTTATTTATATTGTTCATTGCCTGTATAAATTTTATCAACCTGTCGCTTTCAAGGGCTTTGCGCCGCGGCAAGGAAATTGGCATACGCAAGGTGATCGGCAGTTCACGTTCACAGTTGATCATGCAATTTCTCGGCGAATCATTTTTGCTTACTTTATTGGCATCATTTATAGCGCTGTTAATCGTAATTGCTTGTTTGCCGGAGTTTAATCAACTGGCCGGTAAGGAACTGCAAACGTCATATCTTGTAAATGGGCAAACCATTTGCGTATTCCTGGGGATATTACTGGTGAATACGTTATTGGCTGGTTTTTATCCGGCTATCGTTCAATCAGGGTTTAAGCCTGTGCAAACCTTGTATGGCAAGCTCAAAATTAGCGGTAATAATTATTTCGGAAAGAGTTTGGTGGTGGTACAGTTTGTTCTCGCCATATTTTTGGTTACCGCCACATTGGTTATGCACAAGCAGTTCAGCTACCTGGTCAATTACGATATTGGTTATGATCCAAAAGGAATAGTCGATCTTCAAATTCCACAGGATAAAAACCCGGATTTTGCCCTACTTAAAACCGATCTTTTAAAATATCCATTTATTAAACAGGTTGCCGGGCAAAGCTGGTCGTTCACTTCTGTATACGCCACAGCCTATACGGTTAATAATAAAGATATGGGCAGCGTTGATTTTTTTAATGTTGATAATGATTTCCTGTCGCAACTGCATATCCCGGTTACAGCAGGACATGGTTTCCGTAACCTGTACGGCGATACTACGGAATGCTTAGTAAACGAAGCTTTTGTTAAACAAGCAGGTTGGACAGACAGCCCGATAGGTCTGCAAATAAAACAAGACAAACATTTATACACCGTTATTGGCGTAACCCCCGATTTTCATAATACGCCTCTTAACCAGCAGGTAGGGCCTGTGGTATTGCAGCAAACGGCCAAAGCCGATTATGGTGATGCCCTCATCAAAATTGACGAAAATCAAAAGGAAAAGGCACTGGATGCTATTCAAAAAGAATACAAGAAAATAGTGCCCGATTACCCATGCAATTACAATTTTTTAACCGACATGCTCGCTCAGCAATATGACGACACAAACAAATGGAAAACCATTATCACCATATCATCGGTGATGTGTATTATCATATCCTGCCTGGGCTTATTCGGTTTGGCCACACTGTCAATCGAACAGCGTGTGCGCGAAATCGGCGTAAGGAAAGTACTCGGCGCTTCGGTTGCCGACATCAGCAGGATACTTACTTTAAATTTTGTAAAACTGGTAGTTATAGCCATCGTCATTGCCTCACCACTGGCCTGGTATGCTATGAACAAGTGGCTGCAGACCTTTACTTATAAAATAGATTTAAGCGCCTGGATAATGCTGGCGGCAGGAGTTGGCTCATTATTGATAGCAGTTTTAACCATAAGTTTCCAGGCTATAAAAGCGGCTGTAGCCAACCCGGTAAAGAGCCTTCGCTCAGAATGAGCTATGGCTCTCGAAGAGAGCCTTCGTTCGGAATGAACGATGGCTTTCGAAGAAAGCTTGAGGAGTGTGTTTTAATGAGGTAATTGTTTGAATAGATGCAACGGAGATGGCATAAATCGGGTCTAATAAAATAAATTAAAAGCTATTTTATGATAAAGAATTATATCAAGATCGCGTGGCGGAATTTGTGGAAGAACAAGGCTTTTTCTGCCATTAATATTTTCGGTTTGGCATTGGGGCTGGCCTGCAGCCTGCTTATTATGCTTTGGGTGCAGGATGAGCTTAATATGGATAAGTTTAATGCCAACAGCAGCCTGCTATACCAGATATATGAGCGCCAGCATTATGACGGCGACCTGCCTAAAAAATACTCGACCTTTAAAAATGAGCTGGCAAGTATGCCGGGTATAAAGCTGATCACCCGCGCGTCTGACGACCCGATCAACATCGGAAACGGTACCGGCGGCGTTGACTGGGACGGGAAAGATCCGAACGACAACATCATGTTCACCCAAATGGCCGTTGGGTATGACTATGTGCCTACGATGGGCTTGAAACTAACACAGGGAAGAGATTTCTCAAAAGATTTCGCGACCGATTCTGTTGCCTACATCGTAAATGAATCAGCTTTAAAAAGGATCGGTTACAAAGACCCCATCGGCAAAAGGTTAACTTTCTGGGGCAAAAAAGGTACCATAATAGGCGTTGTAAAAGATTTTCACTTTACATCGTTGCACGACCCTATCAATCCTTTGGTGATAAGGCTGGGTGAAACTGATGATTACGGCCAGGCGCTTATTAAAACCAAAGCCGCCGAAACAAAACAGGCGCTGGCATCGCTTCAATCGGTTTGGAAGGAGCTGAACCCCAGTTTCCAGTTCACCTACCAGTTTTCGGATGCAGAATATCAGAAACTATATGAGAATGAGCAGATAATAAGCAAATTGTCTGACGCTTTTTCACTGCTGGCTATCGTAATATCCTGTTTAGGCCTGCTGGGCCTGGCTATATTCACAGCTGAGCAGCGGGTGAAAGAAATAGGCATACGCAAGGTGTTAGGCGCGAGTATTGGCTCGTTATTCACCCTGTTATCGGCGGAGTTTATAGTATTGGTGCTAATTGCCTTTGCGATCGCTTCGCCGCTGGCCTGGCTGGGTATGCACAAATGGCTGCAAGGATATGCTTATCACGCCGTGATAGAGTGGTGGATGTTTGTACTCGCCGGCGTAGTAGCGTTATTGATTACGCTGCTTACCATCAGCTTCCAGGCTATAAAAGCAGCGGTGGCTAACCCGGTGAAGAGCCTTCGCTCAGAGTGAGCTATGGCTCTCGAAGAGAGCCTTCGTTCGGAATAGGTCATTGATACATTTGGTCATTAAGTCATTGGTCTAGTGATTCGATAACAACAATGTGCAATGACTCAATGACAACAACGTGTAATGACTTAATGAACTACCCATGATAAGAAACTATTTAAAAACAGCATTCCGTTCCCTGCAAAAAAACAGGGCATTTACGGCAATAAATATACTTGGCCTGGCTTTGGGGCTTGCCGCTTGCCTGCTTATCATCTTTTACGTGATGGATGAGCTGAGTTACGACCATTACAACGTTAATGCCGACCGTATTTATCGTGTTAACGAAGACCTGAAGCTCGGCGATAATCGCGTACAATATGCAGTTTGCATGGCGCCATTGGCCCAAACGTTAAAAAGAGATTTTCCCGACGTTGAAAATACAGCCAGGCTAAAAAGTATTGGCGGCATGCACGTAAAAAAAGGCAATGAAAATATTTTAGAATATAATGCCGTGTTTGCCGATCCTTCGGTATTTGAGGTATTTACCTTGCCTGTAATTTATGGCGATAAAGTTACTGCATTAGCCGAGCCTAATACAGTGGTCATTACCGCATCCACAGCAAAAAAATATTTTGGACGATTGAATGTGGTGGGCGAAAATTTGATCATTGACGCGAATTTGCAACGCCCTATCAAGATTACCGCCGTGATTAAGGATATACCCGAACAATCACATTTTCATGCCGACTTTTTGGTGTCGATGTCATCATTTCCCGACAGCCGCTCAACCGAATGGCTGAGAAGCGACTACAATACCTACGTATTGTTGCGCAAGGGCGCCGATTACAAAAAGCTGGAAGCACAGTTTCCGCAATTACTTGAGAAATATAGTGGTGAGCAAATGAAACAGGAGCTTAAAATGAGTTATGCCCAGTTTGAAAAAGCCGGCAGCTTTTTCCGTATGGACCTTATGCCGCTTACGGATATACACCTGCACTCGAATAAAACAGGCGAATTAGGCGCTAACACCACCAGCGAATATGTATACATATTTTCGGCTATCGCATTGTTTATTTTACTGATAGCCTGTGTAAATTTCATGAACCTGTCTACCGCCCGGTCGGCTAACCGTGCGCGCGAAGTAGGCGTACGCAAGGTGCTGGGCTCAGCCCGTAAATACCTGGTTGCTCAGTTTTTATCCGAATCGGTTATGATTACCCTCGTAGCTGTAGTTATAGCCATCTTGATGGCAATAGCTGTTTTACCTGCCTTTAATCATTTGGCCGATAAAAATATAACTATCACTGCACACACATTATTATGGCTCATTCCTATATCAGTAGGTGCTGTATTAGTTATCGGCTTTTTGGCCGGTTTGTACCCGGCATTCTTTTTATCTGCTTTTCACCCTATCGATGTGCTCAAGGGAAAAATATCAGCAGGTTTTAAAGGCGGCGGGCTCCGTAGCTTTTTGGTAGTTTTTCAATTTTCCATTTCGATATTCCTTATAGCAGGCACTTTAGTCATTTATAACCAGCTTCATTACATTCAAAACCGCGACCTTGGCTTTGATCGTAACCAGGTGCTCGTGGTGCATAATGCCTTTGAATTAGGCAATCATTCAAAAGTATTTAAAGAGCAAATAAAGCAATTGCCCGGCGTGCAAAACGCAACCATGAGCGGTTTTTTACCTATTCAATCCAACCGCAGTACAGGCATTTTTTATAAGCAAGCGGTTGCCGACCCTAAAAACTCTGTTTTCCCACAGATATGGTCGGTAGATGAGGATTACGTGAAAACACTGGGTATGAAAATTATTGCCGGGCGTGATTTTTCCAGCCAGATGCCGTCAGATTCAAACGCTATAGTTATAAATGAAACGGCAGCCAAAATACTTGGATTTACCGACGCGGTTAATAAGATAATTTACCGGTCATCGGGCGGCCCATCGCCAACATTTAAGCCTGTTACTATTATTGGTGTTATAAAGGATTTCAACTTTACCTCTTTGCGCCAAAATATCGATCCTGTAGTGTTGCAATTAGGCGATGATACAGGCGATCTCAGCATAAAAGTACAAACGGCAGGTTTACCCGCCTTGCTTGCGAAAATTGAAGATGACTGGCACGGATTGTCGCAGGCGCCGTTCCAGTATTCATTCATGAACCAGGATTTTGACGCCATGTACCGCTCGGAGCAACGCACCGGGACAATTGCCCTGCTGCTTACTTCGCTTGCTATTATAATTGCCTGCCTGGGCTTATTCGGCCTTGCCGCTTATGCTGCCGAGCAGCGGGCGAAAGAAATAGGCATACGCAAAATATTGGGCGCCAGCATTGCAAATATTACCGGTATGCTGTCGAAAGATTTTATCAAGCTGGTGTGCCTGGCTATACTGATATCGTCGCCAATAGCATGGTACCTGATGCATAAATGGCTGGAAGGGTTTGCCTACCGTACAGACTTTCAATGGTGGATAATAGCCATTGCCGGCGCGGGGGCCATATTGATAGCTTTTTTAACCATCAGCATGCAATCGATCAAGGCAGCGGTGGCCAACCCGGTGAAGAGCCTTCGCTCAGAATGAGCTTCGGCTCTCGAAGAGAGCCTGAAGATTGTTAAAATCATTAGGTCATTATTCATTGGGTCATTTAAGATTGATGATGGCCAATGACCTAATGACTGCAAAGCGAATGATCAATGAATAAGCTATGATAAAGAATTATTTCAAAATCGCGTGGCGAAATATGATGAAGAACAAGTTCTTCTCATTCGTAAATATTTTTGGTTTGGCAATTGGGCTTACCTGTTGCATGCTAATTGCGCTGTACCTCAATTATGAGACCAGCTATGATCGTTACCATAAAAACATCGACAACCTGTACCAGGTAGGAACGGTTTTTATTAAGGCAGGGGAAAAAAACGATAAATGGGCGAGTACACCCGCGCCAATGGGGCCTGCAATGAAACGGGAATTTCCTGAAATAATGGAAACTACCCGGCTTTTGCCGCTTTTTGTTGATGATAAAACCACTATACAATACAATATCGCGAACGGCGAAAAGAAGTCGTTTTTGGAAGACGGCGGGTATCTTGCAGACCCTTCTTTTTTTAGCTTATTCACCTATAATTTTATTGAGGGTAAACCGCAAAGCGCGCTTACTGCACCGTTTAGTGTGGTGATCTCTGAAGATATCGCCCATAAAATATTTGGCAATCAGCCGGCTTTAAACAAGGTGATACACATCAACAGCAATACGAATGGTGAGCATGATTATACGGTTACCGGTGTGTTTAAACCGATGGTACAGCCTTCACATATCGACGGTAGTTTTTTTATGGGATTTGCCGGCGGACAGGTTGACGGGTACATGAAAAAACAATGGACCGATCTCGCACGGAATAATATGTTCTATACCTACCTGCAATTAAGGCCAGGTACCGATCCGGCTAACTTGCAAGCGAAGTTCCCGGCATTTATCAAGAGATATGCCGATGCTGACCTGAAAAAAATGGGGTTTTATAAGGAGCAATTCCTGCTGCCGGTAAAAGATATTCACCTTGATAGTGAATTAGCCCAGAATGTTACCCCGCCAGACAGCAAAACATATTTATATATATTGGGGTCGATAGCCCTTTTTACCCTGCTGATCGCCTGCATCAATTTCATGAACCTTAGCACGGCGCGATCATCAAAGCGGTCATCCGAAGTTGGCGTACGTAAAGTATTAGGCGCCGAAAAAGGCGCACTGGTACGCCAGTTTTTAGGCGAATCGCTATTGATGACGTTTATGGCTTTTATACTGGCCGTATTCCTTACTTTATTAATATTGCCGTTATTCAATACCGTTTCGGGCCGGAATATCCAGTTATCTTTTGCTACAGATGGAAAGTTATTAGCCGGGTTTTTATTGACGGCTATTATAACGGGCTTTTTAGCCGGCAGCTATCCCGCGTTTTATCTTTCGTCTTTCAACCCAGTGAAGGTTTTAAAAGGCAAACTGAGCAATTCCTTTGCTGTGGCGTTTGTGCGCAAGGGTTTGGTGGTATTCCAGTTTGTCATTTCGGTCGTGCTCATCATTGCATCGGTGGTAATAGCACGCCAAATGCACTACCTGCGCACCGCCGACCTGGGTTTTGCAAAGGATGAGCAGATAGTAATTTCGCTGCGCACACAAGAGGCTAAGCGGGCTTATGCTACCCTTAAAGGCGAATTAAAAAACAATAGCAATATCCTTTCAGTAGGGGCATCTTTATATTATCCCGGCATAAATAATCCTTCAGATGATATGTACTATCGCGCCGGGCAGGCAATGGGCGAGGCGAAGGATACTAAAATGAACTGGGTGGATTTTGATTTTCTGAACACATTAGGTATAAAACCGGTTGCCGGTCGTGTATTTTCAGGTGAGTTTAAGTCTGATACGGGTAACTCCCTCGTGCTTAACCAAAGCGCAATTAAAACACTTGGGTTCAAATCTCCGCAGGAGGCCGTTGGTAGCAAATTATACTTCGATATAAATGGTAAGAAATACGATTTCAATATTGTTGGCGTGGTAAACGATTTTCACTATGAAGACCTGCACCTGGCGGTAAAACCCTTTGGTTTCCAGGTAATGACTGAGCAGTCGGACTTTAATTATATGATCATCCACGCCAAAACAGCCAATATGGCTACGCTCCTGGAAAATATCGGCGCCACCTGGAAGAAATATGACGGGAACGATCCGTTCGATTATACTTTCCTTGATCAGCAATTCCAGAAAAACTATGATGCAGATAACCGGCTGGCCACAATAGTTGGTTATTTTACCATTATTGCCATCATCATTTCATGTTTAGGGCTGTTCGGCTTGGCAGCCTTCAGCGCCGAACAGCGTACTAAAGAAATAGGCGTTCGTAAAGTTTTGGGCGCAAGTGTAACCACTATCGTTTCACTTTTGTCGATTGATTTTTTAAAGCTGATCATATTGTCAATTGTAATCGCATCTCCGCTTGCGTGGTATATTATGGGCAAATGGCTGCAAACCTTTGAATACCGCCGGCCAATGAGCTGGGAAATATTCGTTTATACAACGCTTATCGGTATTACCATTGGGTTGATTACCATAATTTTCCAGGCCATAAAAGCGGCTATTGCCAACCCGGTTAAGAGCCTTCGCTCAGAGTGAGCTATGGCTCTCGAATAGAGCCTCCGAAGTGTGATTAGTAGAAAAATAAACTACTGACAATGTACAAAGCGGCACCAATGAATTAATGAACCAGTGAACAAATGAACTAAAAATATGATAAAGAATTATTTAAAATCCGCATGGCGGAACATCAGGAAACACACAGGTTTTTCACTTATTAATGCCGGTGGTTTAACACTGGGCATTGCCAGTTGCTTGTTGTTGATGTTGTATGTGTCGTATCACCTGGAATACGATCATCAATTTAAGAACCTCGACAATATTTATGTAGTTGAGAACAATCAGGCGGGCGATGGTAAAATTTATACCTTCAGTGCCACGCCCGGTGTTTTGGCGCCTGTTGTCAAAAGTGAAACGCCTGGAGTTGTGCAGGCGATACGTGTGGAAGGATGGATGGGAGGAAGTTTGTTATCTTGCCAAAACAAAAGCTTTAAAGAGGGCAGCTTATATGCCGATCAGGGTTTCTTTTCCGTGTTCTCCTATCATTTTCTCGAAGGCAACCCTGCAACGGCGCTCACACAGCCTAATTCAATTGTGCTGACAAAAGATCTTGCCTTGAAACTATTCGGCGATGCTGATCCATTGAATAAACTGGTATTACGCAATAACAAATCATCAGTGATGGTGACGGGCGTGATAGATAATGTGCCGCCAAATGAAACCAATCAATTCACCAATGTTTTACCTTACAGCGTTTGTGAAAATGAAAATACCTGGATGAAATCTTCTGATTGGGGTAATAATTTTACCGAAACGGTCGTCGAACTTAAAGACCCATCGGCATTAAAAAACGCTAATAATGTATTTAAAACCATCGTAGGCAAACACAGCAAAGGGAATGAAAACCAGCTTTTTCTATACCCTTATAGCCGGCAGCACTTATATGGCAATTTTGAAAATGGGAAAGCCGCTGGTGGGCTGATAGAGCAAATCCACATCTTTGAGATACTGGCACTTTGCATACTGCTCATTGCCTGTGTAAACTTTATGAACTTATCAACAGCCCGTTCAGGGGAGCGCGCCAAAGAGGTGGGCATCCGCAAAGCAATAGGTTCAGGCAAATCATCACTTATTATCCAGTTTATCACAGAATCGCTTGTATTATCGTTCATTTCCATAATTGTTGCTGCGGCAATACTGTTCCTGTGTGTTCCGTTTTTTAACAACTTGCTACAGATTAAAATGGAATTACCTGTAGGTGATTGGCATGCTTGGTTGATACTGATATCACTGGCAATTTTTACCGGGCTGATATCAGGCAGCTATCCTGCATTCTACCTTTCGTCGTTTAAACCTGTAAAGGTTTTAAAAGGGGTGTTTAAAGGTGGCAGCTCTGCATTGCCTATCCGTAAGGTTTTGGTTGTCGCACAATTTACTATCGCTATTTTTCTCATCACGGCAACCATTTGCATATACCGTCAAATGCGCTATGCCGAAGACAGGCC
>Ga0302309_10001754_pt1 | contig 19115 bp, 13 predicted proteins | sample III_Palsa_N1_1_FD_200453 | JGI IMG/M metagenome (GOLD analysis project Ga0302309, IMG submission 200453) | Peat permafrost microbial communities from Stordalen Mire near Abisko, Sweden - III_Palsa_N1_1 | ecosystem: Environmental > Terrestrial > Soil > Palsa > Peat permafrost | place: Sweden... | reverse complement strand
CTTTTTGTACTGCTTGCCGGAAAAGGAACTTTTTTCGACGATGCCAATATTTGCTGGTTTATCATCGAAGCCATTATGCTTTGGGTGGGTCTTGAAAAAAGGAGGATATTAAAAAGCGACCTGCAGCTGTTTGGAAAATTTGCCTTAGCCTATATCGGGTTCTGCACATTCAGATCGCTTTTTTTCACGCAACTGCCGCTGCGTTATTGGTTAAGCGATGTTACCTTCCTGTTCAAATTTCTGCTGCCCAGCTTTATCTTCTGCGCTATTCTGAAAGAAAAGGCGGTGTATTATGTCACCAAAGTCATGATTGACCTGGCCATCCTGTCGCTTCCGCTATATTGTCTGCAGCTAATTTCGGGCGACTTAGTTTATTCTATCGGAAAGGCAATCAATCTCCCCTACCCGCATTTTGATGGCTATGTAAATATGTTGGTTTTCACTTACGTGAAGGTACACGCTATCCGCAATTCCGGCTTTTCCTGGGAGCCGGGGGCCTTCGGCTTTTTCTTAATCATGTCGCTGATGCTGCACTGGCTCACCAACAATTTTAAGTATGATACCAGGGCAAAGCTGGTGACTATCGCTATCATCACCACGCTGTCCACTACTACGTATATCGCCTTCGCCATCCTGCTGCTGCTGTACTTCCGTGCCAGGGGTGTCCGTTTTGCTACGCTGCTGGTATTTATCGTCCCTTTTTTATGCGTAGCCGCTACCTCACTGCCGTTTTTGTTCGACAAGATCGTCGACACCTACAACAAGGATATGCTGGATATCAAAAATATCAACACCCTCAGCAAAACCTATATCGAAATGGGGCGCGTAATGCCGCTGAACCGTTTCGGCAGCATGCTCTTTTTGGTAGATTCATTTGGATCCAGGTTATTCCTGGGTGTCTCCAATTTATATAAACAAACCGTCCCGGTTTTGCATAACATCAGCATATCCAACGGAATTTTTGCCTTTTGCTCGCAGTTCGGGGCCGTCGGCCTCGCGTACCTTTTTTACAGAAGCTACCAATTTTTCCGAATATACATCAATCCCGAGCTTACCATATATTGTCTGCTCACCATGCTGATACTTGGTTTTGGCGAATGCATCTACCTGTCATCGCTCCTGCTTGCATTCCTGTTTTTATACCATTATGCCCGGCCTGAGCCGGCAACTGAAGAAATCTCAGAAATGGACGAGTTTAACTATACGGTTTCTGAAAGGCCGGCTTATTTTAACAAATTAAGTAATAAAAGTCTATGAAGGTTTTGTGGTTCTCATTATCACCGGGTTTGGCCGATGCTTATTTGAATAACAATTACGCCGGTATCGGCTGGGTAAAAAGCCTGGAAGGAAATATTCAAAATAAGGTCGATCTTTCAGTAGCTTTTTATCACGATGCTGAGCTGGCGCCATTTACCTACGGGGCAACCCGGTATTACCCGGTCAAACGGTACCGGAGGGGTAAACTAACCAAGATATCCAGGCGGCTGCTCAACGGTATCGAACCTGAAGCCGATGTTAAATTATTCTTGAAAATAATTGATGAAGTTAAGCCCGATCTCATTCACGTTCACGGTACCGAGGGTCCCTTTGGTTTAATTCAGAAGTTTGTTGACATTCCAACGGTCGTTTCGATACAGGGCACCATTACGGTTTACAGGTACAAATTTTTCTCGACGATATCCTATATGGATGTGCTCAAATATTCCTTTTTCAAAAGCTTTCTGCTCTCTCGTTCGTTTATTAACGTGTACAACGTGTTTGCAAAAGTTGCCGCCCGCGAACAGGACATATATGCCCATTCGAAAAACCTGATCGGGCGGACGGCCTGGGATCGAAGGGTCGCAAAAGTCCTGGCCCCGACGGCGAACTACTACCATAACGACGAAATATTAAGAGATGCCTTCTACCAACATCAATACGATTATAGCGAACAGGGGCGCTTAATTTTATTTACTACAACCTGGGTAAATGTTTACAAAGGATTGGAAACCGTGTTTGACTGCGCCAACCTGCTTGACGCAAATAACCTGGATTACGAGTGGCACATCGCGGGCCTTACATCCGCCGACGAGGTGGTGCGAATAGCCGCTAAAAACAATAAAAAGAAGATCTCAAAAAACATAAAGTTCCTGGGCATGCTCAACCAGGACTCGTTGGCCGCGGCTTTGTTAAAATCAAGTATTTATGTGATAGCATCCCATATCGAAAACAGCCCAAATAGTTTATGCGAGGCCCAGATATTAGGATTGCCTTGCACTGCCACCAATGCCGGCGGCACAAGCAGTTTGCTCGAAGACGGCAAGGAGGGAATTTTAATACAGGATGGTGACCCATATGCTATGGCCGGGGCAATCATGGAATTGCGCGATGACCGTGAAAAAGCGGTCAGGTATGGTAAAAATGCGAGGAAAAAAGCCCTTGCAAGGCATGACCAGCAAAAGATTACAAGCGATCTGTTAAAAATATACGAAACAGTGCTTGGGGAGACAGCGATTCATGAACTTGAAGGGGAATTTAATTCCAAGCTGGGATAGGGATTGAATATTTTGAAATATTCAACTTTAATCCAATTTTATTTTAAAACAAGCGTCGGTTTAATAAGGTTATAGTTGAGATTAGTATAAATGTCTTGCCAACGTTTGAATCGGTAGAAAGTAAAAAAAATACCCCTTCCCTAAATGCTGCCTGTCGGCAGGCAGGTTAGGGAACGGCGGGCAGGCAACGTAATTAAGTTAAGAAAAAATATAACTTTTAAACCCTCTTTATGGCCTGCCATAGAGAGGGTGGACGAGCGAAGCAAAGTCCGGGTGAGTAGACGGAGCGCGTCAACTACCGCCAGTGCTTCCGTTAAATTAATGACGTTGGTCAGTAGGCGTAAAGGGACAAAAGCCTCCGTGGTAAGCCTTTTAACAGTTTTGTTATATAGAGATGATAAAATGAGTACTGAACCCAAAAACATATTAAAGCTGGCAGTATTAAGCTGTTCATACAACCGTAAGAAGAAAACAGCGCGTTTTTTAACCAGCCTTGTCAACCAGTGCGTTCCTGGAAATTGTGTCATGGACGTATTCCTGCTGGACGATAACTCCCCTGATGGCACCGCCGCGTACGTGGAGGCCGAATTTCCGACAGTAAAAGTGGTCAAAGGTTCAGGCTCTTTATTCTGGGCCGGCGGCATGCGCACGCTCTGGCAGCATGTTTTAAACCAGGGTGCGTACGATCTTTTCCTGTTATGCAATGACGATGTAATGCTGTTTGACTGCGCGATAGGCCGTTTGCTATCATCTTACAATTTAACCAAACATCCCGGCAATATCCTGTTGGGGACCGTTCGGGATAGCGAAGGCAGCATGATCACTTACGGCGGTCAAAAAATAATAAACCGGATAACCGGCGACTCGGCTAATTTAGCTCCAGCCGCTGATATGCTTGTACCCTGCGAAATAGGCAACGCCAATATTATGCTGGTAGACATGGCAACTGTCGACAGTATAGGAATATTGTCCAGTGCGTACACCCACGGTATAGCCGATTACGATTATACCCTCACGGCATTGAAGAATGGCCTTAACGTTTGGATCGCGCCCGGCTACTATGGCATTTGCGATAACGATCATGTGGTTACCTGGCTGCCGCAAAAAACGTCCCTGAAAAAAAGGATAGAATATTTATACAGCCCAAAGGGATTAGCTTATAACGAGCATATGATCTACATTAAAAAGCATTTCCCACTATCGGTGCCGATCACCCACTTTAAACTATGGGTAAAAACCCTGTTCCCGATCATGTACGACAGATTCAAAAAATAGGAAAAATCGCCAAAACTTTTTGAATAAACTGAAGTTCCCGGTCTTCGTCCCCGGCGAATAGTTATCCTTTTATTTTCTTAAAAATAAAGTTATTATAAGCGCGATAAGTGGTAAGAATAGCCCCGCCCAAAAGATAAACATCCATTTGACGGTTTCAGCTTTTAAATCTCCTATTTGTTTAGCGAGGTCTTCTTTAGTTGCTAAGTGTTCAATTTTACGGTTTACCGCCGAAGTGATCGCTATATCCCTCGAATCATCGATGTAAGCAATAATTTCCTTTGCTTCATCTTCGGATAAAGATTTTTTAAAAATTTCGTAAACGTTTAATGTTTGGGTGTTCATGATTTTAAAATTTAAAGTTAATAAAATTTAATTAACTCTGCGAATCAGCGGCCAAAAAATTGTCAACCGGATAACCGGCGATACGGCTAACATTGCCCCGCATCCTGATAAGCTGCTGCCGTGCCAGATAGGCAACGCCAATATTATGCTGGTTGACAAGGCAACTGTTGACAGCATAGGGATATTATCCAGCTTGTACACCCACGGCATAGCTGATTACGATTATACACTCACGGCATTGAAGAATGGCCTTAACGTTTGGATAGCGCCCGGCTACTATGGAATTTGCGATAACGACCATGTGGTTACCGGGCTGCCGCAAACAACGTCTTTAAAAAAAGGATAGAATACCTGTACAGCCCCAAAGGCCTGGCTTACAACGAGCACATGCGCTATGTAAAGAAGCATTTTCCCTTTTCTGTTCCCGTCACCCATGTTAAATTGTGGTTAAAAACCTTGTTGCCGGTGGTGTATGATAGGTTTAAGAAAGAGGTGTAATAATAGAAACATTTTAGGTCAGCAATACGACGTTTACCCCTGCTTTGAAGATATCCCAAATGACTGTGCTCCAAATAATTCCTGTTAAGCGAAGCTGCTTAACAGGAATTTCAAATTTATAATATAAATAAGCTAATTCATTTTGACCCAACTCGACCCATTTGATTTAAGCTGGTACACCGTTGAATTAGTTAAATTCCCGATAGTTGCTCCCGCAGCAGTTACCACCGGATATGTTGTGGTAAACGCCCAATTCGAACCGGAAGTATTAGCGTCTTGCACATATATGTTTTGCCCCGGGTACGATGCGGGATTGGGAACAGTAACTGTATAATTTGCGCTTATTACCGGTAAAATTATGTAAACTTTCGAACGTGTTATCGTATAATTTGCATTGTTCGCAACAGTTATAGGGTCGTCCCCCAAACTAAGCGTATTGTTATTGCTACCGTCTGCGGCTTGCTGAAACGCAATTCCCGTAGAATTTAACCGGATGACATTATCGGGCGCTACCGTGTTGTTGGTTGATAGAGTTGAACCATTGGCGTTATAATAAACGCAGATTGCATATGTTGGATTTTGAGTAATATCCATCAGGTTGCCAGAGGCAGTGTTGTTTGACGAACCTGTGAACAACAATCCACTGCCATGTCCTAACGTTGTGCTTGCGCCGCCAATTATACTATTGCCGGTGATAACACAGTCATATGACTCGAACAGGCCAATGCCAGTACCACCTGACCGGGTCACATTTCCGGCAATGGTACCCTGGGATAAATTCGTAACCTGGATGGCAAAATTTGTATTTCCAGTTATATCAATTGTATTGCCGATAATAGATGTTCTTAATGGAGTGGCTGGCGGCGTCACACCGCTATTGGAAACGCTTATGCCTGTATAACTAGTGTCCCTCGCTCTTTGCGAACGTATCGTATTATTAGAGATCGTTACGTCCCTCCAGCCGGCACTCTCGATGCCAACATCCAAAGGATCAACGACAATGTTTCCTTCGATGACCGCACCGTATCCAGCTCCAGACATTGAAACAGCCATTCCGAATTGACTTTGAAGGCCTAAGTTATTGAAGTAATTCTTGGATACCTGGGCATTATTTATCCTGGCTGTGGTATCTGTTTGATTTTGAAATTCAACTCCCATACGGCCGACATTTGTAAAGCTGCAATTTTGAATATTGATATCTGATCCTGTATTAGCGTTTTGACATATTATTTTGATGCCATTTGTTTGACAATGCGGACTTGAGAAGCTGCAGTTATGTATGTACAGGCTTGTAAATGATCCCGTATCTGTCAATAAACCATAAGAATCAACGGACGTACTGTCTGTAGCGAGGCTAGTAAAATCTATGCCGTCAATTTCTACGTTTGTACAGGTCCCGGTTAACAATATCAACTGGTGCAAATTGGTAGGTGTCCCTCCGCCCTCGATCGTCGCCCCGCTATTTCCGGTGATCCGAAGGTTTGAAACGCTGTTAAGCACTAAGGTTGAATTGATAAGATAAGTGCCGCTTGGAAAGGTTACTACGGCGTTGCTGCGGTTAATGGCCGACAGGATGCTGCTATAGTCATTAGTAGAGCCATTGCCGGTAGCGCCGAAATCCTTGACGTTATAGGCGACGCTGTTATTCCTAACCTGCTCGCCGCGGACGTTTTGGGCATTGGCGGGCATTGTCAGCACCAGGCTAACAACGCTCAGAAAAAATACTTTTTTCATGTTCGTGATCTTAGGATTTAATAATAATAGATAACCCGGATACGGTCGCCTGTAAAGGGTGCGTTGGTCATGGTGATGGTTGCGGAACTGATGGTATAATCAGTACCGCGCACTTGCAATATACCGTTAAGGTAAACAGCATCTTTGCCAAGCAGCGGCGCATGCAAGAGTGTAAATACCTTATTAGTTCCATTAACCGACCCGGATGGCGTTTCGCCAACAATGTAATGTGAGGTCATCATGGCAGTATCCGCCTGTAACCGCGTAAGAGGCCGCCCGCAGAATAGCTGCGTGACCGGCATGGAACAGGTAACGGAATTAAAATCCGTTAAAGTGGGTAAAGGTTTTTTTGACACTACCCGAGAATCAAAGATTTTGGGTTGTTTGGTTTTAGCCTGGCACAGGGGTGCAGCAGCCAAAACCGCCATGGCAATGCAGGCAAACGGAATTGAAGTTGTTGTTTTCATATTTGTGATTTTAGGTGAAACTATTTAGGAACAATGAACAAGGTGCTTACAAATGCCGAGGTTTGGCAGCATTCGTAGAAATAACAGGAACAATGGTGTTTAACCGAGTCAAATATATGCAAATAATTTTTGATAAATGGAAAAACAAACTCACCTTTTCTTACTATTGGACTGTAACTGCATAAAGAGAATACAATAATGGGGGATTTAATAAATGGAACAAAATTCGGGTTAGTTTTCCATTGGCTGACATCAATAAGGTAACTTCCTTTTAAGGTTATAGGTTAAACCATCCAAATGTGCTTTTAAAAGCAGCGGCACTGCTTTTAAAAATTCAGTCGTTGGCAATTTATAGCGGAAATAGGCAAACTGGTTAAATAAACTGCCGGTTTCGGTTCGGTGGTAATGTTTACGTCCCAGGTATGCCCTGTTTCTGAAAAAACAATAGGCTTTCCAGTTTATAGGTCCATCGTACACGTATTGATTGCGATAAACCGTCGAATATAAACGATCTTTGGGATGATAAAAAACTGCCCTGGTAGTGCTTTTGATAATGCCACCGCCAGCAACAATTCCTTCATAATAGTCAATTTCATCCCCCCATATAAATAATGATGGGTTAGGAAGGCCAACCTTTTTTACAGTGGCTCTGGAAAACAATATTCCATTAAAAAACGGCGCCCAGTTATCAATGAATTCGTCGTCCCAATTAATTTCCCCTTGTTTTGTTAAAATCTTGCTGCACTCAAAGGCAAGCTTCGAATGATCGTCCTGATCCAATACAATACACCCCCAAACATTTACTTCCGGTTGTTTAACGGTAGCGGCCATAAGTTCCTCCAGGCAGTTTAGCGCAGGACAGCCATCATCATCCATCACCCATATCCAATCGAATTTACGCTCAAATGCCTCTTTGATGCCCCTATGGAATCCGCCGGCACCCCCTACATTGGACTGGGTTATTACTGTCAGATCACCTTGCGCACCTAACCAATCGTCCGTACCGTCAGTGCTTCCGTTATTGATAACAATGACGGCGTCGGGTTTCAAAGTTTGATTCCGTACACCGTCGATGCATTTTTTTAATAATGATAACCTGTTATAAGTTACTACTACAACTGCTATTGATCCGCTCATTTTTAAACGCTCACCATTAAATTCATTTTTTTATACCCGGCATTTTCAATCACCGCTAAGGCCTCACCGATAACGTGGTGCATATCCATATACCGGTAGGTTGCCAGGCGCCCTAAAAAAGTATAGTTTTTAAGTTTTTTAACTTCTTCTTCATAAAGCGCTAATATCTCCATGTCACCTTTCAGGCGTTTGGGATAGTAGGGTATATCCTGCTCCTCCGTTTCCTTGCTGTATTCTTTAAAATAAACCGTTTTGTCGTGCTGCTCCCAGGGCGTAAAGTGCTTATGCTCATGCACACGGGTATAAGGGATAGTGGGATCGGCATAATTGATCACCGCATTACCCTGGTAGTCGCCATCGGCCTCTCCGCGTTCAAAAAACACGGTCCGGTAGCTCAACCTGCCATATTTAAAATCAAAAAAAGCATCGATCGGGCCGGTATAAAATGTTTTATCATAGCCATTGGCGCCAAAATCCTTGTTGAATTTGGTATTCAGCAAGACTTTAATATTCGGGCGATCAAGCATTTTCTCAAAAATCGCGGTATAGCCATCTCTTGGTATCCCCTGGTAGGTGGAAGAGTAATAACTATCGTTATAATTAAAGCGCACAGGCAACCGCTTCAATATCGACGCCGGTAGTTCCGTAGGTTCGCAGCCCCACTGCTTTTTAGTATAGCCATAAAAAAAAGCCCGGTACAAATCATTCCCAATGAACTTTAGTGCCTGCTCTTCAAAGTTTTTGGGTTCGTCAATAGTCTTATCGCCGAGGCTCTCAATAAACGCTTTAGCCTCCGCCGGGTTAAATGTTTTACCAAAAAACTGGTTAATGGTATGCAGGTTGATGGGCAGCGAATATATATTACCCTTATACGATCCTTTTACCCTGTTTATATACGGTACCATTTCACAGAATTGCTGTATATATTCCCACACTTCCTGGTTGTCGGTGTTAAAAATATGAGGGCCGTATTTATGCACCATCACGCCGGTTTCCTTTTCGCGTTCCGTATAGCAATTACCGCCGATATGCGTGCGCTCGTCAATCACGACGATCTGGCAATCGGTTTGGCTTAGCTGTTCGGCAACAACTGCACCCGAGAAACCCGCGCCTATTATTAAATAACGTTTCATTTTCGATATGGATAATTTTATCTCTATTTTTTTCTAAAATCTGCGACAGCCGACTGCAATTGCAAAAAGATCTTTTTGGGGTGAAAATCGGCCCCATCGACCATGCTGATCCCTTGCTTATATAAAAAAACACCCATCGTCGCCGTAATAAAGCACTCGGTTATAACCAGGCTAAATGCCGAGCCTAAACCGCCGGCCCAGGGCACTAACAAAAGGTTTGACCCAATGCTCACTATGGCTCCAAAAGCGCTGATCCTCAAAAACGCCTTGTCCATTTTCAGGTTCATCATCACCAATATTCCAAACACATTACTAACCACAATTACAAGCGGCGTAATGGCCAGGGTGATAAATATGGGTATGCTGGGTTCAAATTTTTTGCCAAAAAACAGCGTAAGCGCCCATGGGCCCAGGACTGCCATTCCCAAAAAGGCGAGCAGACCAATTATGCTCACCACAGGCAACACTTTACGAGCCGCGGCAATACCGTCTTCCCTGCTCTTACCGAAGGCCGCGCCCACATACGGAAAAAAGGAATTTGATAACGGAAGCGTTATAATGGCCTGCGCCATCTGTATAAACCTCAAAGCGGCGGTGTAATAGCCAACCTGCGCTATGCTTACCATACTCCCCAAAATCACCGTGTTGGTGGTGGTATACAGGTTGATGATTACCGATGAAAAAAATATAATGCGTTCTTCCTTTAAAACCGACATTACTTTTTTAAACGACACTTTTAGCAGTTTTAAGCCATACCGGTGCATTGCATAATGAAAGGAATAATACCCGATGGCAATCTGGCTGATACCAGCCGCCAGCGGCTGGTATACATAGTCGGATTTATGCCTTATCACTATTAATACACTAACCGTAAATAAAAGTTTGATAACGATATCGAATATGGCAATCCTGCTCAGCTCCTGCATGCCCTGGTATATCCAATTGGGCGTAATCACCCATGAGATGAGGGCGATATAGGTATAAAGCATTATTTTCCATTCGGCGCGAAATACCGGTAAGATTAGGAAACACCCTAAAAACACGACCAGCGTAATCAAAAACAGAAATACTTTACACCAAAGCACGGTACTAAAAAGTTCCTGTATGTAGGGTTTGTTATCTCTGTTTTGCGCCACTTGCCTGGTAGCCGTCAGATCGAACCCGTAATTAACAATCAGGATAAAGTAGCTTACTATCGCGGCTGAATAGTTGATCAGGCCATACTTATCCGGCCCTATGATCCTCACTATTATCGGTACGCTCACCATCGGCAGCACGTAATTGGCCACCTGGACTGAAAAAAGGCTGGAAATATTATTTATAAGTACTTTTTTGTCACTATGCATACAGTTTATATCGTCACTAAACTCCATGATTCAACTGATTTGCACCGGCATTGTTTTGATCGGCTTTCAAAAATATCGTTGTAAACATGCGAAAATCAACCGTGGCACGGGCAGGGAAATCCTTTTCGGGCAAAACATTAAGCACAAACAGGTGTTGGAGTAGTGATTTAATAAAAGATGAAAGTTTTAATAATACACAACGATCTCCGTGCATACTGGCGCCGCAGGCTATTTTTTTTACACGACTTTTTAAAGTCAAAATCCATTGATTTCCACGCCGTCGAGCTTTTTGGTAAAGGCTCGCCTTATGATTTTGAATCCTTCAACAAAACGGATGCGTGGTGGGATTGCCTTTTCCCCGAACAAAGCAACCTCGAGCTTACCAAACATGAGATAAAGGATAAGGTATTTTCCAAATTTGACGCCATCAACCCCGATGTAGTGATCGGCGGCTCCATCGTCTTTTATTCCGGCGCATTGGGCCTTAGGTGGGCAAAAGAGAACAAAAAGAAGTTCATCATGTTCGATGACGCCAAACCTTCATGGGTAAAAAGAAATTTCGTGGTGCAGGCGGTAAAAAACCTCATCACCAGGCAGGCAGATGCCCTCTGGCTGCCATCGGATGAGTATGATGCAGAATATGCGCCTTTATACAGCAAAAAAAAGATAAAGTACCTGTATGGTTACGATTGCATAGACAACGAACTGTTTAAGTTTGCTGATGACAAACAAGTTGACAACAAAAAGCTCATCACCGTTTCAAGGCTGGTACAAAAGAAAAATGTAAAGAGCTTACTCGATGCATGGAAATTTGTGGAAGAAAATGATGACACCTGGTCGCTGGACATAATCGGCGACGGCCCTTTATCCGGTGAGTTGCAGGAGCAAAAAAAGGAACTTGGCTTAAAGCGGGTAAATTTTTTAGGGGTGGTACCAAACGAAAAGATACCCGGGTTTTTGTTTAATGCGGATGCCTTTGTTTCGCCCAGCTTATACGAAAGCTGGGGCCTGGTGGTGAATGAGGCGATGGCCGCAGGATTGCCTGTGTTATTGAGCGACAAAATAAACGCCGCATTTACGCTCCTGAAGGAGGGCGAAAACGGCTACATGTTCAACCCGAATGACGCTAACGCATTGAAGCAAAAACTGACCGAATTCATCCAACTACCCGATTCCGCCAAAAAGAGCATGTCCAAAAAGTCCCTCGAATTGATCAACCAAATGGATTTTAATTACATGGGAAATGAATTGCTGCAAACCCTCAGCTTCCTTGAATCTAAACCATTTAAACGGCCCTCGGTAATAGCCCGCCTCGTACTCAGCGTTTGGTATGGCCGATATAATACCACGGAATGGGATAAGGTTTAAGCGGTAAATATTTCAACTAAGACCAATCGCACCCTCTTTTCCGCCCTGCGGAAGTGAGGGTCGGCGATTCGCCGGCTGGCGGAAACGCCGGGGGTGAGTCAACTATACGCCATGCCCGTGGACAGTATTCAATATAAGAAAATGCTGCGGAGTGTTATGAAGTGTTTATTTAATTTCCTTTCATCTTCTTCGTTCGCCATACCTCCAGCGACGGTGGGTCACTACTAACACCATCACTACTGCCAACTGCCTTCTGCCTACTGCTACTGCCAACTGCCTACTGCCTACTGCCAACTGCTACTGCCTACTGCCTTCTGCCCACTGCCTACTGCCAACTACCTACTGCCTACTGCCTACTGCCTACTGCCCACTGCCCACTGCCCACTGCCCACTGCCTACTCACCACCCACCACTCACCTTATCAACGCCACATATCCCGATAAAACTTTATTGATGTCTTTTAACTGGATCACATAATAGTAGGTTCCGGTGGGCAATGCCGAGCCTTTATAAGTACCATCCCAGGGTACGCCATAACCAGTAGAATAATAAACGCTTTGTCCGTTCCTGTTAAAGATATTAACGGTGCAGTTTTGATAATTTTCGAGAAATTGGATGTGCCAGTTATCATTTATGCCATCACCGTTTGGGGTAAACGCATTCGGTATATTAAAAGCGTTGGTTATCGTAAGCAGGCCGGGTACATAGGTTATAACGTAATTAGGGTCGGATGCGTCCGCGGCAGTAATCGGGTATTCGCCCGGAGGCGAGAAAATGGTTGCTGTTGTGGTTACCGTTGGCAGTGTGGTCAATTGAGCCGGGCCTTCGTTGTTCACAAAACCACTATAAGTTATCGTTAACGCCGGATTAGGTTCGCCGTAAAGCTTTACCAGGTTATCGGCCGTGATGGTCAGCGCCGCGGGTACTACTATGATATTGCCGGGGATGTAGGTAATAATATAATTGTTTAGACTAAACGTTCCGCCGGTTGCGTTTGCCGCAGTCACACACTCATCGCATGAACCAACCGGGTAGCTGGCTTGTGCGCCAGTGCCATAGTCTATTGTAACGCTGCCAACCGTCTCGCCATTTTGGAGTCCGGTTGCAGTAAAGGCTGTGGAGCCTGATCCCCCGGTCAGCGTTTCGCCATAGGTTTTGGTAACGTTGTTAGCCGTGATAGTCAGCGCCGCGGGTACCACGTTGATAATGCCGGGGATGTAGGTGATCGTATAATTGTTGGGTCCAAACGTACCACCGGTTGCATTTGCCGCAGTCACGCACTCATCGCAGGGCTCCGCCGGGTAGCTTGCTTGCGCGCCCGTGCCGTAGCCTATTGTAACACTGCCAATGGTTTCACCATTCTGTAGCCCGACCGCCGTAAACGCTGTGGAACCCGGGCCGCCGGTAAGCGTTTGGCCATAGGTTTTGATAACATCGTTGGCCGTGATGCTAAGGGGCGCCGGGTTAACGATGATTTGACCGTAGGTATAATTGATACTATAGTTTGCGGGATCAAAAGTTCCGCCGGTGGGACTCGAGGCGGATACCACGTAGCTGTAAGTCCCTACCCCATCGGTCGCTGCAGATCCGGCAGTGTAACTTATGGTAACACTTCCGATCGTTTCACCGTTTTGCAATCCGGTATCGGTGAAAGCCGTGGAGCCTGTAACGGTGGTTAATGCCGTCCCGTAAGTTTTGGTCACGCTATTTGGCGAAATTATCAACGAAGCCGGATTTACCGTGCTTACCGGCATCAATACATTTACAGTTGTTGCACCCGTACTGGTCAAAGCGATATTACCGGAATAACTGCCTGCCCCGGCGACAGCCGCCAGCCGGATATACAGGGTAGTTGGAGGAATATTCCCGGATGAACCGATCGTTACTGTCGGCGCGAACGTTGAGTTATTTAAGCTGACCTCAAAACCGGACGGCGGTGTCACCAAGACCCCTTGCAGCATGTTACTGCCCGACACTGAAAAACTTGTTGATGCCGATGCTGATCCATAAGTTGTAGTTAATGCACCGGGCGAGCCGCTCTCCGCAATAGTCGGCGTTAACATATGGACAGCCGCACGTGTTGGCCATGCCATCACGTTGTTGCATGTTAATAAAAGAAGGAATGAGCCGAAATGAACAAAATTGAAAAAAACCTGTCTGTTAAAATATGCGAATTTCGTTCCTGAACGAATAAATGGATTTTCTGGCTTTCTTTTTTTTCGCTTTAAGGCAGTCGCCGCACTATTTTTAAAATTTAGCGGAACGATCAAAGATGTATAAAAAAGAAGTAAATGTTTTTTCACTAAGAAACGAGGCTTGTTGCTCCAATTTAAAACAATTAAACAGGTTATCTTGTTTTTGCCGACCGCACAAAATAGACTTCAGTTCCGACGGTTGACACCATATCATATTCTTATCCACCCTGTTATAAGTTTTATTCAACCGGCACGCGTAATCCCCGATATATTGAATGGGTTAAATTCTAAATTCCTAAAAAGATCTGGATAGCGATATCAAAGGGTTTTCGAAGCGCACTTTATAATATTATTAAAATAATATACCCCGATAGAACGATCAGCCAAATGTTCGGCACAAAACTTGATAAAAGGAGGTGAAGAAGTGTGACATCAGCGCTGATCGGGATCGAAGCATTTCATTTTAATTGCCGGTTACTGGAGCTTAACCACAGGTTAAGCAAAGATCAGGGGTTGATAAGTTAATTAATAGATTTAGAAATTATTGGTGGTTTTGGCTGTCTGCCCTTACAAACAATTATAGTTTAATAAATGAATTCTGAAGCATCTTTATTTTTTGATAAAAGTAATTTGACCCCTGATTTCATTACGGAAGGGTTTTCATTTAAGGCATTCTACCACCTTATAGACCGGCATGCGAAAAAATATCCCGATCACACCGCAATTAAATTTAATAACATCAGCTGGACGTATCGGGAAGTTTCAGAGTTGTCGAGCCGGCTGTCACGGCTTTTGGTCAATATTGGTGTTAAAAAAGGAGACATCGTTGGATTGGCGCTCGACCGTTCGCCCGAGATGATCATATCATTGCTCGGTATCCTTAAAGCGGGGGCTGCTTATGTTCCGCTTGACCCCGGCTATCCAAAAGACCGAATCGAATTTATGCTTTCAGATTCTTCGGCCCGGATGCTCCTGACATCGAAAAAATACCAGGATCATTTCAATTCCGGTGCAACCGAATTACTTATTGAAGATGCCTGGGCTCAGCTTGACAATTACAATGCTGAAGACTTAGACGTTGCAATTACTGGCGTTGACATCGCCTATGTACTTTACACCTCCGGCTCAACGGGAAAACCAAAGGGCGTTATTGTTACACACCAAAACCTGGGAAACTTTTTGGCAAGCATGCAAAAAATGCCCGGGATGAGTGCGGACGATCGGCTGTTGGCCATATCTACCATGTCTTTTGATATAGCCGCCCTGGAGTTATACCTGCCGCTCATTAGCGGGGCAGGGATCGTGCTGGCAAGCGCCGAAACAGCAAAGGACGGCTGGCTGTTGCTCGAACTGATCAGGCAGGAGCAGATCACGATTATGCAGGCCACCCCCTACACATGGCGCATGCTGATCGCTGCGGGTTGGGAAGAGCAATTGCCGATAAGGATTATTACCGGCGGTGAGCAACTGCCCAAAGACCTTGCCGAAAAATTGTTAAAGCTCACTGCTCAGCTTTGGAACCAGTACGGGCCAACGGAAACAACTGTCTATTCCACCCAAAAGCTTATTAGCAGCGCAGATGACATCACCATCGGCAAACCGATCGACCGAACACAAGTTTACATCCTGGACGAATCATTGAATGAACTGCCGGTTGGCGCGTCAGGGGAAATATTTATAGCCGGAGACGGCGTTGCAAAGGGATATTTGAAGCGGCCGGAATTAACTGCCGAACGATTTATTGACGATCCTTTTTCGCCGGAAAAATCCGCGAAAATGTATCGCACAGGTGATTTAGGTGTATTGACACAAAATGGAGAGATCCAATGTCTCGGCCGAATTGATCAACAGGTCAAAATACGAGGCTTCCGCATCGAGCTGGAAGAAATAGAATATGAATTACTAAAAGCGGAAGGCGTAAAAGAGACCGTTGTTGCCGTATGGGCAGATGCATCCCGTGACCCGCAGCTCATAGCCTACATTGTAGCTGGCGCCACCAACGCCGCGCTGCCGGAAAAATCCGGGTTAAAACAACTGTTGTCCGAAACGCTTCCGGCTTACATGGTTCCTGATGATTTTGTTTTTTTATCGTCACTTCCCGTCACACCAAACGGCAAAGTCGACCGGAAAGCCTTACCTAAGCCGGAAATTTCCGTCGAGGCCAAGAAGGGAAATTACGTAGCTCCAAAAACAGAGAGTGAAAAACAATTGGTCCAAATATGGCAGGACGTAATGGGAATAAAGGATATTGGTACCGAAGATAACTTTTTTGAGCTTGGCGGACATTCGCTTGTCGCTGTAAAGATCATGACCCGTATTAAGAAAATTACCGGCCGGCGCCTGCCAATCGCTAAACTGCTAAAATATCCTACCATCGCCGAATTGGCGGCTCATCTCAATACCGACGATAGCGCGAATGGCTTTGACTCTTTGGTGGCAATCAGGCCAAAAGGCTCCAGACCGCCGATCTACATTATACACGGCGATGGCTTGAACGTGCTTTACTTTACCGACCTGGCTAAAAAACTGGATAATCAACAACCCGTGTACGGGCTGCAGGCCAGGGGACTTAAAGGCAATGAGCCATTAGAGGTAATGGAAGAAATAGCTTCAAATTACGTTACAGAGATTATTGTTCAAAATCCGGCCGGGCCATACGTGTTGGCGGGATATTCCATAGGCGGATATATCGCTGTGGAAATGCGAAAGCAAATGATTGCCGCGGGAAAAGAGGTGAAGCTGATCATTTTCGATACTGATGCAGAAAAGTCCGACTATAAAAGCTGGTTATACCTGGTTCCCCGGAAAATAAAAAGACGCTTCGACAAGGCTATTTCTCAGGTAAAATCGCTGACAACAAATCCCGCTGGTATCCTTTTTAGCCAAACTAAAAAAGTTCCCGTAAAGCTGTCAGCCAAAGAAGATTCAAAGGATTTTTATCGCGAAATAAAAAGAGTTCAGGAAAAGCTGCATTACGCAGTACGAAATTATTCAATCGAGCCATTCGATGATAAGGTGTACCTGTATAAAGCGAAGATATGTACGCATTATGTGGATGACACCGAGTTTCTCGGATGGAAAAAATATGCAAAAAAAGGGGTAGAGATATGTGAAGTGGCCGGCGATCATCTGTCGATGCTGTTACACCCCAACGTTGATGATTTCGCCGTTAAATTGCAAAACGGCATAAATAATTTACAGGTTTTATAAATATAATGATTTATGGTTAAGCTTACTAAAATGGACTGCGAAGAAGATGTGAACTGTTATTGCTTCAACCCCGCCTGCAATAAATCGATTTTCAATAGCCGGGAATTTTCAGGGCTTAAAATATCGCTCTCGACTGTATTAACGGAAGAAATATGTTGCCCGGCTTGTGGCGTCGAACTAATTTCCCGGCCAATATTGGATATTAGGATGCTTTTGTTTAATACACTTAAGGCCCCCTTGCACGTAATCCCGATTCAAACGTATCTCAGTTCATAACGATCCGAGCAGGTTCTTTTGCTGTGTTTCTCGCGCCTTGCGCTGGTTGTTGTCAGCTGCCAATTGCTTTTCGATATTGTTACACGTAAATATCGCAACACCCATATCCACGATTGGGTTGTAACGCAGTGACAAGGTTACGCCGCTCGTCTTCCAGTCATACATGAATGACCCTGATGCATTGGTGTATTTCCCATAGCTCGCCTCAAATTCCTGCAGTAGCGCGTACCCGTAGGCACGCGGAAAAAAAAGATAAATATTTACGATTTTATTCTTGTAAGTGCGAAAACCCACCAGGTCAAGGTCCAAATCCTTAGCCATGTGCATTATCTTTTCATCTTTATAGCAAAATTTATAGCAACTATCTTCATCCAAAGAGTCAACACCGTCAAGGTAGTCCATTTTGCCCTTGTCCAGCACCTTTAGGTCTGCACCGAGTTTGATCTGGCCGAAACCATTACTTGCAAGTAAATATTGCAACGACCCTTTATCCCCACCCTGGCAGTAGGCGGCAATCGGCAATAAAACGATATAAACAGAAAAAGCCAGCGTTCTGAAGTTGAGATTGAGTTTCATAAAGACCTGAAGTAAAAATTAATTTAAAATAGATTTAATTTTCTCTTTGATAATTTTATTTAACTGCAAAGAGTTTTAATTTATCTAATCAACGCTTTAATTAACTTTTAGTTTCTTTATTGGGGATTTTTTTGTCGGAAAAACAGAACAAAAAGAAAGTTATTTTCCTACGAGTTTGCGTGGGCAATCTTATCGGGGAAGGTTCTTTTCAGGAAACGATAATTATTTGGAAAACATCCGGCGATATCAAGCCGGAAGGCTCACCCGGGTGGGTGCCGGCTTGGTGAAATCTGCCTGTTAAACTATTGAACTACGCTAATAAACAATGACTGCTTTAGGGTTGCGTTTGCAATTACCCGGTGGCCGGCGTCATTTAAGTGAATGCCATCACCGGCAGAATAAATCGGATCGATCTCAAAAGTCGACGTGCTTAACTGGCCTAAAAAGTTGTTTACGTGATTTTGGTAAGCACTGATGACTTCATTATTTAATGTGTCGAGTCTCATTCTTTCACTAACAGTTGAAAAGTCGCGCGGTTGGGTGCTAAAAATGATATACTGCACTTTTGCCGAATCCAGCATATAGGTGATTTTTTGATAATTACTCATAATCTCAGTGTAGCTATAGCCGTCTGCAATATCGTTGGTTGGTAAACTGATCATTACCAGGGCCGGTTTATACGAAAGTGCTTTGGTGATATTATTTGCCGTGTCCGGTGCCGGCCGGTAAGCAGGAACGCTAAATCCATTGGGCATTATATTGTAGGTGGTATAGTCTTCGACGGCTAAATTGTAAAATATTGCTTTTGTGCCATTGGCATTAACAGTTGATTGCACCACATTGACCCAGGCCGAATCAATCGGAGCAGCGCCGACGCCGGCAGCCGTTGACGATCCCAATATAACGATGACAGGTGTGCTTTTACTTTTTTGTACTCCCGGACCCGGCGTTTGTTGGATATCCTTCTTACAGCTTGTTAGCCAAAAGCCAATCGACACCAAAATGCAAAAGTTAAGTATTTTCA
>Ga0302309_10001751_pt1 | contig 19135 bp, 18 predicted proteins | sample III_Palsa_N1_1_FD_200453 | JGI IMG/M metagenome (GOLD analysis project Ga0302309, IMG submission 200453) | Peat permafrost microbial communities from Stordalen Mire near Abisko, Sweden - III_Palsa_N1_1 | ecosystem: Environmental > Terrestrial > Soil > Palsa > Peat permafrost | place: Sweden... | reverse complement strand
TACAAGTTGCTTACGGATCGCAAGCAATTCACGTCGACGCTTGGCACTGGTTTCAGGATAAGCCATGTTCAGACCTTCGAGCGCGTCGACAATGATGCGTGAAACAATCAGGCGCGTGTTTTCCTTGTCGTCGGCCGGGACGATATACCATGGCGCATCGCTGGTGCTGGTTGCGCCAATGCCTTCCTCGTAAGCCGTCATGTATTGCTTCCAGAATTTGCGTTCCACGATGTCGGCCTGGCTGAATTTCCAATTCTTTGCCGGGGTATCGATACGTTCAAGGAAGCGCTTACGCTGCTCCTCCTTCGACAAATGAAGAAAGAATTTGATCACCCTGGTTCCATTCGCATGCAAATGTCTTTCCAGTCCATTGATGGACCGATAGCGCTCTTGCCAGATGGTTTTCCCTTCAGCAACCGCTTCGGGCAGGTTTTGACTAGTCAGGATTTCCGGATGCACGCGAACGATCAATACTTCCTCGTAATACGAGCGATTGAAAATGCCAATGCGCCCGCGCTCCGGTAAATCGCGCGTGGTGCGCCACAGGAAATCATGTTGCAGTTCGGCGGCACTTGGATGTTTGTAACTGAATACCTGGCAACCCTGCGGATTGACGCCAGACATCACGTGGCTGATGACGCCGTCTTTACCGGCAGCATCCATTGCTTGAAAAACCAACAAGATTGCATGCTTGTCGGAAGCGTAGAGAAGTTGTTGAAGCGAGCTCAACTGGCGGACATGGGAGCTCAAGAGCTTTTGATATTGCCCTTTCGATTTATATATCGGCGCAACCTTGGTCGGCCATTTATCGAGGGCGACCGTGGCACCCGCTTTTACCAGAAAGTCGTTTGAATTTATCTTCACTATTTGCTCTCGAACACGCCCGACCAACCGGGTAAATAACGCGCTTCTTGACCCCGTGCCAGTTTGATTCCTTTGGCCAATGCTTTTCCGAAATCTTCCTGGATTCGATCCACGGCAATTCGGGTACGGAAAAAATCCGCCCATAAGAATTCGCTGAATGGCGTGACATCTTTCGCATAGCCGCCTGCGCACCGCACTTCACCGGCCAAGCTGCGATAAGGGTCATCTTGTAGATCTTCGATATGCCTTGGAATGTCATCGAAATTACGTCGAATGCCGTCGCAATCATATGGATGCGTCCATTGATTATGGTGCATCATGTTCCAAAAGACGCCTTGATCCAGCCACGACAAGTCCTTTAACACCATCAGCCAGACATTTTTCACGCCCTCCCCCAGCAATGCCAATCCAAAATGATGATGGTCGACGATGTAATAGCGGTCATTGGGGCCAAGAATTGTCGGGAACCAGTGACTTTCCAGCGTATCGGCCCGCGCCTTCTTGCCAAGCGCTTTCCAGGCTTGTCGTTTAAGCGCTACTTCGACCTTTCCGACCGTGATTTGGGTCGGATGAAGGTCACTCAGCTTTCCCTTGATCAGTTGAGCGTGCGCACGAGACATGGCTCTCTCCTTAGTTTATGCAATATTGAATTCGAATAACACTGTCGGCATTCTACGTCAGTTTTCCCGGCTGCCGGACCCGATGCAACCTGGCATTATTGCCGTTTGGCTCCGTTCCACGCCTTTTTCAATTACGCGCTACACTACCGACCCGGCAAGCGATTTATCGCTTAATCGTTTCTTTCCCCAATCATTCGGAGCCAGCACCATGTCCTTATCCATGTACCAAATTTCCATCCCCGTCTTCACCCGCGTATTGGGCAATTTATCCGCAATATTGAACAAGGCAGCGGCCCATGCCGAAGCGAAGAAAATCGATCCGTCGGTGTTCATCAATTCGCGTTTGGCGCCTGACATGTTTCCCCTGGCCCGTCAGGTGCAAATTGCTGCAGACGCGGTCAAGGGATGCGGAGCCCGACTGGCCGGTGTCGACATTCCGAGTTTCGCGGATACCGAAACCACATTCCCTGAATTGCAGGAAAGAATTGCAAAGACCGTGGCGTTCCTGAAAACACTGGCCGCCGAGCAAATCGATGGTAGCGAAAGCCGTACGGTAACAATCAAACTGCGCGGAAGTGACGTTCAGTTCCTGGGCCTGCCTTACCTGACCGATTTTGTGCTGCCGAATCTGTTTTTCCATGTGACGACCAGTTACGCAATTTTGCGGCACAACGGCGTGGAACTTGGCAAAGGGGACTATCTCGGCCTGGCTTGATGCATACTGCTCTGCAGCGTACACAAATAATTGAGGTTTGAATTGTGGTCCGGAATGCACTTGGCGACGCAAGCCGCAAGTGCATTCCTATCGACGAATAGACTTTTTCATCGCATCGATCAAGGCCAGGCGCAACAGGCTGGAACTGTTTATCCCCATACCTTTGCCGATACCCGCCGCAACATGATTGTGGGCGTAAATATCGAGTTCGACGATACGCTTCTTGACCCCGATGGAATACTGCAACCAGTCGGAAAGAGTCGCCAATGCCTTGCTCACCGGCATATCTTCGATCGCTTTTTCGCGCAGGACGAAGGTGGCAATATAGGCCACGCAAAAAGCCGCGCCCTCGCAGCTGTATTGATCCATCTGTCGTAACACGACAATACTCGCGCACAGTGCAATTTCATCGATCACGCGGGCCAGCAATTGATTCTCCAGCGCATTGGCTTCGCTACGCAGCTTATTGATGGCGGCGGCTTTTTCCCCCGCTTCTTTCATGCTGTGCATTAATTGTGTATCAACGGCGCTGATATCGTCCTGGTCCCATTCGAAGTCATAGCCAAGCGACTCCATCAGCTCCTTTGCTTCGCTGCGCAAGTTAGCGCAAAAAGTATCCGCTTCCGCAAATTCCTTGCGTAATTCCGACAATTTATCGCGTTGGGCCAAGTAGGCTGAAATTCCCATCGTTATCGAATCGGCCAATACCGAGTCGACCATCATCTCCTCTGACACCCGCCTGGCATCATGTTCCACTTCATCCAAAAGGATCTGCCATGGCGTAGGTACGCCTGCGCCAGTGGTATCCATTCGATTATTGGTTTCAGACATACCAGCTCATGTTGGATGTGTTGTAATCGATTGTGCAACAAATTTGCAATTGAATAAAGTTTTCTTTCTTGCTTTAGTGCATTTATACAATAAAGTCCGCTGAAATTGAACGCGTATGAGAAAAATTGACACGGCCATGGCACCACCGGCAATGCGCAAACCGCTATCAAAACACCGTATTAGTGGGATAACGGCAAAATCTGCAGCCAGTTTAAGCATGCCGAGAAGTGGCGAGAAGGTAATACGCAAACGCTGATGCGTTAACTTTCCGACTGCAATCTCGACCTGGCATTGCACCAGGCCGGATAAACTGCGATGACCATACTATTTGTTCGAAACTGCAGCCGGGCGATCAAGGTTGGGAAGGAATGCTGCAATCACGCCCAGCAAAGGCAAGAACGAACAAAGCTTGTACACGAAACCGATACTGGTGTGATCAGCCAGATCGCCCAACACTGCCGCACCGATGCCGCCCATACCGAAGGCGAATCCAAAAAACAGTCCGGAAACCATGCCGATTTTTCCAGGAATCAATTCCTGCGCATAAACCAGGATCGCCGAAAATGCTGAAGCCAGGATAACGCCAATAATCACCACCAGCACGCCCGTCCAAAATAAATTGGCATAAGGCAGCAACAGTGTGAAGGGCGCCACACCCAAAATCGAAGCCCAGATCACGTATTTGCGCCCGATCCGGTCACCGACCGGGCCGCCGATTACGGTACCCAACGCAACCGCAAACAGGAAGGCGAATAAATACAATTGCGCGCTTTGCACCGGTAACTGGAATTTGCTGATCAGGTAGAAAGTGAAATAGCTGCCGATGCTTGCAAGGTAAAAATACTTGGAAAATATCAATGCCAGCAATATCGCGACCGAGAACACTACCTTGTTGCGCGGCAATGCAACCGCACTCGCGCGTCGTGCAGCTTTACCGCGCACGCCGAGATGATGATGGGCATACCATTTGCTGATCTGCATCAAAATAACGATCGCCAATAGAGCGGCAATGGCAAACCAGGCAATGCTCTTTTGCCCATAGGGGACAATAATGGCTGCCGCCAGCAACGGCCCAAGAGAGCTACCCAAATTACCGCCGACTTGGAACAACGACTGCGCCAAACCATGTTGACCGCCAGAGGCCATGCGAGCGACCCGGGAAGACTCTGGATGGAATATCGACGAACCAGTCCCGACCAAGGCCGCCGCCAGCAAGATAACCAGGAAACTGGGGGCGACCGACAATAGCAGGATGCCGGCCAGCGTAAATCCCATCCCAATCGGCAAGGAAAACGGTTGCGGGCGACGATCCGTATAGAGGCCGACGACCGGTTGCAGCAGCGAGGCGGTAATTTGATAAGTCAGCGTGATCAAGCCGATTTGCCCGAAACTCAGATCGAAACCGCCCTTCAAGATCGGATAAATCGCCAGGATCAGCGATTGGATCATGTCGTTCAATAGATGCGATACGCTGATCGCTCCCAGCACCTTGAACGAGGTGTCATTGGCGTTGGCAGCACCGGCACCGACAGCTGGTTGAGCACTTGTTTGCATGTTTCTCTCGCAAATAATGAAGACTGATCCACATCTTAGAGCTAAAATATGTGGCTGTCTTACTGTATTTGGGCAACGATCTTCGCGAAAAGGACATGAATAAGGTTATTCCTCCCTACGAATTGCATGATCGCAGCACATTGCCGGTGACCGGCAGGGCTGTCGATTACGACGCCAATTACGCCATTGCGCGACATCATCACCCGAACGCTCAACTAATCTACGCCGTATATGGCGTCATGGTGGTGTCGACCGAGGTAGGGCAATGGATCGTACCGCCCACGCGCGGCATCTGGATGCCGGCCGGGACCGTGCACTGGCTACGCACCATCGGCGAAGTACATATGCGTTCAGTCTACATTCGCCCGGACGCAGTGCCGGGGCTGCCGCTCCATTGCAAGGCAGTCGGCATATCGCCATTGCTGCGGGAGTTGATCCTGGAGGCGATCCATATTCCGCAGCCATACACGGAAGATTCACGCGACGGTCGGCTCATGCGTTTGATACTCGATGAAGTCAGCGTATTGCCAACCTTGCCCTTGCACTTGCCGCAGCCGAACGACCATCGTTTGCTGGCCATCTGCAATGCGATCAGTGCCGAGCCGGACGATGCCTCGACGCTGGCAGATTGGTCGACGCGTCTGCGGATCGATGTCAAGACGATACAGCGCCTGTTTGCGCGCGAAACCGGGATGAGTTTCGGACAATGGCGCCAGCAGGCGCGCTTGCTGACTGCGCTGGAACAATTGGCGAGCGGCGTCAAAGTGGTCGATGTCGCATTCAACATGGGTTACGCGAGCCCCGGGGCATTTGCGACAATGTTCAAACGTCAGTTTGGTGCAGTGCCCAGCACCTTTTTCAAATCGATCGGCAAGTCTCCCGCTTCGACCGCCAACTGAATAAAAGCATCGATCAAGGGCGTCGATTCCCCTGGACGTGTCGCCAGCATCAACGCCGTGACGGCAGCAGGGTCGGAAATTTTCCGATAAATCACGCCATGCATCTGTATGCATTGGAACGATTCCGGCAAAATGGAAATGCCGCAACCGGCAGCCACCAGGCCAATGATTGTCGCGGCTTCCCGTGCCTCCTGGACGATCCGTGGATCAAATCCAGCTTGCCGACACAAACGTATGATTTGCGCATGGATGCCGGTACCCACGTCCTTGGAATACATCACAAATGCTTCCGCCGCCAATTCGGCCAACTTTACCGATTTTTTGCGGGCCAGGCGATGGTCACTGGGCATCACCAGCAACAAGGGATCGTGCCGCAACGTAATGACGTCAACGCCACTGGCTATGCCCACTTCAGGAGGACGAATAAATCCCAAGTCGAGTGTTCTTTGTGTGATTGCCTCGATTTGTCGCGCCGACGACATTTCCTGCAAAGATAAAGTTACCTGTGGGTAGCGTTGCCGGTAGAGATTGACAACCCGTTGCAAAATAACGGTGAAAGGCATGGAAGAAGTAAAGCCAACCCGCAACTCGCCCACTTCGCCCCTGCTGGCGCGACGCGCGGTTTCCATTGCCTGTTCTGAAAGCGCCAATATCTTTCGGGCATCGCTCAAAAAGAATTTGCCGGCCTCGGTCAGGCGAACCCAGCGCTTCGAGCGCTCCAGCAATTGAGCCCCCACCTCATGTTCCAAGGCTTGGATTTGCTGGCTCAACGGCGGCTGGCCAATATGCAGCCGCGCGGCCGCGCGCGTGAAATGGAGCTCTTCCGCTACTGCGACGAAGTAACGCAAATGGCGCAATTCCATTTTGCTCTCATCTTTTATAAGTATAAATAACAGCTTAAATATATATTGGACAGCATGAGATGGCAACCCTATGATTAATTGTCATTTATTCGCTTTTAGGAAATATCTTGAGTATCACCGCCGTCGGCATCCAATCGGAATTACCAGGTTGCAAGAGCCGTATCCACGCCGGCACCATTGAATTCCGGCGCTCGAATCGGGCCATGTTTCTAGGCGGCTTTTCCACTTTTTCCCTGCTGTATTGCGTCCAGCCACTCATGCCGATATTCGCCAAGGAATTCGGCCTGACTGCGGTACAAAGCAGTTGGTCCTTGTCGATATCGACGGCGGCGTTGGCTATCAGCTTGCTCATCGCCGCGGCCATTTCGGACAGCCTCGGTCGCAAGCCATTGATGTGCGCGGCGCTACTGCTTTCATCTGCGGCAACTGTTCTCTGCGCATTTACCCAAAATTATTTTCAGCTGTTGATCATCCGAGGGCTGCTGGGCGTGGTGCTAGCCGGCTTGCCTGCCGTGGCAATGGCTTATTTAAGCGAGGAAATGGAACCGACTTCGCTCGGCTATTCCATGGGCTTGTATATCAGCGGGAGCGCGCTTGGCGGCATGTTGGGCCGGGTGTTCGCATCGCTGTTGACCGATGCGGTGTCGTGGCGATTTGCCATCGCCACGATCGGCGTGGCCGGCTTATTGTCCGGTCTTGAATTCTGGCGCAGTTTGCCGAATTCACATCATTTTCGTCACTCTCGTTTCGATGCCGGCACTATCGCTGCAGGATTGCGTCGACATTTCAGCGATCAAGGCTTGCCGTGGCTATTCCTGTTGGCGTTCCTGCTAATGGGATGTTTTGTCAGCCTCTACAACTTCATGGGATTTCGCCTGATGGGCGCACCATTCGCCTTGGGTCAAAGTGCAATCGCCGCCATCTTTTCACTCTACCTGACCGGCATCTTCGGCTCGGTGTGGGTGGGAAAACTGGGCGACAAGTTCGGTCGGCGACGCGTGTTGTGGCTGGTCATCACAGTCATGTTATCCGGGTTATTGCTGACCCTGATGGATTCCTTAGTGCTGATCACCATCGGTATTGCCCTGTTCACTTTCGGTTTCTTCGGTGCCCATTCGATTGCCAGCAGTTGGGTTGGCCGGCGCGCAAAGGCGCCTCAAGCACTGGCGTCTGCCCTTTATCTGTTTTTTTACTACCTGGGGTCCAGTCTGGTCAGCTCCGTCGCTGGCATCATGTGGGGCCGCAATGGCTGGAACGGCGTCGTACTCATTTTGGCTGCCTGCCTTCTGGCTGCGCTGCTGATTTCCCTGCGTTTGCGCACCCTATCGCTTGTTACAGCAGACGCATCTGCTTTGCCGCTGCCGTCAACTCCTCACGAAAATCCGGGTGGGTGATCGCGATCATTTCCTGTGCGCGCCGCTTGGCGGATTTACCACGCAATTGCGCGACGCCATATTCTGTCACGACATAATTGACATCGTTCTTGGAAGTCGTTTGGTGCGTTCCTGGCGACAAGACCGGAACGATGCGCGATATACTGTCGAACTTGCACGTCGCCGGCACCACGATAAATGACTTGCCGCCCTTGGAACGATTCGCTGCCCTGACGAAGTCCACCTGTCCACCGGTACCGGAATACGGTGAATCACCGATGCTTTCAGAACCGCATTGCCCGAGCAAATCCACTTGCAGCGTGGCGTTGATGGTAATCAGATTGTCGTTCTGTGCGGCCACGTAAGGGTCATTGGTGAAATTCACGGGATGCATTTCAAGCATCGGGTTTCGGTGCATGAAATCATAAAGTTTTTTGGAGCCGAGCGCGAAGGTCGCCACCATCTTGCCCGGAAAATGAGTTTTCCTGCGATTGGTGACGGCACCGCTTTCCAATAAAGTCATGATACCGTCGCCGATCATTTCAGTGTGAATGCCGAGATCGCGCTTTTGTGTCAATTGCATCACCACGGCGTCAGGAATGCCACCATAGCCGATTTGCAGGGTCGAGCCATCTTCGATCAAATCGGCGACATACTTGCCGATTGCCTCTTGCACTTTACCGATTTTCGGCAAAGCCACTTCCAGGATGGGTTCTTCGCTTTCCACCAAGGCGCTGATTTGTGAAACATGGACATGGCAATTGCCATTGGCAAACGGCACGTTCGGATTGACTTCCAGCACGATTACCCGCGCACGCGCCATGGCGGCCATCGTATAGTCGGTTCCCAGGCTGAGGGAAAAATAACCATGCTGATCCATCGGTGAAGCCATCGAAAAAACCACGTCAGAAGCTATCTGGCCACGTTCTATCAAGCTAGGAATTTCAGAGAAATAATTCGGGATAAAGTCAATCCACCCGGCTTGCCCGCCGGCACGTGACGCACCTCCGAAAAACAGCGCCACATGCCGCACATGTTCGACGGTTTCGGGGTCCAGATACGCATATTTCCTGAGTGCCAGGATTTGCGCAACCTTGATATCGCGAAAGCGCCGGCGATGCTCGGATAAGGCATTCAACAAACTTGGCGGCTCGCCAACACCGGTTGGCACAATGATGAAATCCCCATCTTTCAAGAGATTTAAGGCGTCGTTTGCTGATCTGCGCTTTTGGATATAAATTTCTTGAATAGACATGGTCTTCAGTGCATGGAAGGTGGAAGGACGTATCAGTCAGGATGTATCAGTAGAAATTTCACAGCGCATCGAACTCCGGAAGGTATCCAGGAGTCTAACATCGGTCGCTATGATGGTAATTGACTATGTGACAGTTGCAAGGGATCTGTGTATTGCGAGTCTCCAAATTTATTAATGCGCTGAGAATAGTTTTTCCCTTGCTTGTCTTTATAGCCTATCTGCCAATGCTGACAAGACCCTGACGATGAATTTGCTGTCGACCAATTGTAAATTAATTGGCTTTTGTTGATTCAAAGCACTATTATGGGCTTAGGGGCGAGAGCAATACGTATTACCGAAGAGGTAAATAGAATGTGGACGAACGGGAAAGCGATAGCCTTATCGACGCTCCTGCAAGTAACCGCGTTTGCTTGGGCCGACAATACCATCCCGCAAAATCCCGGACTTCCTGGGGTTCCGAATACCGCGCCCCGCCCTGTGCCACGTATTAATTACCTGAATTTCAAGCTGCCCGACGAAACTGAAAAATCAGTCGCTACTGAGCGGAATTTTCGTATTGAAGGAAGTGATAATACCGGAAAGACCGCTCCGCTGAAGATTGAACCTGCGACTGGATTGCACTTGAGCATTGGCGATCCGCATCCAGGGCTTGAGTACAAATTTTCGGAAAGCGGCGCGATCCGATTTCACGTTGGTAAAAGCGGAAGTGCAGCAACCGCAGGCTGGAGTTTTTAAACTTTTCTGCCCGCTCGAAGAATGACGGCTACTTGCGCCACTCAGCAATCCACTCCATCAATTTCTCTTCACTCATCGGATGCGCAATGTGGAAGCCCTGCCCTTCGGTACATCCCATGCCCAGCAATACATCCCAGTGCGTGCTGGACTCGATGCCTTCAGCGATCACTTTCAAGCCGAGTTTTTTCCCCAATTGGGTAATCAATTCGGCAATTCGCGGTCCTTCGGGCGTATCGATCTGATTGACGAATGCACGGTCGATTTTCAGGCGATCAACCGGCAGCTTGTCCAAATAACTAAGCGATGAAAAGCCGGTGCCGAAATCATCGATGGCAATTTGTATTCCAAGCTGTTTGAGGCTGGTCAATGACTCCTGTATGGAAGACGTGCCCAGCATCGTCATCGACTCTGTGATTTCCAGCTCCAGATCGTTGGGTGAAAGTCCGCTATCATGCAGCGCATCTTTTACCAAGGAGATAAAGTTCGGCTGCCGAAATTGCATGATCGAGACATTGACCGCAATGCGTTCCGGCGCAATGCCCGCTACTTTCAATTTCTTCATGGTAAAACAGGCGGTGCGCAGTATCCAGGCACCGAGGCTGACAATCAAGCCTGAATGTTCTGCCAAGGGGATGAATTCCATCGGCGGAATCATCTTGCCATCTTCATTGCGCCAGCGAACCAGCACCTCCAGGCCAATGAACTTGCGATTGGTTAAATCAATTTGCGGTTGATATGCGAGGAACAGGCGTTCGCTGTCGAACGCCTTGTGCAGGTGTTGCATCATCTTCGCGCGCTCGCGAATTTGCAAACCCATCTCACGCGTAAAGATCGTATGGTAACCTCGCTGATGCACCTTGGTTCTCTTCAAGGCTATGCTGGCATCCTTGAGGACGTCGGCGCCGTTCGACTCGAAACCATCAAGTGCTACCACGCCCATCGATACCACCACCATGTGCGCGGTCGATTCGATTTCGAACGGCTCCATGAACAACAGGCGAATTGCTTCGGGGTCCAGCACGCTGCTTAAACCCAGCAGTCCGAATACGTCGCCAGAAATTCTTGCCAAAAACACATCTCTGCCATAGTGATCCTGAAGGCGTTCTGCCACTGCTTTCAGGAGCAAATCACCGTAGATGTGGCCCAGGACATCGTTGGTCTCGGCAAAATCGTCGATATCGACCAGCACGACGACTTTATTTTTTTCATTCTGTTGAATGACCGCATCGATTTCACCAATAAATTTCAGGCGGTTCGGCAGCAACAGGAATTGATCGCGGTAGGCATGGCTTTTCAACTGCGTGACCAGCGATAGATTATCGAGACAGACGCCGAAATTTGAACAAAATACTTCCAGCAACTGGTGATCTATTTCGGATAGTTGATGCGGCAGATCGATAAAAGCCGCCATCGGTCGATTACCCTGCCCTGAAAAATACAAAGTCATCGCATTTTCCTCGATCAACGAGGTGCGACTGATTAGCACTTTTTTGAGCGATTCGCGGATGCGCTGGTTGGCCAGTTCCTCAATCGAGGAATTCATCAGGCTGCTGTATTGCCCGGCAGACGCAATTACGCTGAATTGGGTTGCCATGCCGTCGACCGATGGACTATCAGCCTGTGCGCAAATCAAGCCCTCGGATGGGACTCCGCACAGCGCAGCCAGTTGCGTGATGACACCGGAAGCAAATGTCTGAATCCCGTGTTCAACGGCAAATGAGGCGCCGGACGTAATGATTTGATGCAAACCGCGCCGGCTGGCATCGATCGTCTTGATCAAATCGTAAGAACGGATCGACGCCGTCAGGGTCGTCAACAACTTCTTTCGCGTCAGTTCACTCTTGGTTTTGTAGTCATTGATGTCGTAATCGCGAATCGCATCTTCCTCAGGTGCGTAGCCTGGTTGCCCGGTGCGAAGAATGATACGGGTATCGCGCCATTTCAGCGTGTCGCGAATATGCCCAACCAGTTCAAGGCCGGCATGTTCGGTCTCCATGACCACGTCCAGCAATACAACGGCGATATCGGTGTGGGAAGAAAATAAGGCGTGCGCTTCTACATTGGAAAAAGCGTGAAGAAATTCAATCCGACGACCGAGGATGACGACGTCGAGCATGGCAAACTTGGTTGCCTGATGAACATCATCATCATCATCGATGATCGCAACGCGCCATACCCGATTCGAGGAGAATATGGGAGGGGCAATGGGCTCATCGTGAAACAACAGTTCATCGCTGCCTTGATCAATCACCTTCACAGACATACTCCCTCCGCCAATTGATAACGCGATGCACATCCCGATTATATAAGACTTGGATTTATTTAACGCCCATTGTAGCGTTAATAACAAGCAACAATGCAACGCCAACCAATACTGTAGCAAATCCTTGTTGTATTCGGTGCGCGGGCAGGAAACCGGATAGATAGCGCCCAATTGCCATCCCTAATGCAGTCGCAGCGGTAAAAAACAGGCAAACCTTGATCGGCAAAACAACGCCATGCAGCAAGGCTGTAACAACACCCCCGAACCCGACCATCGCGATCACGCATAACGAGGTCGCAACGATTCCATGCATTGAAACATTGGTGAAACGGCGCAGCATCGGCACGATCACGAATCCACCGCCCACTCCCAACAGGCCAGTCATGAACCCGGTTGTGGCGCCAATTGTACCGACCAACATGATGGTGGACCATGTCCAGTCAAAGCGCCCGGTCTTCGGGTTCAGTCTTCCCAGATTGCTAATGCGATCTTCGTGTTCATGGGAGTTATCCGATCTCCCTTTTCGAAACAGGCGAAATGCGACAAATAACATAACGGTCGCGAAGAGCTCCATCAACCAGCGCTGCGGGGTGACGTGGGCAACCGTGCTGCCGAGTGAGGTGAAGGGCACTCCCATGATTGCCATCCAAACCGCTGCACGATAACGCACCAGTTTGTGCCGAAACCCTTCCAGGGCGCCGATCGCGGCGCTTCCAGCGACGGCAATCAAGGCTACCGGCGCCGCCTGCTGCATGCTCCACCCCATCCCGGCGACTAAAGCAGGCACCGCCAAAATACCGCCGCCGGCGCCGGTCAAACCCAGCACCGCGCCGACAAAAATACCCAAAAGCAGGGTAACTGTCATTCGACAACCGCCGAGCTATTCGGCGGCAACAACTTGATCATCATGGTTTTCAGGCCTTTTGCTATCCTGCAAAATGAATTCAAATATCGCCATCCCTGCGATCATGGATAATACGAACAACGCCCCTTTCGCAGAACCGGCACCCAGCAACACCAATGCCGGGCCGGGACATATCCCCGCCAATCCCCAGCCGATACCGAATAATGCACTACCTATCAGCAGGCGCTTGTCCAAACCCGACGCCGTGGGCCATTGCATTGGTAGATTCAAGAATGAAGAACCGCGTCTCTTTGCCAACGCAAAACCGAGGCTAGCCACAGTAATCGCGCCCACCATTACCAACGCCAGCGAGGGATTCCATTTTCCGACGAGATCAAGAAAGCCCAGAACCTTGGCAGGGTTGCTCATGCCTGATACCAGCAATCCGAGGCCGAATGTCAGTCCGGCAATAAACGCGGAAACACCACTCAACACGATTTACCCTCCCATAAGATGGCGCATCAGGAAAACCGTTAAAAAGCCAAAGAACATGAATACGACAGTTGCAACCAGCGAGCGCAACGAGAGTCGCGATAATCCGCAAACCCCATGACCGCTCGTGCAACCGGAACCATAGCGCGTGCCGATTCCCACCAATACTCCCGCCGTCGCCAGCACCACTGTGCTGGTATCGATATGCGATTCCGGCAAGGTGAAGAAGGCGCGATACAGCAAGGGCGCCACGACCAATCCTGCGATGAAAGCCACGCGCCAGACAATCCCCGAGCCGTTTGGCCTCAACAGGCCAGCAACGATACCGCTGACTCCGGCAATGCGTCCATTGAACAACATGAACAGGCTTGCGGCCAAGCCGATTAATGCCCCGCCAAACAGGGCGGAATATGGCGTGAATTGAAGCCAGTCTATCGTCATGCTCGCTCGCTATTCGGTATTAGTGTTCCGCAGGCCGATTTTGTTCCTCGTGGGTGGATGCAGGCACTGAATTTTGACGAGCAGGTCGCTGCTCGGCTTGACTATGCGACCCAGTTTGCGAACTCGGCTGCTTCGGCGTTTGACCTGTTTGTTGCGCATTCCAGTTCTGCGGAACTGCCGTCGGTTGAATTTGCGCCTGCATTGGGGGCGTTGTCGATATAGTAGCCGAGCGATTTCCGGCGAAGATAGTCTGTTTTAACGTACCCTGCCGATGCGACGCATCATGAATCCATTGTTTCGTGGCGACGTTTCCACCCAGCGTATTACTACCGACGTTGACATACACGCTGTGCCGTCCCCAATTTGGCTTATATTGAGCAAGGCCAGCTCCAATAACTGCCCCGCCACCGATAAAGGCGATGCCACCCGCACGGGCATTACCGAAATTATTGGTGCGGTATGTCGGTGGGGGTATCCAGAACACCGGCAACAAGGCCGGCCACATCCATGCGCCATAAACCAGGTTCGGATCATAGTACGGGACATAAACTGTGTCGGGTGAATAGGAATCGATTTCGACGATTGGCCCTTGATCGATCACAGTCTGTTGCTGGTTGCTTTGCAGACTGCCACTCGCTTGCGCGCGCTCCCGCAACGACTGCACGCTATCCATCACCGCTGCTTGTTGCCCAAGAAAAGCATTCCCTACCTGTTGGGTCCAGGTCAATTGGTCATTCATCATGGCCAGGACTATCGGGAATTGCGCCAAGGTCTTGACGCTTGGGTCCCATGCTTGCGCGTCAACTGCTGCGGTTAACACATCGCCTTGCAAGTCGCTGTTTTGCGCAATGAAGCGGGATGCCTGTACCACGTCCAGAGGATAGGTAGAGGCCACGAGAATGGTCGTCAACAGGCTGTCGGGATACAGGGCAATGGGCGCCAGCATTTGATCGAGTTCAGCTTGACTGTAAGCAGCGACTGTCGTGTCCGCTGCAGCAATTGAAACTGGTATTCCCGCAATGCCAATCGTGATAACAACAAAAAAACGGAATAATTGCTTCACCAACATCTCCTGTGCACACTTCGCGGACGTCGAAACAAATCTGTATTATCCACTTGCGGCTAGTTTGTCAATTTAACATGAAATTGTTTCTGGTCTGGTTGATTTGCATCAATGTGTTGATTATTTGGTTGATGCAACATTCTACTGACTAATTTTGCGTTCGATTGTATAGGCCTAATCATATTATTTGCCTAATCGGGCAATGACGTTAAATTTACCCAAGCATGATTTAGCCGTTGCTATTTTCCGCGGCTAGGGCAAAAATCAATGCAGTTGATATTAGATTAATTACGGATTCTGAAAATGGATGAGATTGTCAAACAAGCGATGTCCAAATGGCCCGACGTGCCGCATTGCTATGGCTGGCTTGCATTGGATGGCCGAGGCGCCTGGCGGATGCGGGACGAGCGGGCGCAAAAACTGGGGCTTGCAGGGGACAAGATCGTTCATCCTGCATTGCTGGCTTTCATTGTCCGCAATTACGGAAGCGACGAACGCGGTTGCTGGTATTTCCAAAACGGCCCGCAACGCGTCTACGTCAGCCTATCAAGCACGCCTTACATTGCGCATACCGACCCGGCGCAAGGTTTCGTCCTGCATACCGGCGAGCCCTTGTCGATACTGGATGACGCATGGATCACCGAAACCGGACACTTGATTGTGGAGGGAAATGAAAAAGTTGCGCAAGTAGACGACCGCGACATGGCCGAATACGTCGCCCTTTTGCGCATTGACGGCAAGCCTGTCAGCGATGAGGAATTGCTGACGTGGCTCGGTAATGCAAAAGATTCCACGCGTCTTACTTTGGAAATGCCGAGCCGGCACATTCCGGTGCAGCGACTGCCAACTCGCGATGTTGCCGCGCACTTTGGCTTCAAGCCTGAGCCCAAACCAACCGAGACTCAGGAAGCCCACTAACATCCGAATTTTTCGCAGCTTATTTGCGCTGCGAATTGATTTTGATCTTCAGGTTTTTAGCTCCCGGCTTAACCGGCTCGATCACGCCTTCCAAATCGCCGGCCGAAGGTGTTGCGCTTCCCGACTTGGAGATTCGCGCACCCACCACAACCTGAGCAAAGCCGGACAATTTGACATTCGGCATCATGCTCATGCTGTCGTCGAGCGTAAATGTCGTCGGCAAGTCCTTGACTTGCTTGCGCAAAACAGCCAATGGGAAGCGCGGACCATCGATTGCACGCGCAAATATAAAGACGGTATCGGTATCGCTTACCTGCGAACGCAAAGCCGGGTCGAGCTCTACTGTGCCAGACACCTCGGCATTGGCAGCCGGGGCAGATGCTGCATTTCCGGCAGCGGCAGGCGCGGAGGCATTCGCGGCGTCGGCCGCTGCGGGCACCGGGGTCCCTGCAAGCGATAGCGCATCATTGATGCTGCTGCCGACGTTGCGCGCCACGTCTGAAGTTGGCGGCACCAATTGCATTATTTTCCGCCACTGGATTACCGCAGCAGCATAGTCATGCCGTTCATAGGCAGCGGCGCCGGCCAGATTCAAGGCCTTGATATTTTTTGGGTCGACTTCCAGCGCTTGGAGTATCAGTTTCTCAGGATCGCCTTGCAGGCTTTGATGGTTCGCCATGCCCGAGGCATAGGCGTAGTTGACCAGCAGATTGGCATTCGGCGGCACCAGTTTCACCAAATGGGAATATGCATCGGCGGCTTCGGCGAAGCGACCAAGTGCACTGTAGGTGCGCGCCGCCATATTCCATCCTTCGATGTCGTCCGGTGCTTCCTTTAAATGGCGCGCCAATTTGTCGACCATCGCATTGATCTGCTCGGGCGTGACGTCCTGTTGCGGATTGCTGGCGGCTACCTTACTTGGATCGAGCCCCAGCGGATGTCCCAGGAAGAAATATAGCACGATGGCTGCTGCAGGCATCGACACTGCCAATATGATTGCCGACCACGGTTTGCCGCCAGTCGATGTGACCGTTTTCACACTGGGGCGCACGTCCTCGACAACACGCTGCTCAAGCTCCTTGCGTGAACTGTCATAACCCGCATTGTCGATCGCGCCCTCGGCCCGATCAACATCCAATTCCCGCAATTGGTCACGCAGCACTTCCAGATTGAGCACGTCGCGTTGCGCATGAGCGCCGTCATTTTGCTGCTTGCGTAACAGTGTCGGCAAAATGAAAAACAATGCAGTCGCCAACATCACTGCGGCGACTATCAAAAATACCGTCATGTCGATTCTTTCGTTTCAGAGGAGGCGCCAAGCAATTCTGCGGCGCGTTGCATGTCACTTGCCGGCAAGGCTTCGGCTGCAGGTTCGCGGCGGCTCAATTTCCAACCAAGGAAGGCGAACCCGCCTGCCAACAGAAGAAATGGCCCGAACCAAAGCAGCCAAGTGGTGCTTTTAACTGGTGGACGATATAGAACGAAGTCACCGTAGCGCTGCACCATGAAGTCGATAATTTCCTTGTCCGACATGCCTTGGGCCAGCTTTTCGCGCACCTGATTCCTGAGATCAATCGCCAAATCCGCATGCGAATCGGCTATCGTCTGATTTTGGCAGACCAGGCAACGCAATTCCTCAGTGATCGCCTTGACCCGTTGTTCGAGGACTGGATCGGCTGCAACCGGCTTCGCCTCATCGGCATGCGCAAGCAGAGATAGCGCCGTCGTCAACGCCAAAATAAAACCAAGGAAGAATTTAGGCACGATTGAGCTCTTTAATCAAAGGCAACAGCTTTTCGCTGATTACTTCCGGTGTGACTGGTCCAATCTGTTTGTAGCGAATCACGCCATGCTTATCGATGACAAAAGTTTCCGGTACACCATACACACCGTAATCGATACCAACCCGGCCGTCGGCATCAAAGGCTGACAATTGGTAAGGGTCGCCTAGTTTTTCCAATGTCTCGGCCCCCTCTTTCCGCCCATCCTTGTAGTTGAGGCCCATGATAGGGACCACGCCAAGTTTGGAAAAATCCAGCAAAACGGGATGTTCTTCGCGGCAAGCAACACACCATGATGCCCACACATTCAACAGCCAGACCTTGCCCTCCATATCTTTCGGCGAGAAAGTCTTGTCCGGTGCCTGCAATTGCGTCAACGTGAAATTCGGCGCCGGTTTGCCAATAAAGGGGGACGGTATTTCACGCGGATCGCGGTTCAGTCCTACACCGAGGAACACCACCAATAACAGAAAGGCGGTCAGCGGTATCAAAAATAATAAAACCCGTTTCATGTTCTGGACCTCAAGCAGGAGCGTTAATTGGATTGCCCTGCGCGATCGCCGCCGCTGCTCGTTTGCGCGCATGCAGGCGATAGCGGCGATCTGAGGCTGCCAGGAATCCGCCGAATGCAATGATCAGGCAACCAGCCCAGATCCAGCTGACGAAGGGCTTATGCTGGACCCGCACGACCCAGGTTCCCTTATCGCCGGGCTCGCCAAGGGAAACATAGAGGTCACGACTGAAACCGCGATCGATGGCCGCTTCCGTCATCGGCATTTGCTGGACGGTGAACATGCGCTTTTCAGGTGTCATCGTCGTGACTTTGTTGCCATTGCGGGTGACGTCGAAGGTGCCGCGCATAGCCGTATAGTTCGGACCGGTGACCTGTTGCAAATCGGTGAAGCGGAACACGTAACCGCCGGCACTGGTTGTATCGCCAACCCGCATGTTCACGTCATTGGAGGTTTCGGTTCCTTTTACCATCGTAACGCCGAGCACGAATATGCCGACGCCGGCATGCGCCACCAGCATTCCCCAGTAACTGCGCGGCTGGCTGCTGATGCGCCGCCAAATCGACGTGCCGACAGGTGCATGCCGCAAGCGTTCTATCATGTGGGAAGCAGTCGCCAACAGTATCCAGACCGTGAAGGTAATGCCGAGCACCACCAATGGCGAGGGAGCAAAAAACAACCATGCGACCACCGCAAACAGCAGCGCAGCCAGTGCGACCCAGCGTAGACGGCGCAAGACGTCGGCAAAGGAAGCCGACTTCCAGCGCACGAACGGCCCCACCGCCAACAGCAGCAAGACTGGAAGCATCAAGGGTACGAACACCGTTTCGAAATATGGCGGCCCAACGGAAATCTTACCTAAATTCAAGGCATCGAGGAACAAGGGATACAGCGTGCCCAAGAATACCGTACCGGCAGCGGCCAGCAACAGAACGTTATTGACCAGCAACATCGATTCGCGCGAAACCAGGCTGAATTTGCCGCCCAAACCGACCTTCGGCGCGCGCCATGCATACAAGGTCAATGAACCGCCAATGACAATTGCCAGGAAGATAAGAATGAATAAGCCGCGACGTGGATCGGTGGCAAAGGCATGCACCGACGTCAGCACG